>Ga0325404_1006047_pt1 | contig 12737 bp, 6 predicted proteins | sample PopdelMetagenome_18_FD_205664 | JGI IMG/M metagenome (GOLD analysis project Ga0325404, IMG submission 205664) | Populus deltoides microbial communities from Bellville, Georgia, United States - Xylem-Control-R1 | ecosystem: Host-associated > Plants > Phyllosphere > Stem > Wood/Secondary xylem... | reverse complement strand
TTAATTACTCAAATACCTTCATATAGTTCATATTATATCGAATATCTGCTCGTTTATTACTCTTAATTAGAACAACGTGAAGCATGATCAAAGCATAACATTCTCTATATAAGATAATTTAGTGATCTCAAGTCTAAGAATTACTTATACAAATATCACATGAACCTTTTCTTAAACACGAGTGATCTTTTCACATGAAATCCTCATGTAAATCAATTCAATGTACATGTCATGTGTCAAGTACCTACATATTAGTTATAGGTATTTCTTATACATCAACTTATAAGAATAATTGTTTCTTTTCATAAAAAAATATATAATATGTATCAATCTCAACAACTCTAATTAATATTCAGTTTTAATAGAACATTGATAAGAACCAGTTAGAAACAATGCTTTAATGCAATAAGATTCCTATAATTATAATAATTTTATAATTTTTATTGAAAAACATTTTTGTTCCATGTATTTTATCTATACTTTATATTTATTAATTAAATATTAGATTTAATAGTTAAATATTTAATGAATATCGAAAATAAATATATCTATATAAATGAAATTAATATTACAGATGAACAACCGATTCATTAATAATAAAACTCTTAAAGAACAACAAAATTACATATTAAAACATTGAACACTCAGCATGAGAAGTTAAAATCAAAAACAGTAAATCAAATTAAGAACATTATTAAAAACCCTAACTCCAAAACAAAATCAACACAACAAATTAAAAAACAACATCAACACAGCACATTAATTAATCGTTAATAGAATAGTTATAATTATAATATTATAATTATAATTATATTACAAATAACGAATAAGTCATAGCGACTCGGTTCTTTCCTTCTCCGCTCTTCTCGCTCCCAAAGCCCCAGGTGTCTTAAAAACACTCTCTCCTCGTAGAGCGTCTCTTTCTATCATTCAGTAATAACTTTTGGAGATACAGTTTCAGGCGCCATTAGGAAGCAACTCTGTCTGATATCCTATCTGGAGGTCATCATGGAAGGTACCAGGTCCCTCTTAACCCATTTTTAGTTCTTTGTTTTTCGTCATTCTGATCTTATTTAATTTGATTTTCGCCGCCTTTTTAAGAACGACCCAATTGTTTATTTGCTGTTAATTTCTGTCCTGTTCCTTGTTCATGGGAACTTCAAAGGTTCTAGATTTGAAACGAAGCGAGATAGATGGTGGCAATTAGCTCATTCGATATTGTTATCTGTTAAGTGTTTTTGCTATCTGTGGACTGGGTAGTGAAAGTGTGAAGATCTATGTGTGAATGCCCCTGTACCGACACTAGTTAAAAGGCGATTTTGTTGGGATAATCAATGTCATAGGTGGTAGATCAAGTAAACTGAGGATATAAAAGTATAATTTCTTAAACAAGAGAGCCAGGTATAATCGTGATAGAGGATCCTTTTGACAATTTTTCTTTCACTTTTATATCATAGCAAACATTGTTTCTCCCCTGTACTTTTTTTCAAATAAATTTATTATGTGAAGATGATTTTTCTTCTTACAGCTCCAGTACTGAAGTGAACACGATGTGTAGGGGGTCATGTGGGGGTGTCATCAAATAGAAACCCGGTTTTCAAACTTGTAACTTTTTTGTACCAGCAGAGGTGTGTGATGGCCTGTGTCCAATTTAGTGCTTGAGGCAAATGCAAACCATTGCTTTTTCTTAAAAAATAAAACTTTATTCCGTGACTTGGATCTTCTTCGACTTGTTTATCTCACAAAACACGAAAGAGAAATGAAGAAAATCCATTCTATTTCAACCAAGCCTATAGCCAAGGGTGGCATTTCAGTGGCTTAAGCTTGCAGTCTAAGAGGAAGCGAAACTTCTCAAATCGCTTGCACGCAATTTTCAATTTTTTGTATCCTTTCTTCATTATCTATTTATTTCATTGGTTATATTATATACAGGGGGTTGAACTATCAGGTCTTACAAATGCCTCTCGACAAAGTCATTTCATTCTACTCAAACCATTGATTTAAGAGATCAGCTTTGACAAAGGCATTTAAATGGTTAAAGTTCATACAGATTGAATGAATTAGTGGCCTTCTATATAACCTCAGAAAATTTTTAGAACCAGAATTTAAACAAAAAGAGAAGGAATGTATCTCGGTTGTGTATACGTCTATATCATTCTCTCTCTCTCTCTCTCTCTCTCAACAAAAATGTATATATTAGTAAGTATTAATACTTTTATTCCATTACACTTTCATCCACCTTTACCTTGTCTGGATGGTGCTTTCAGATTTCATTTGCTCTTTTCCCTGTTGTCTTTGGTGGGTGGAGAGAATAAGGGAGTTCAGTAAAATTTCTTGTATAATATCGGTCTCATACAGTTCTCGAATAAGAAATGCATGTTTAGCGTTTGATTTGGCAGCACAATACATGCTATTCATAAGATCCTCATGTAGGATGCTTTAGTGAAAGATCATCCTACTTTGTGCAATCTTTGAAGCATGTGGTTAAATATTAGATTGCTTTTGAGAATTTTATTTTGGCCACTCTTAGCAGTTGCTGCTTATGGCATAATATTAGGACACAACCACTTGCATGTTGGATATGGGTTATTCTTGTTCATTGAAACAGTTTTGCTTCCTATGATAGATTTGGCTGCAAAGAAGTGTGTGCCATGCAACTCGAAGGATCTACAAGCCATGACTGAAGAAAGTGCAAATGACCTTCTATCAAAGGTTTTCATTTTGATTTGTGTTTTTGTTCATTTTTTCATGCAACCTCTTTTTTCAAGGTGGTATTTTTTAGGTTGCTGGGTGGAATTTGGTGAATGAAAATGGTACACCAAAGCTGAATCGTTCATGGAAAGTAAAGAGTTTCACTAAAGGGCTGGAACTATTCAAGCTTGTTGGGAATGTTGCTGAAGCAGAAGGTATGCTCTTGTTGCTGGTGGATCTCACAGTTGTCTGATACATGAAATGGCAATGTTCAATTATTTACTAGAAATTTTGAGCTTTTTACGTAGTCGAGTAACAGTATATGCAAATGCAGGTCACCATCCGGATCTTCATCTGGTTGGATGGAACAATATAACAATCGAGATATGGACTCATGCAGTGGGTGAGAACTTTGTGTCAAATCACATGGCCTCTCTTTTCAAAGTTATTTTTCTATATATTTACGTGCAAGTGACAATTCCAATGCCCTCTACTCTCTCATCGCTTAAGCTATGTTCTGAGAACACCTTCCTTTGTCCCTTCGTTGTAAAGAAATGTTCTATTCACACCTCTTTCTCCACTGTCCTTTTGCTTCGCTGGTTCAGTAACAATGCAAGCCATGAAATTAAGTAAGATGGTTGAAGCTTAAATACGAGTATAACTATGAGTATGTTGCTTTGCCAGATTTCTTTCTTCTCTAATTTCTGTCAACTAATGATGTTATATGAATTGGGAGAGAGGATATTATGCTTATGAAGTGAAGTGCTTGGACAAATGGGGAAGGGCCATTCTGCAAGTTAGTAGGAGTTTAGCCATATTTTCTGATTTTCATTTGATCTTGAAAGTAGGTGCCTGATCAAAGCTGAAAAAGGTTATGCAGAGTAGCTACTCATTTATTGAAGTAGTTTGCCTTTTGTGTCATATTTCTGATTGGCATGCATCCAAAAACGAATCTGAATTTCTTCAAAGCAGGAAAACCTCACTTGACTGTGAACTTCTGATGGTAGAATCTAGCGGAGTGAAATAAAGAATCACCTGTGGGAGTTAGAAATTATGTTGATATTGATCCCACATAGTCCATTCTTAATTTTTTTTATTTGTAATTAATAATATTGGTCTTATCATGATCCATGCTTTCACAGGTGGACTAACGGAAAATGACTTCATACTTGCTGCTAAGATAAATGGGCTTAACCTGCACCACCTACTGAGGAAGAAGGCTGCTGCTTGACTTGTAAATACAATTAGACTTCAGGTTTTTGGTTAATAGTCTTATCCAAAGGTATGAGGAAAGACTTTTTTTTTTCTCTCCAGTTTGTTAGATATTCTAAGTTTTGACTTGAGTTCTGCATAAATGGGTGACTTGGAGGCTTTGCAAAAATATATCTTGGTAGTTGTAGCATACACTGATTTTAAAGATGAGCATTGAGAGTTGTAAAAGAGGTTTGTAACTTCATTTAGGGTTTGCCAGTAGGATTCATGGATTCATCGTGCTTTTGGTTTGCAGGCATGTCTTTAAGCATCCACCGTTTTCCAATGGGATCTTCTCTTTTAACTTTGGCAACTTCTCCCACCCACGTCCTCACCACAAAACACCCAATGTGGTTAATAAACCAGGTCCAAAATGCAAATCCTAGCTTAAGTTTTCTTATTTTTTTCAAAGTCAACTTTTTGACTCGGCTAGGTCTTATCTAGGTTTGTTTGAGTTGATTGTGTCAATAAGGTTTTCAGTTACATTTTGAAGACATCACACATCAATCCCCTTTGTCCCCCCAGCTGGTATGGTCTCTGTATGCTTTTTTTTATTCGTTTGTTGGGTTTTTTCATTTTAGACTCACTTAAAGATCCATGAAGAAGTGGAGCAAATCCAAAAAAAATCCATGGAGGTGGAGTCATTGAATTTTGTTGCTTGGAAAAGACAACATTGATGCATGATAAATTTGGTTCAATAGACATGATAATGCTGTCCAGTTCTCTGTTGTCTTCTGCAATTCGTTGGAGAAGACGATTGAAAGTCCTGGGAAATAGAAAGAAGGATGAGCTACATGAAAAATCAATGTATGCTAAATGGTTAAAAACATGTATATATAAGCTCATTATGTACTTTTCATGTATACTGTGGAAATTATTTGAGTAATCACTGAAACTACAGTTTGTGACGGTTTTCTTTTCATTGTTGGTATTTATTCATGGCAGTCAAAAGTCCATAATTAGTATATACTGTGAAATTACTGTGCGAGACTGATTTTATTTACATTTTTTTTATTTGGAATTTTTTTTTTATTTAGATTAAAATTTTTAATTTAATTAATATTTTACTATCTAGAAATTATAATGTTAGATGAATTTTATTAAATAGTGTTTTGTATGCTAGATAAAGATGGATTTTACATGACAATTTTTTTATGAAGTTTGGTGTATATTTGGTACAAAAATCAATTTTTGTCCTGTCCAATGCTTTTCTAGTATAGAAAATTTTGTCAACTTGTTCAATTCTCTATATAAAAGCTAACTCGGGTTGATCTGAATCAATGTAGAAATAAAAATAGTTGTTATTATAGTTTTGAAACCTGACTAGAGGGTCGACCTGTGACAAGGTCAATATCACATATCGGGTTTATTATTGACACTGGTCAACAAAAGAATAAAAGTATTATTATAGTTTTAAAACTTGATTAGAGGATTTACCTAGGGTAAAGCCTGGGTTACGAGCCAGGTTGATTATTGACCTAGGCCAAGGTTATAAAAGTAATTATTATGATAGTTTTAGAACCTGACTAGGAGGTCGACTTGAGGCTAGGCTTGAGTCACGGATCGAGTCGGGTTGACTATTAACCTGTGTTAACAAAATAATAAAAGTAGTTGTTATTATAGTTTTAAAACTCGATTACAAGGTTGGCCTGTGGCAAGGCTTAGGTTATGAGTTGAATTGACCATTGACCCGGATCAACACCATAATAAAAGTATTATTATTATAATTTTAAAATCCAGCTTAAGGATTGACCATGGCAAGGGTTAGGTTCTGAGTTGAGTTGACCATTGACCCTGATCAACATAGAAATAAAAATGGTTATTATTATAATTTAAAATTTGATTTGGTGGTTGACTTGAGGTTTGTCTTACTATTGACCAAAGTCAATGTAAGGATAAAAATTATTATTATTATAGTTTTTAAAACACAACTTGGAGGTCGACCAGGGCCAGGCTCGAGTTACAGGTCAAGTTAACCATTGACCCGGGTCAATATAAGGATACAAATGATTATTATATAGTTTTAAAACTCGACTCGGGGTCAACCTGAGACCAGGCTCGGGTCACGGGCCAAGATGACCATTGATCCAAATCAATATAAAGATAAAAATAATTATTATCATAGTTTTAAACCCAATTAGGGGTCAATCTAGGACAAGGTCTAAGTCATGGGTAGAGATGGTCAACCTAGGTCGACTCGAAGCAATATAAGGATAAAAATGATTATTATAATAATTTTAAAAACTTGACTCAGAGGTCAGCTTAGGACAAGGCCCGAGTCACGGGTTGGGAGAGTTAACCGGGGTAATCTGGGTCAACATATGAATAAAAATGATTATTATCATAGTTTTAAAACTCAACTTGGAGGTCGACTCGGGTAAGGCCTAGATCACAGGTCGGGAGGGTCAACCCGGGTTGATCTAAGTCAATGTATGGATAAAAGTTGTTATTATTATAATTTTAAAACTTAATTAGTGGGTCAACCTAGGATAAGACTTAGGTCATGGGTCAGAAGGGTTAATTCGAGTTGACCCAAATTAAAAAAAATAATTAAAGTAACCTTATTTTGACAAAAATAATAATAAAAATTGATGGATTTTTTACGCGTGTTTTATCCTTGGTCACAAGTCAACCTATGTTTTTAAACGAGTCATGTCATATCAATCTTTTTTTTTATTTTTTTTAAACTCAAACCGGTCCAAACACAGGGTCGGTCGGGTCCCATTTACTAAGAACAAAATAAGACATTGTTCAGTTCAGTCCAAAACACACCAAACAGAAGATAAGATAGTTATTTGTCAGTCCAGTTCAATCTAATCAATATTTTCCAGTATACCAAACGCTTTAGTTAGGTAAGTTTTAATTATGAATCATTTTCTATAAAGAATTATAGGTTTAAAACTAATAGAAATAAGGATATCTAATTTAGTTTGAGATTAAGTTTCAAAAAATATTAGAGATTTTCTCAATTCTCATAAAGTGATTAGGCTTGTAACTTTAAAGCTTGAGAACCCTAGTTTCTATTCATGCTATATGTCACGTTAATTGGTATCATAACAGGTTGGCCTCTTTGATAAGCAAAGTGGACTAAATTGTTTTGCTCTAGCATAAGAACAAATAATAAATCATTTGGAGCAAGTCGTAACACAAATAAGGATGGTGAAGAGAAGAGGAAGTTGTCTGAAGATTTACCTCAAGACAAACCTAACTCTAGACTTATTCCTAAATTTAACGAGATTCCATTTTATGATGAGAGATTTTTTTTAAAAAAATATTTATTAACTAGTTAATAGAGTTGAAAGCTTATTTTTATTTCAACAAGGTTCCTTATCATCAAAAGATAGGACTTATCACACACAAACTTTATTATAGTGTACAGAATGGTGGTTTGAATTTCTAGACTTTAGAACTCGTATTGATATGTTTTTAATTATGTCTTGGCAATATTTGACACAATCATTAAATTTGGAGTTTATACAAAATAATTATGAAGAAATTTTATGTCGGGGGAGATAAATAATTAGATTGTTATTATTTTTTTTTTGTTCAACCTTTTAAAATAACAAGAAATAAAATTATAGAGGAGACTCAACTTGTCATTGTTTCATCTACTAATGTTTAAGAAGTCAAGAAAGCTTTCAGATTAGTACATCATGAGATGATAATTTCTAACAATTCTTTTAAATACTATGTTGAAGTTTCTTTATATATAAATGTTGAAGAATTGCAAGTCATTGGATGATAGTGAGGTCAAAGTTTGAAAAAAAAAGAAAGAGGATATGTTAAAGAACTATAAGTGGATTTGATGGGAACAAAAAGTAAAATATTAAAATAGATTTTTCTTTATAATGCACATATCATAAATTAAATTTTAAAGTTCATAAATAAAATATGTTATTTAATGAATATATAAGTATTTGTTTCTTTGAAGGGGAAAATTCATTTCTTAATAGATAATTCAAGAGTAGAGGGAATTTCTTCAATATTCTTGGGATAATAATTTTTATTGTATTATTTTATTAATAACAAAGATTTTCAAGTTTTGAAGAGTTTAAGAAAAGTACAAAATGCAATTTGTTAAATCAAGCAACTTTTAATGCAACTATTAGATTGAGCTAAATTTTAACAAAAAATTTTAAAGATTTTATTTTATATTGTGTTAAAATCTCATAATAATAAAAAATTAAAAATAATTTTCAAATAAAACTTGAAAATTACCATACAAGATTATCATTATGGTTTTTTTTTCTATTTAGCTCAAGACTTTTTTATTTAATTAATATTTTTTTATTTAGAAATCTTAATATTAGATAAATTTTAATTAAAAATCCTTTTCTATAAAAAAAAATTTAGGTACGAAACTAATATAAATAAAAACATATCAAGTTCAAACTATACAGACTTTTAATAAAATTCTAAAGAATTTTTTTTATAGCTAGGTTCTGTAACCTTAAAAGCTTGAAAATGCTCACTTGTACCCATGCTAAACGGCGTCGTCAACGGCCAGCATAAAACATTTGTTTGATTTGTTGATTTACTGAACATTTCAACTGGATGACATTCAACGAATCCAAAGACAAACAAAACGCCACCACTTTCACTCGCTCATATTCCAACAGAGTCTTTACCGCCAGCCCATTTTCCATTCTATTATTTCTACAGCATTTAGGTACCTTTTGCTCTTTATCCACGTTAATGCCAATGACCATGCTTGCTTCATTGCTAAGGCAAAGGGCTCCCATCTTCCATGTGAAGTTAGGAGATCTAATCTTGAAAAGGGTTGTCTGTTGTGTCCCCTGATCAATCAGCTGACAGGATCTGACAATGATACCTGAATAAATAACAGAGAAAGACCCGACTTACTGTCTGAAGCCTGAACAGGCAAACCATTTTCTCATAATCCAGACAGTACGGTCAACAGTTCCAACCACTAAACAGTAAATAACTCCCAATCCATTTGAATCAGTATATGGTTAATGAAACAGTAATATGTCGCCAAGAACGTTGACGAACAAAGTATGAATGGCAAATCGATTAAGCAAACTAGTGGTGATGTGTTAGTTAAGAAATGATTGAATGGAGCAATTTATGCTCTGCATGTAGCCTTTAAACTAGATTCAATATCTGGATCAGCATTTACGCCACTCTTGAAGAACGTGAAACATGGCACCACAATTAGCAGAAGTGCACAGTGGATTACTTCCTTTATTGAGGCACACTCTCATGATATGCTTTTTGTTCCTGGTTGTACATTTGCCATGCAAAATAGCTCTAATGAATTTATTCTCAAGTGCAAGCCCCTTCAAGACCAGAGAAACCAAATCAATTATGGTTGTGGAAACAATGATATGATCTTTGATCACACAAGCAAGGCGTTTTTGGGAGAGCGAATTACTTTATTCTGAAAAAGGTATTGCATGGTAAGAACCAGAGAAAAGTAGTTACAGCAAACTCGGCTATTATGACTATCATTCCTGAGAGTTAAGAGTTGATCATATCATCTCATTTTTAAATCGAAATCAAGGATGTTTCACATAGAGCAACATGATTTGAGCAGAAATAATTAAGAAAATAACTATTTGTAATCTCTCACATTTGAATGCAGTACTGATATCAATAAAAGGGATTGAACAGAGGCTTAGTGTTACTGCGTTAACACATTAGAATACAGACCATGCCTTTGATTCGATATGATGGATATACAGCTACATTCACAAAGCACTCAAGGCATTAAAGAGAGTTCCTAGAGACATAGCAGATGGCAAATAAAAATCTAAAGAGCAATTGTCTGCAGAAGTTCTAATTTTGATTTGTCACAGTAGGCTAAGAGAAGACAGGATAATTTTACAGTAACATTTTAGATACATGCAACACGGAAATCATTGAGCATACCCAGTGCACTACTATCTACTCCACACATTTGTATGAGATCCACAGGATGCATGAGAAGGGAGCAATACATTGGGTATATAGAAATTGTTTTTATATGAAACACTTGGCAGTTTGTAGGTTGTCATGACTAATGAGTAAAGGATCTTCATCAACACCTAAATACGAGTTTTTTCCATGAATGTTTTACCAAGTCACGAAGCAATTTTTGAAAGATGTAATGCTCTGGACCAAATCTTAATAAATTGGAGACAAAACTGGAAGAGGCAAAAGCTTTATTCTTCCCTGGGATAATGTCAAGAGCAAGACACATCCTACAGATGAAGGAAAGAATTTCAGGGCTACGTTAATCAAATCAGTTTTGGATATTAGATCCAAAAACAATTCTTCCACCATGGGCCAGTTCATTTCAAACAAATATTACAAAAATGATAGTCATATTAGCTTCCAATTTTCGGGTCAAACCATAGCTACATTATTCAAGTACAATGCAATCAGGCTGCATCCTAATTTAGATATTCCTAACTATCTAGATTTTCACACATGAGCTAGAGTAAAGCTACCAATAAGCAAGTTACCTCAAGTGATCTATCTGCTCCACATTTTTACACAGGCTTTTGCAAGAGTGCAGTCAAGTAAACCTCCCCATTCTTCAAGCCACTAGAATCAGTTTTATTCCCAACTGCCCACTTTACTTTCTTGTAACCCAATTTCCCAATCAAAGGTCCAAAAACCTTATCAAGATCTACTCGTTTACTAAAGAAGTGATCAAACCACAAGTAGCCACCACCCCTCAACACTCTATCAACATCATAGAACAAAAACTCCATCATTGTCAAAGGCATCCACCTATTCACTGCGTGTCCACATCTGACCAGATCCACCACTCCATCAAAAACTGGCAACCTGTGCTGCAATGGCACATGAAGTGGCACTAAGCCCCTCATTGCCACCACTTCATTATTAGGCACATTGAAATTCATTGTTGTAGTGACAACAGTCACATTGTACTGCTTCATTCTAGCTGCAAAAGTACCAGTAGCACCACCGATATCAATGCCGAGTCTAATAACAGAATCGGCTGATTTTGCTACTTGTAGCAACTGCGGGATTGGGAGATCCAACTCAGTCTTATAGGTCATGAACTTGGAGATCTCATTATTTAGATCAAAACCAAGACTTGGGTTTTGCTTAGCTAGGCAAGAAAATGACCTGCAAGTAGGATACTTGTTCCATATTACATTGGAGTCGAGAAAAGAAGAAGGGAAAGGGTTACGAGGTAGAGAAGAGGGTGGTTTTGGTGGGGTTTTGGAGAAGCATCGACGGCGAGGGAGAGGGTGGCAGCCATGGAGGATTAAGGACTCAGCAAGAAGATCAGAGTCAAGAGGGCAAAGAGAATAAGGAGAGTAGCTCATGTACTTGTGTAGAAGATCAGGGTGATTATGGCAAGAAGAAGCTATAGGTGAGAGGTGTGAATAAAGGAGGAGATCTTGAGGGACGGAGGGTTTGGTAGTGGTGGGAGATGGGGTGGTGGAAGGTGGCTGGTGGCGCGTGAGGTGGCTGATGGTGGCGCGTATGGTGTTGAGTTGGTGGAGAAGGTGGTCAGGTACTGGTTGTTGATCAGATGGGGGCTTGGGAGATTGAACGCGGGAGGAAAGATGGTAGAGGGAAAGGATGTTGGTGGCCACCATGGCTAGGACAAGTACTAAGTTCAAGCCCATGGTGAAACCCATGATCTTGCCTAGCGCTCCTGCTAGCTTCTCCTATGCCTTGGTGTGTTCTTGGAAGCACTTTGCTGCTGAAGTTAAGGTGGTTGACTGAGCGACTGACCAGCAATCCAAGTGGCAACAAGTAGAGATGATCTATTGCTTGCCTGTGATGGGTGGGAGATAAGCAAGGATGTGTTTGGCTTGTGATGATCCAATTTGTGGGCCCTCATGAGAATCTGCATATTCTTGTGTCCTGAAAATTGTTGGGAAGTTTGGAGCAACTAACGATTAGTGAGATAGTCTTCAAGAGGGATGGTCTTCTTGAAGTGGGTTTTGAGAGTCAAATATGTTTTGATTCTTCTTTTGGGATGGGTTTTGCTAAATTTTGAAGATGATGACGAACACTCCGTTTGTTTAAGCTCTTTGTTGGATAGTTTGTTTGAATTTGTGAAACTAATAATAGTTTAAAATGTTTTTTATTTAAAAATATATTAAAATTAATTTTTTTTTAATTTTTTTTTTGATATTAACAAATTAAAATAATCTAAAAATATATATTTTTTCATTTTAACCATGTTTCTAAATATTCTAAAATTATAATAATGTTCTTTGAAATTCAACTTAACATGAAATTTAAAAAACACAACTTTAAATATTTTTCTATAAAATTTGAAAATAAATCACCGTGGAATTCAAGAACTAACCTTTCTTTTTTGGTTTACTAAAGGTGGAATTGTAAGAAGTTGTAACATGAAATTTTGAATTAATTAATTTTTAAAATTTATTTATAATTAAATTATGTTTAAATAATTATTTCATTTTGATTTTTGATTGATGATTCTTATGATTTTTATATGTGTGACTTGATAAGTTTTTTAATAAGTTAACACAAATATAAATCATAATTAAAAAATAAAATAAGATTAAATAAATTAAAAATTTTAATTTATTATTGATTAAACAATTGATTGATTTATATTTGAAGATCACGTACAGTATTTAACAATTTTTCATGATCAGTCAAATATTAAAAAAATTATAAATTGTTTGACTTAATTTTTCAACAATCAGTTTCTCAATGTAATTAGTATCTCTTTATCAAGAATGTTCTGATTTAGATATTATAGTATGAAGTATGTTTGTTTTGTTAATTTTGTTTTTATTCTCAACACTATAATCATTTGATTATCTGAATAA
>Ga0325404_1006046_pt1 | contig 12738 bp, 5 predicted proteins | sample PopdelMetagenome_18_FD_205664 | JGI IMG/M metagenome (GOLD analysis project Ga0325404, IMG submission 205664) | Populus deltoides microbial communities from Bellville, Georgia, United States - Xylem-Control-R1 | ecosystem: Host-associated > Plants > Phyllosphere > Stem > Wood/Secondary xylem... | reverse complement strand
AAATGGGTGAATTGGCAATTAGCATATAAAATTTAAATAAATAGGGAAATAACATAGGATGAAAATAATACAGTTTAAAGTTATTTCGGTTCAGAATTGTGATATCAATTAGTAGATGATTTTGATAAATATTTTAAAAAAATGAGATGATAGCTAAAGTTTTTGTGTTTTGAGCCTGAAAAAATTTATAGAATCATAGTTTTTATTTTATTTGAAATTTAATTTATTTTATAATTTTAAAGAGTTATAAATTTTATAATTTTAATAAAATTTGAACGGAGTTTTCTTATATAAGAATTATATCCAAAATTTTGTCTCGTTTAAAAAAACTTGTAAAAAAACATTATAACCTCAATCAATAAATTCTAATTAAACTCAACAAATTCTCACATTTTATAATCAAGAGTTAACCTCTCTCTAAATATATTAAGTCCAAAACGGCAAACATTGAACCAACAGGATGTATAAATGTAACTCTCGTTTGCTTCGTCAATATTACAAAGCACAAATGCAGCCTCTCGACCCTCCCATAGCAAGAAGCCAACCTAATATTATCAAATATTAATGTTAAATTAAAAAATAAATACATAAAACTCAACGATTAACATATATTAATTATAAAAAGACTTGATTACTTACATGATGTTGAATCTATTGCACATGTTGCTCGTAATGCATATATCCATGTGAAGGAACCTCCTTGAGATCCAGAGTAGTAACTCGACGTATGATACTCATGTACCAAATTATATGCTCCTCATTAGTAATCACATGATGCATCTCTATAAATATCTCATTCCTTCATGCATCTCATTATGATACAAAAGCTCAATGATGACCTAACCAGTAGTAATCATCATTTTTACTCTTATGAGTAATGGTGTCCAAAGCATCATTCATATCGATGTTGACTGGCATGTGATGTCTGTAGCCGAACTATCGCATTACCCAATCTAGACAATATAGCTCAACTATCTCAAGAAATATTAGTAGGACCACTAATGTTCATATATCCATCCCACTGATGCAGACAGTCAGAGCAACCACCAATCTTTCTTCCGAATAAGGCGTCTACATAACCTGTAGAATATAAGTTACATAGTTATAACAATAATTCAGTAAAGTTAAAAAAAATTTAACAAATAGTTCTAAAAAAAACTTGGATAACATGTTATCTATCGATCTTGCTCGGATATCTTGCTCGGATAAAGTGCAAGCACATATATTGGATTATTTTCAAAAACTCGTTCAGCACACCACCTAGCATTAAACACATGTTTATTTAATTGCGTTTTTTAAAGTTACAATTACACAATATAAATACAATACATGCATGCTGTTGGGAGATGCAATGTAATCCCCATAATCTAGACTATCATATGCGGTAATCTAGGGCCTGCCAATATGACAATGTTCTCATGACCATAACTCTTATTAAATAAAAACATTTTGTTTATTTCATGTTAACAACAAAATTATGAAATATAAATAGTTATTTACAATTTTTTTATTCATACCTGTAGAAGTAGCAAACATCCCCCCCACCTGTTTGGCTCCCTTCAGGAATGCAAGATATAAATGTTTGTACAAGCATGCCAATGCAGCAGATCTCTAGCTATATATGGAGATGGTATCAAAATTATCCAGGAGCAGCAAATAAAGTAAAGGAACATATCTTCATATGAGGTCAATGAATAATACACTGTCAAACAGATAAAGTATATATACTCTAGCATACCTACAAACAAATTAAAATAATAATAATAATAATAATTAACACAATATTAATAAATAATCGACACATTCAAATCATAATTGATTTTGTACCTCCGCAAGATCTCGTTGTCAGCATCATCTGATGGTGTCGAAAATATCTCATCAATCCACTTAAGACATATACTACCCCCTTCAATTCAGAAGGAGGGAGTGATAATCAAAATGATCACTCGTATAACACAATTCTATTACGAACACCAGTAGATGTGACTACTCGTCTATCAATAGGTAGTCCAAGCAAAATCATCACGTTCTGTAGTGTTTATGTCATCTCTTTATACCTAAAATGGAATGTGTTTGTCTCACGTCTTCATTGCTCAATCAGTGCATCAATCAAGCCATGGTCATGCTTGATATGATCAAGACAACTGACGTACAAAAACCAGCATAGACCATATATGGTTGGACTCATTCATGTAGTCGTATTTGTCTATGTATACGACAATAAATAGTGGTGCCATCCTGCATAACAATTTAAATTATAATTACATACATATATAATACATTTAATTATAATTAAATTAAGCATAAATTGAAATTTTATTAAAATTCAATATTCTTACAATGTCAGTGAATGCTTCCTCCAATTGATGTTGATCCTGTAACCACAAGCCAGAAGTGTTGGAGGGTCTGATAGGCATGCATGACGACTGATACTCTACATGCTCATAATAATGCTCTCCCTGATCATCTTCCAAATGTGGAGGCTTAACATGAGAAGATGATCCACCACCTTGAGTGCATGGCATCCCATGTAACAGTACCTATGATTGATGTGAAATTATATAAGTTTGAATATGCTTAACAAAAATATTGTAATATGTTTAAAATCATATAATTGTATTGTTATACATACGTTATCGATTAGGACATATTTTTCTATTATGTCATGTGGCATTGCTTATGACATACCTATAATGTGCATGACATTCTCTTGCACCCATCTTGTTTTGCAAACGAGTAGACATTCGTTGATCACGTCCTAATTTCCATCTAGATGAGTCTCCTTCAACTTGAGGTCCAGTATAATCAGTTCATTCTAACTCGTTTAGTAATGGACGAAATGACATTTCATATGATGATCTATAGCTTTGAACCATGTAATAATCATTAATAAACTATGTGAAGTCAAAGTGATTCTCGGCACAACGTGTAAGAACATGTGAACATGGACGATGAAATGGTTGTCATTAACCATATATGCATGTTCCATCTTTTAATATCACTGCTCATCTAACTTCTATCACGACACTCGATTTAATAGGGGTGTTAACCTGGAAAACATGTTTCTCATAATCAAACAATATTGTAGTATGATCTCTTGATTTATCCCTACTCATTGTTATTTGAATCTGAATTATTGAAGGCTAAATTACTCCACTTTGAATGACATCACTAACTTCACATCTCTGCTTGACCTAATAACCATTATATATGTAAAATGTTAATTGTACCAAAATAGAGATAAGCATTGCATGAGTATTTTTTTAAAACATGATTCTAAATGATTAGTTGTCATATTATCATCTCGGTGACTTCCATCATAAAATAAACCCTATTTTTGTTCCTTTTCAAGCCATTTTGTATATGTTAGGTCTAGGTTAAATATTATTTCATACCACAAATCAAATTTGTGCCTAGAAGGTTCACAACAAATCCTCATGAAATCTTTTTTAGTAGCTGGTTCTTTCAATTTATGGTTGAAGTTGCTAACAAAATGTCTGGCACAATAGTGATAGAATTCTAAAGGTTGACGCTAAATTTCTGCTACTACATTCTTGATACCTGCATGTCTATATCATATTATACACATACCAATTCTACCACTAGAAACGTGTCTTTGTAAGCAAAGCAAAAATCATCTCTAATTATAATTATTTTCTTCATTAACAATTGCAAAAAGCTAAAGGGAATATCCCATTATTTGCATCAAAAGCAACTGCAATTAATAACTTCTCACCATATCGTCCATAAAAATATATCTCATCAACATTAATAATTGGTCTACAATACTTGAAACCTTCAATACAAGGTCCAAATGACCCAAAAAACTATGTATGTCAAATCATCAGTTGTTCTAAGATTTGATTTCTTTATTGCCAACAACAACCTAGGTAATTTAAAACTCTTTTTGTGAACCATAAAAATGCTCAAAGACCTTTTGGTTTGCAACTCATGCTTTGTCATATGATATTTTATACTTGTAATGCAATTTTATTTCATTTCATATGCTTACAACCATCATTGAAAGATTATAAAGGTTGATATAGCATTAGCAATAAGATTTGCATAAGTTGATGGTGGTCTTTTTGGACAAAGGTCAAAACACATATGTGTGGTCCTTTTAACTTTTTATCTTAAATGAATCTGATCTTTTATGATATTCTCCACGTAAATACCACTTATATTATGGTGCTTGCATACATTGTAATTGAATAAATATAGAGTTTGATTGTTGGACTCGGTATTCAACCGTTTGTGCAATGTGCAATAGTTTAACAACACTAACCAATTCATTTTTACAACTAAATGTTTGACTAACAACTAAATCATACCCTCCTGACATACGTTTATGACTAAGTGTTCAAACATGTAAAACAACAAATTTAGACCTAGAAGAATCTACAAATTCAATAACATAAGGAATAATTTCATCATTAACAACATTATCATTATCAACACCATATTCATTATCACTAAGCTTAGAATAGCCAAATATGTATTGATCACCACATGCATTATCAAACATAGTATCATTTATCCTATGTAACAAATCATCCAACAATAAACTATTTTTACCTCTACCAACTGAATTTGAAAAACCAGCAAAATTTAGGACACACAAAGATTTTGATTGACTACTCACATAGAATATCATCATGTTCAAACTACTTTGAATGAAAAAATTAATCATTGTCTTAAAACTACCATCACATATAATCAATATAGGATAATACTGATGTTCACCAATTTGACACCTCCAAGTAATTTCAACATCAATATCATTATAATTCCATCCAAATTCATTACAAATGGTTTCTTTCATTTCTGCATATGGCATGCCTAATTAACCAGTTAACAACAAACTACTCTCGCCAATGCATGCAATACTATTGTTTACATCAGAAACAATAGTGTCATCATAATGACATAATATAAATATGTTATTAGATATTCTATAAAAAAAAAAAATAGATTTTGATTAAATTGACATAATTTTAACTAAATTACATTACCCTAATAGGCAAAATTCATAGCAAAATCAATCAAATTTCCAAAATTTAATGTTAAAGCAAACTTAACAAAAAAAATAAATATAATTCATGATATAAAGTTTCATTGATATTTTCATGCTCAATTGCATTAAACCAAAACCAAATTCATAACAAATTCATATAATTCAAAGAAAATATTAAATTCATCAACTTATCAATAAGATCATACGAAGATGAATTCCCAACAAATTAAATATCGAAAGATGAAATTAGGAAAAAACACTAACTACACAAAAAGATCTAGAAAAAATGAGGGTGACAATAAACATTAATTAAAGGGATAAAAATTTTCAATTGGAGTGTTTAATTGAATTGAAAATAGCTTTAATAAAAGGAAAAAAAATCAAAAGAATGAGGGTCAAACTGAAAAAAATAATACAACAAAAAATTTGATTGAATGATGAAATTAAAAAAAAAACTTAAACAAAAATGTTGAGGACAAAATTAGAAATTGAAGAAAATAAGGACTAAAATGAAAAATCAAACATATGAGAAATTACAATTGAATGACTAAATTAAAAAGAATAAAAACTTCTATACATGGAAAATGAACGAAATAAGAAATTAATAGAATGAGGACTAAAATTGAAAAGTAAGAAACAAAGAGGATAGTGGTGTACATTACCTATTAAAAGAGAGAGAGAAAAGGGAGGAAATTCAAACTACCATCGGTGACAATCCAACTATCATAAGCTGTCACATGCCACTCTAAATCAAAGAAAGGCCATGGCAGTGCATCTAAAAAGAAGGGAGACAGCCAGTTACATCTACTGGGTGGCACCACACACGCCGGCTAAATGGCGCACACGCCACTCACGCGCTGAGAGGTGCCAAGCACGCACCAACGGCTTTAAACATAAAAAAAAAACTCAAAAAAATATGTGAAAAAAATACCAAAATACCCATATAAAAGTACAAAAATACCCATCAAATGCTAAGCTTATGTTTTGTCTCTCCCAAGGTTAAGGATATATTTGTACTATACAGTAAAATCCAAAAACCCTAGAACACGCGGACAACCAATTGCGTCCACTAGGTGGTGTCACACGCGCGTTGGGGTGTATCGAGCACGCACCAGCAGCTTTAAGCATTAAAAAACTCTAAAAAATATGAAAAATAATAAAATACCTCCATAACCCCGATAATTACATAAAATACTCATATAAAAGTACAAAAAAACCCAAAAATGCTAAGCTCGTGTTTTTTCCCTCCCAAGGTTAAAAATATATTTGCACTTTACAGTAAAATCTAAAAACCCCAAAATACTCTTATTTATTATGGGGGTAGATTCATATTTTTACTGTTAAAATGTTTATACAAAGTTAAGATAGCTCTTTAGTTAACAATTTTGTATTTTGTTGATTCTGATGGTAAAAATATAATTTATTCGGTGAAAAAAAAGACATTAAATCTCCATAAAAAAAAAAACTTAATTTTTTGAACAAAAAAGTACAAATATAGTTTTCATGTAATTTACTATGAATAGGGCTAAAGTAAAACACTCGTGACTTTTAGTTTTCTAGGTAATGATCGATGCCAAAAGTTTGGATTGTTATGCGAAGGTAAAAGTGAGGACAACATTGGAACCACCACGTGAACTGCTGCCTTTGTATGATTTCTAGGTCCACAGCAGCGCCTTGTAGTTCTAGCTGGTTTGTATTTTCAATTTTGGCTTCTATCTTGACAAGTTCTCTTCAATGCTAATATTCCTTCCTATGACACGTCGTGGCTTATTCTCTTCCCAGGAGAACATAATTAATTTTAACCTGCCGTGTACCCGTTCTCAATACTTAATTTTATTGTAATTCTAGTTAAAAATTCTTATTTTTTATACAACTAAAATAAATATTTGTAAGAATTTTAATAATTTGAATTAAAAAGAAAAATGTGCTTCTTAAGCCAAAACTCTCTTTCTTTATTCATGTATTTCTTTTTTATTTTGATGAAAATATGTTTTTTCTATTAAAAATATTTTTTAAATATAAAAACTTATCATGATTTCAAATAAAAGTTCAATAATTAATTAATATATATATATATATATATATATTACGTGGTTATATGAAAATTTTAAAAAATTAATTTGAGAAAATTATACAAAAACTGTATGATAAAAAAATAATAAACTATATATTTTAATCTCATTGAATATTCATGATACTTGAAGGTGCATATCTCTCACTCACTCACATATATGTATATAAGTTTAAAAAAAAAAAAAACATAAGAAATTTTAGAGAGAATCATATTGATAGTTTTTTCTTGTATTGTTATGTATATATCAATGACTACTTTTATATAAAAAACACAATAATATAATAACAAAATTAAAAAATCATAGAATATTTAGGTTATGTTTGGGTATGAAATTTAAGTTATTTTTTAACTTTTAACTAAATAAAAATAAAAATATATTTAGTTGGAATTAACTTTTGATATAAATTAAAAATTAGTTATAAAATTGATTTAAAATTTTGATTTAATCAAAAGTTAAGATTTTAACTTTAAATTTATCAATTATACCTTTTAGTATATTCTTTCTTAAAATGTTGCTTTGAGTAATTTTTCTTAAAAATCCTTCTAACTTAAATTTATTTTAACTCATTTAGTGAGTTATAAAAAAATAACTTAAAAATTATGAATCAAAATAAAAATCATAATTCTTTGAATTATGTTAAATGAAAGTTAAATGAAATCTTAATTATTATTTTTCTTTAATTGTGTTTGATTATTTAACTGATCGATGGATTCCATGCTCCACAATATCTTTCTATAATATCTTCTAATACAATCATTAGACGTTCTTGAAGATAAAACATATTAGTATTGATGGTTCCCGAAACACGTAAATACAGCGAAAATAATAAATTTAAAATTTATTTAGGAGTTTCAAGAATCTTGTTAGATAGATGTAGGGTTGTTTAAGTTTTATGCAAAGATTACCTGAAGATTTGATATTCTTATCGGCTTTGAATAATTGCTTCAAAATTAGATTGTCGCAAATCACAAGTCGATCAAATATCCAACCTCTAACGGTAATCAACTTGAACTACCAATGAAAAATCTCTTAAACCCTTTTAGGAGAGAGTGATTGTTATATCTTAGAGTGATAGCTCTTTGCTTTTATGTTTTTGGTATTTCAGTATTATATTATACTCACATTTTCACCATCAACTAGAAATAAGAGGCATAGCTTTTTATTTATAGAAAAATCTAAAAACTCTATAAATACCAATTTATCAATTTACTCCTTAAATAATATTATATAATAAATAATCTTTTATTAATAAATTAAATATATTTACATGAAGTCAATCATATGGGTAACCAATTGATTGGCTAAAGGCATATACATTAACAAGTTCAAGTTAAAATGAAATTATTCGTGCATACTTTTGTGTTGTCAATAGCAAAAAGACATTAATTTATACATGATAACTAAGCAACACGAAGCATCATAAGGGAGGAAGCTGACAAATAATAGGATTGATCTTATAAGAATCACAAGAATGCATTAATTTCAGCTAATTTGATTAGCAATACTGAAACTTCAAGAAAATTATAACACAATATCAATACTAAAGGGTTCTTAAATGTCTAAATTAGGCAATGTAATATCTAAACTTTTATCTCAAATCTAAGTTCAAGTCAGCTCAAACCAATCTAAAGTAATTTAAGTATATAAGAAAAAGTTATAAGAGAATTGTTTATTGCTTTTTTAATTCTTGTGGTTGTTATGACCTTCACATCATCAAACCACAGATTTTATTTTTTGATCTTGAGTTCTTGGGTTCAAGAAAGATGGAAGTAGCAAATAAGTGGTTTCCTCTCATGTTACTTTCAATTATGGTTTGTTTATGAAAGGATTAAAGAAGAGATTAGGGTTTATAAGGATTTAAAGTTTATGTTGTTAAGATTGATTCATGATTATTATGGATTTAAGGTTAAACAATTGATTATGGGTGCGTTGTTAGAAATAAAGATTTGTGAATTGATTTGTTAAAGGTTAATAAATTTGTTTCAACTTTGCTGGAAAATCTAGATAGAATGGTTTTGAGGTTGAAGATGATGAAATTTTATTTTGGTCCTTGATTTATAAAAATTATAATTTAGTCCCTAAACTTTGAAAAATTATAATTTGACCCCTAAAACATACTTTGGAATTCTGGGTGGTATTATTATGAGATTAAGAATGATGAATCTCAGTTTGATAATTGATGTATGTAATTTTCAGTTTAGTCCCTCCATTTTGGAGATTTACAGTTTAGTCCCTGGACTTTGGGAAAAAATACAATTTAGTCTCTAAAATGTAAATTGAGATTCTTGACAAAATTAAGGATGGATTATGGGTGAAATTTTAGTATGGTTATGTATATTTGACACTTACAGTTTGATCATCCAATTCTGGTAAAATTATATATTGGTCCCTGATTTCTAAAAATTGTTGTTTTAGTCCCTAAACTTAGGAGACTAAACCTGGTTTTCTTTTATGCATTGGAGTCTTTTATTTGTTTTTTTTTTAATTTTTTTAGTGTATTTTGTATATTCATTGTAGATACTTCTAACGATCCTTAAAAAACATTTCGAGTCTTCATTTGATATTCATTTTACTTCTATATTTTTTCGGGTGAGTGAAATAATCTTTAATATGCATGTAATATAAATAAATATGTATGTTGATTATATGACGAGTACAACTAATTAATTACTTGAATATTTATATTGTTACTTTATTTTCCAAGTACTCATCTATTCTTGAATTTGCACTCGCATTCTGTTGAACTAAATTCTATTTGATATGATATACATTGCTTTGATAATTATATGAATATCTATTAATTCTATTTGATATGATATACATTGCTTTAATAATTATATGAATATTTATTATATTTTGATATAGGACTTTCAGTAACTACATGCTAATAGAGAGTGGTTAGTCTATGTGCACATAGTATTCTGTATACTTAACTGGTGAGAGAGGCACCAACCTATAGCGACTAATCCTTTTACAGTAGTTATCTCCGAGTGTTATTTGTTCTCTGACATATATTCCACTATTTTATGATAATACGTTTAGTATGTATATGTATATCAAGATAAATCGGCTTACAAACTATTAATATCTAAAATGTATATTAAATGTTATTGTCTCACTAAGTTGGCTGAACTCACCCATCATTTTTAATATTATTTAAAGTTCTTAATTTCTATTAGCATGTGGACTTTGTTAAGTGTTCTTACTTCTTCAATTTTGGTTGGTATGCCTTGCTTGTTTTACGAGCCTTTCCTTTTAGTTTTGATTTGATGTCCTAAATGCTTTACTATTATCCTGTTTTAATTAAGTTTGGATTTTAACAATATAATGAGTATTATAAATTATTGTTTTTGTTTTAATTACAGATGGGAAGTTTTGAACTATTATTTAGTCTCATTAGTTTTAAATTACATAATATTTTGTAAGATTATGAAATACTTCGTGTTTTCAAATAATTATAATTATATATATATATATATATATATATATATATATATATATATGTCTATTCTAAGGCTTAGCGTAGGTGGGGTGTCATTACGACACCGCTCCTGCGTTGCCAGTCATGGACCGGATTCGGGTCGTGATAGGCAAGTAGCACACAAAATACAAATAAATGGCGAAATAGCACAGGATGAAATTTTTTTGGTGAAATAGCACGGTTTCAAGATGTTGTTGTTCAAAAACATGATATTTTAATCATGTTTGGGTTCATAATTGCGACATTTAATCAACTGTCACGATTTAGAAACGCGACATTTAATCAAATATTATGGTTCAGAACCGCAGCATCAATTAACAAACTATTTTGATAGATATTTCATAAAACAGTCGAACAATAGCCAAACTCTATGTTTTGATGCTAAAAGAATTTATAAAATCATAGTTTTTGTTCATCTGGAATTTGATTTACTTCATGATTTTAGAGAGTTAAAAATTTTATAATTTTAAAAAATTTTAAATATAGTTTTTCTATATAGAAACTATATCCAAGATTTTGTCCCGCTTAAAAAAACTGGCAAACAAACACAAAAACCTCAATCAACAAACTCTAACTAAACTCAACAAATCCTCATATTTCATAATCACAGATAATCTCAGAAATGCAAAAGCAAAATATAGAGTCATGCAAAATGAATAAAAAATAATTTAATAATACAATATTCAAATAATCTCAAAATATATAAAAATATATAAACATAACTTATAATTTATATACATCCATGTTGTTTATTAGATCATCTGAGCTTATCAGCAGTGTCATTGAATGCAGATCCTGCACCTATTTAAGTGGCCTGATAATCTGTTACATATCATTAATTTTCTCGAAAGATATCAAATTCAGAACAGCAAACATTTAACCAACACCACCACCCCAAATACATAGATGGAACTCTCGTTTGCTTAGTCAAATCATTCTTTGAATGAAGGGGTGAAGAAGCAGAAAGGATGAAAGAAGAGTAGGAACAGAGAGGAGCGCACAAATTATCTTCAATGCTGATCTTCCTTCCTATGACACTTCGTGGCTTATTCTCTTCCAAGGACAACACAATTAATTTTAACCAGCCGTGGACCCAGTGGCAGTGTAAAAGGAAATGTTTTTTTGTTAATATTTATAATTAAGATAAAAAAAATGTATTATTTTAGTTAAAATTCTTATTTTTTATTCATGTATTCTCCTTCTTATTTCAACGAAAATATGTTTTTTTTTTTTCCTTAGCAACTTGATCTTTTCAATGTTTTTTATTCATCATGTGATAACGCGCTATAGCAATGAATGATCGATGCCAAAAGTTTGGATTGTTATGCAAAGGTAAACGTGAGGACAATACTGCAACCACCACGTGAACTGCTGCTTTTGTATGATTTTTTTTTTAGCTGTTGAAATCGTGTTTTTTTTTTTAATTTTAAAAGAATTTATTTTAAATTTTGTTAAAAATTATTTTTTATATTTTTAAATTATTTTAATGTGTTGATTCAAAAATAATTTTAAAAAAATAAAAAAATATATTATTTTAATATATTTTAAATAAAAAACACACCACAATCCTTACCGCAATTTCAAAGATACACAACAGCGTCATGTAGATGTAGCTGGCTTGTATTTTCAATTTAATTTTTATTTTTAGCTTGGAATTGGATTTGAAGTTGGTAAGGCTAATGAGCTGCATTAGCCCAATAACATATGAAGGCTCCTCTGAAATTTAACGATAAATATACTAAATGTTAACCGGGTTGTCATCGGTCTTGTTTTAATAATTTTTTTTGCATTGATTGTTTTTATTCCTTAAATGATTGAGAATTAAACTTTATTTTTTTTTCATTTAAGCAAGCACTCTTTTTCTGCAAGTTATAGTTATCACCTTTTCTCTTTAAATTTAGTATATTTACTGTTGTTGTTTTTTTATTTACTGTTGTTGTTTTTTTATTCTATAAGTTTGTGTCTTCCGTACTTGGGAAAACCAGCCCAGACTTTAGGCCAGAAGGAAATTGTTCAATCTTCCCTTCCCTTCCCTTCCCTGTCCAATCCATCCCCATGCTTGACTCCTCCTCCCTTCTAATCCTAGATTTACCTAAAACCTCTTGAGAGTTAAGAGCTCGAATTGTTCCCAAATCCCAACTCTCAAAATTAAAGTGTGTTTGGCAAAT
>Ga0325404_1006042_pt1 | contig 12741 bp, 10 predicted proteins | sample PopdelMetagenome_18_FD_205664 | JGI IMG/M metagenome (GOLD analysis project Ga0325404, IMG submission 205664) | Populus deltoides microbial communities from Bellville, Georgia, United States - Xylem-Control-R1 | ecosystem: Host-associated > Plants > Phyllosphere > Stem > Wood/Secondary xylem... | reverse complement strand
ATAAATCTAGATTAACCATTTAACAAGCAAAGTATTAAGAGTGAACAAGATAACAAATACAAAACATGTTAGTATCAAACATTAAAGTCCATGTTGAGTTTATACTATACTTATTCTTACACCATTAGTGTAACCTTTTCACCTTGACATAATAAACTTAGCTAAACATAATGAAAGAGAGAAACATAAATAAACAAGATAAGAACATAAATAAGATATAAGTTAACTAAGTAAAGGAAAGGAAATGAAAAGCATAAACAAGAGATTAATATAAACAAAACTTAAGCAAAAATATAAAGCAAGAACATGATCTTGATTTGAAAACCAAGATGCCTAAATGCATGGCAAATGCCTCCTTTTATAGGCCAAAATTTGGACCTATTGATTTGATGATTAATTATTGAGTGGGTGGCCACATCTTGACTTGGTGACAATCCTTATCTTCTTGTCTGAACAAAACATCATTGCTAACATCAGAATTTGAACATATTGTCCCATGAAAGTTATAAGAAATTGTTTCATCTTTCCAACAAAAAAAGAATCGGTGCATTTAGACTTCTAGAACTCGAGATATGGGCTGAACACTGAATAATGTTTGGGTTGCAGGATAGATTCCGACTTCTTTGTTGTTGCTCAGATTTGGATTTCCAAACACTAGACTTAAGTCTTGGACTCCGCATGAATGTTTTAGACCTATATCTTTGCTTTCTAGCCATATAAACCAAATTGAAATCCAAGATCTACAGCTCCAGATATGACCCAATGACTGAACAGTGTTCTAGTTTGGACTGAACCAACATCTATTTGCTAAGCTTAATCCTCTTTTTGTTTTCTCAATTTTAGTAGTTGAACTCATCAATCAATCCTTTGATTTATGTGATAGACCTGCATTTAAGACGAACATTTACCATAAATTAAAGGTATCTTATATTATTAGACATGATAATATAAAACATGCTCTAGTTAAGAAGTTAATGATACTTCAAGCGCAAAATGATGATATAAATCCTTGATAAAAATACACTTTTAAGTACTAATCACATAACACCATAAACATATGGATACATAGTTCATTTCAAATATGTGGACCCGTGGAATGGGCTTCCTATGCACCTTGATTGTGTGATGTCTCTGTTACAGTGCAAAAATGAATACAAGAATTATAAACAATCTAAACATGACAATGGATAACTAAAAGAATATTATCGCTACTTTCTGTTATTAGCCTAAGTGAGTATAATCATTTCTTTACTCTTTACGTGAATAATACATCTCTTATTATTTCATCAACTATATTATCCTTACTCACATGTCCCAACCTCTTCATAGGAGTGGTAGGGACCGAAGTTAATTCATTTACCGAAGTTATTTTATTTTGCTTTATTCAGGTCATCCCTTACAAAACTACTAAACATGTTTATCTACATTGTTCCAACTTAGTCATCCATATCGGATGTTGTTAACCGTAGCTAATTATAATATATACACTCGATCATCCATCTCAGATGTCATTAGTCATAGCTAATCACAATATCCACACCTGGTCATCCATTTCGGATGTCATTAGCCGAAGCTAATCATAATACTTAGTCCTGGCCATCCATTTAGGATGTCATTAGCCAAAGTTAATCATCATAAACAACCGGTCATCCATCTAGGATGCCATTAGCCGAAGCTAATCATCATACACATTCAAATGTTTTGTGAATAATTCAATATTTACCACAAGATAGTAATAGATCTTTTATAATGAATTCATTTTAGAGAATTTATATTATGCTAGAAGAGGGTGAAAACCACCTACCTATTTCTCTTGTGGGGTGCCCTTGTCTGGTGAAAGGTCTAATCCTGGTCGTACCGCCTGACACATCAAATGATTACTAATCATTATATTTGCATTCAACAATCACATAAATCATTACCATACATATCCCAAAACTACATGTTTTCACATTCAAGTGTTCCTTACATCTTACAATCATATAATGAAAGTCATCATATCAAGACACTTCTCTTAATATTAAACATAGGTTACCTATGAATGTCCTACTGTTTAATTTTTTAGTTTCATAGTGATTTGGTTCAAGCTAACGACGAAGTCGTCATAAAAATTAAATCATTTCTGATATGGAATTTGTCAACGAAATTAAGTTGTTGCTGTCACAAAAAGTCATCAGCAAAATTGGGTCGCTAAGGACACAAAAATCATCAGCGAAAATTAGATTGCTGGTGATATAGAAATCATCAGCGAGAACAAGGTCGCTAGTGACACATAAATTGTCAGTGAAAACTAAGTTGTTGGTGACGTAGAATCATCATCGAAGACTAATTCACGACATACGTATGGAATCGTCATCGAACACAACCACCGTTGACTCAGAATTCATCAATGAAAACTGAGTCGCTGTCGACTTAGAAATCATTAATAAAAATTGATTTTACAGCTGATGCATGGAATCGTCAGCGAACACAACCCACTATGTTGACTCATAAATCATCAACGAAAATTGAGTCATTGTTGACCCAGAAATTGTCAACGGAAACAAATTCATGGCTGACGTATGGAACTCAAAATACATCAGCGACAACTAGGTCGCTGGCGACATAGAATCATCAACAAAAACTAATTCACGGCTGGCATATGGAACTCATAATTCATCAGCGATAACTGGTTTCTTGGGGAGACAAAATCATCAGCAAAAACTAATTCACGACTGACGCATGGAATTCAAAATTTGTCATCGACAACTAGGTCACTAGTCACATAGAATCGTTAGCGAAAACTATTTCACAGCTAAAGCATAGAACTTAGAATTCATCAGCAACAGCTAGGTTGCTGGTGACACAGAATCGTTAGTGAAAATTCATGGCTGACTCATGAAACTCGAAATTCATGAATGACAACTGGGTCGCTGGTGACACAGGATTGCTAGTGAAAACTAAGTCGTTTCTAGTTCTACTCTTCCCCTAGGTTATGTATAAGGTCCACGCTAAGCTTCCCCCCTTAATAACACACCCTAATTGAATTGAACATAGACTGTAACCAATCACATTCAAATTTATGACAAGGCTATCAAACAATGCACAACCTAATCTCAACAAGCATATTTTTCAAAGTTCTCCTAACTACTATTCTAAAGCCACAGCTAACATTTGTCAACAATCATTAATTCACCTCAAGTTCTCAATTGTATTATCCCAATTCATCACTAAGTCGAGGAGGTATTATGGGAAAAACTCTGATCTCATTTGGACCTCGAATGAGACCTGCAAACTCGGGCCAGAATCCTTCTCGCAGCAGGATTCTCTATTTTTACACTACATATTCAAAATGGAATATTTTGGGCTTCTTATATCAAAATTATGCAATTCAAAAACCCAAATTCATCTACACATCCAGGACTACAACTTTCATGAAGGACTCCAAGTCAGATAATGTTTTTTAAAAGGACAGAATACGGACACATTTGGGTTGGTTGAAATGGGTCTCTTGATCTAATTTGAAAACTAATGGTGTCGAGTATCCCAATATGGCTGAGAGTCTAACATAAAATGTAAACCCCAGGGAAAAATAAAGGTTGCTTAAATTGCAAACTAACTACATGAGAAATAAAAGTGAAGAAATTCATGCATATGGTTAAATAAAAACGGGAATTCAGAAATTTTTGGATATAAGTTTCCAGATGAAATATTTCGAGGCATTATAAATCAACCCAAAAATGTTGAGGGCTGGATTAAATTAAAGAAAATAAATTAAACTAAAAGTTATGGGGTGAAATATAAGAAATGAAAAGAGGTATAACTTAATTATAAGAAGAAAAAAAAATGTGGGAGTCTAAATGCAAATAAAAAAAATTATAAAGCATAAATACTCCTATTCTCACCAAAAATCTACAGCAATCATAAAGAAAGAAAAGAGGGAGTTTTTGTATCCATTCTTGCAAAATCAAAAGAGAAACACCAAAATTTCAAGAACCCATCCAAGATTAAGGGTTTATAGATGGAATAAACAGTTGTGGGTAAGGGGTTAATAAGAAAATTGATTTCTCGATTTGAAATTAGTCTGATAAGCCCAAAGTGCATCACCAAGCGGTAGACACCAATCTCGTAGGTTAGGTTGCACTATTTATTCCAAAATGGACTTGATTTCTCGATTTGAAATTTCATCTTGGTCATTCGTTTGAGGGTGGTAGGCTGTGGAAGTCCGATGAGTCACATGTTATTTGCGGAGTAATGCTTCCATTAAATAATTGCAAAAATAAGTGTCACGATCACTAATGATAGCTTTAGGGATTTCAAACCTGTCAAATATGTGAGTCCTAACAAAATCTAAAACAACCTTAGCATCATTAGTTCATATAGATTTTGCCAAAATCCATTTGGATACATAAACAACAGCAATAAGGATATAAAGATTACTAAAAGAAGAAGGAAATGGACCCATAAAATCAATACCCCAAACATCAAAAATTTCATTCACAAGAATATTCGTTAAAGGCATTTGATTCTTATGAGTGATATTACCTATTCTTTGGCATTTTTCACATGATTTGCAAAAGTTATATGCATCCTTAAAAATCAAAGGCCAATAAAGACCACTTTCAAGTACCTTCTAGGTCATTCCTTTTGCTCCAAAATGCCCACCAATAGAATAAGAATGAAAAAAGATGAGAATGAAATGAAATTCATCTTGTGGTACACATCTCCTAACTACTTGATCCACACAAAATTTTCACAGATAAGGAGTGTCCTAAAAATAATATTTAGCACCAGCTTGTAACTTGTCTTTTTGGGATGTAGACAAACTTGGAGGGAATTCTTTGGTGACTAAGAAAGATTCACCTAATCAATCTTGGTTTGGACTCTTTTTTCTTCAAAAGATACCTTAAAGCTACATGGTAAGTAAAAACAACAACTTTTGTACCAAGTAGATATGACCTGAATTTTTCAAGAGCAAACACCACTGCAAAAACTTCATTTTCAGTTGTATGGTAATTCATTGCGCTTTGTCCAACATGCGGGAAGCATAAGCGATAACATGCAAATTCTTCCCTATTCTTTGCCCAAGTACAACCTCTACCGTATAGTCACTCGCATCACACATTGTCTCGAAAGGCTCATCCAGTTTGGTGGTTGGATGATAGGGGCAGATGTGACACGCCTCTTAAGCTCATCATGGGCATCTTTACATGCTTGATCAAACATAAAATCCACTTTTTTGGCTAATAATTTGCACAAGGGTGTTGTAATCTTCGAGAAATCTTTGATAAAGCGTCGATAGAAACCTACATGGCCAAGAAAAGAACGATTTTCCCTCACGCATAAGGGGTAAAACAATGATGAAATGGCATCCATTTTATCTTTATCAACCTCTAATCCACATGAAGACATAACATGCCCATGAACTATTTCTTTTTCTACCATAAAATAACACTTTTCATAGTTCAAGACAAGGTTAGTTTCAATGCATTTTTTCAAGACTAAAGATAAACTTTCTAAACCCTTATCAAAAGAATCACCATACACCATGAAATCATCCATGAAAACCTCAACTATTCTTTCAACATAGTTAGAAAAAATACTCATCATGCATCTTTGAAAAGTTGCGGGTGCATTACAGAGACCAAAGGGCATTCTCCTATATGCATATGTACCAAATGGACATGTAAATGTAGTCTTTTCTTGATCTTCAGGATTAATAACAATTTGATTATATCCACTATATCCATCCAGAAAGTAATAAAAAGACTTACCACTCGAGATGCGAGTAGGAATGAGTTCATCCTTTTTTTTTCTTTACCAATGTGATTCAGTCTTTTTGGGCACCACATGGATAGGCACCACCCATTTACTATCCGTGATGGGGTAAATGACTCCTGCATCAAATAATTTTAAAATTTTAGCTTTCACTACCTTCATCATAGGGGGATTCAACCTTCTTTACATTTCCCTTGTTGGTTTCGCATTGTCCTTCAATAGTATGTGAAGCATACACATGGAGGGACTAATGCCCTTGATGTCGGCTAAAGTCCATCCAATAGCTGTTTTGTGATCGCACAACAACTTCACAAGTTTTTCCTTTTGCGCACTTGTCAAACTTTTTGCTATGATAACGGGAAGTGTATTATTATTGCCAATGAATACATACTTCAAATTATCAGGCAAAGGTTTCAATTCTAACTTGGGGGCCTGTAAAATAGATGGCAAAAGATTTTTATGTGAAAGTACTAAATCAACAAAGATATTACCATGGGGAACAGTTTGCAAAGCCAATGCTGATTCCTGCACGTTTAGGGGAACACATATGTGCCTCTCCATCTCTTCTATCTTGGTAAAATCATAGTCATAGCTCAAAGCCATGCTTAATCCATCGTCACAATTCAAATCAAAAACTTGTTACACACACATATCAACTTGGTCATAGCATGTGATAGAATAAACATTGTTGTAAGGATATTTCATTGCATCATGAAAATTAAATTCAATTTTTTTATCTCCTACTTCCATTGACAAAGTATCCTTACTACAATCAATTTTTATATTGGCAGTTTTCAAGAATAGTCTCCCAAACAATATAGGAGTGTTGTTTGATGAGTCACAAGAATCACGTTCCGTATCAAAAATATAAAAGTCACATGGAATAACCAAACTATCAATTTTAACTAAGGCATCTTCTATCATACTAAGTGGATAAACAAAACTACTATCCGCAAGTTGTATTACAATGCTAGTTTTAATCAAAGGCTCAAGACTAAGAGAATCATAAACATGTTTAGGTATAACACTAATGGATCCACCTAAATTGCATAAGGCTCTTTTAAGACTAGCATTACCAATAACACATGGGATAGTAAATGCACTTGGGTCTTTTTGTTTCAAAGGTAGATTCTTTTGAACAACAGCAGATACAACTTCACTCATACTTACGGTTTCGTAACCTTTTAGCTTGTAAGCTCCTTTGGTAGTACACAACTCTTCAAGAATTTGGCATACTTGGAAATTTGCTTGATAACATCAATCAAAGGAATGTTGAGTTCCAGTTTCTTGAAAACCTCTAAAATCTCTTTTTCTTTGTTCTCTTTCTTAGACCTAGAAGAACTCACAGGAAAGGAGGGAATTATCTGAAAACTGGAATTCATTAAATTATGACTTACCTTTAGAGTATTTGTCGTTGTTTCATTTTGTAGAGGAGAAGGGTGTTTCTTCTTTATACTCAGTTCGGTTTCTATCTCCTCTTCTTCCTCTATCTCAATTTTTTTCGACCTTTGCTCTTTATGTTCTTTCCCACTTCGCAACGTGATCACACTAACATTCTCTTTTAGATTCAATGCTTAGGAGGACAACTTTCCATTCATTTGTGCCTCTAATTTCCCTACACTTGAAGCTATTTGCCCCATTTGTTTCTCTAAGTTGTGAATGCTTTACCTTGTTTCTTATTGAAAAGACATGACATTTTGTTGCAATGTCATTGTATTAGAAGCCAAGGTTTTCATCATCTCACGAAGATTATCATTCGATGACCACATAACATTGGAATTTGTGAATGCAAGGGGCTGTCTCGCTTGATAATTTTGTTGGGACTGAAATCCATGGAACTGTAAGCCTTGATTGCCTTGTTGAGGCGGGTTTCCATAGCGTAAGTTTGGATGATCTCTCCATCTAGGATTGTACATGCTGGAAAAGGGATCATACTTACGCTGGGGCTATACATTGAATGCTACATCAACTGCATTAACTTGTTCAATGTAATCTTCTTGCATTGTTGGGCACATATCTAAAGCATGTCCTTGTAAGGAGCATATGCTACAAACTTTCACCTACTGTACATTTTCACAAGCCAAATAACGCACAAGAGAAGTAAGATCATTAACTTTATTCTCAAGGTTAGAAATACTTACCTTATTTTCTCATTTTCTTGGTAAGTCTCCACGTGTGCCAAATTGTTTTGAATTGGCTGCCATATTTGTGATCAATTGGCATGCAACCTCGAGTGTCTTATCTACCAATGCCCCCTCCACTTGCCACATCAATGATACTACGATCAGTAGGCATTAGTCCTTCATAGAAATATTGAATGAGCAGCTGATCGGGTATCTCTGATGATGAAGGCATTGAATGCAAATTTACTCAAATCTTTCCCAATACTCAAAGAGTGTCTCCCCATGAGATTGTCGAATGCCACATATTTCAAAGAAAATCTTCTTCATGCCATTCCAAGTCTCAATGGAACCTAGGAGAATAGAGAAAAGTCATGCCTTTGTTGCATTTTTTTAAAAGAAAGGGAAAGCTTTCAACTTAACCTGTTTTTCATCAACTCTGTTCGATTTCATACTAACACAAACCATGTGGAACTCCTTGAAATGAGTATGAGGATTTTCTCCGGCAAGTCCATTGAATATTGACAGTAAGTGTATAAAACCAAACTTGAGCTCGAAGTTGGTATTATTGTAAATGTTTATGAACAATGGTTGATTCTCCATATTAGGAGCAATGAGCTCCTTAAGTGTCTGTTATTGTGTAACAGCCATGGTGTTGAAGCGAGCTTCATTTCTTAACCTGTGTAAAGTATTTTCTATTTTGAGATCTACCTGCACTTGTTTTTGGTTAGCAGAACAAGTTACAGGCATAAATCGTCAAGAAAACTCAAAAGAAACTAGTCACCTAAGAGATTTAAAATGGTGCAAATTGAATGAAAATCTGACGCTAGAACACAGAAACTATTCAGAACATCGTTTCCCTTTAGGAAACAAAAGGTCGAGACCTAATTCCACCAAAAATCGGTTTTGAACAGTAATTGTATCATAATGTACCGTACCGCCACAAGAAAAAAATTTGTTTCTCTTTTTTTTTAACAAAATAAATAACAATCACAGCACAAGAATCAACTAAAATCACTTCCCCAGTAATGACGCCAAAATTTTTGTGATGTCGTGGTCACACAAATTAATTACCCTAACTTAAATAAACAAGATAGTATAGAGCAAGCATGGGGTCTATCCCATGAGGAAGGTTTAGTTCAGATTTTTATGCTATATGATATGCAACTGGGGGGGTTAAAGTTATTTATGCTATGTTATAGTAAACAGAAAGAAACAATCAATGCTAAATCAAAGAAAACCGAAATTTATCAAGAAAACAAACCTTGGTCACAAGTAAACGTCCACCTACAGAAATCAGAACTGATCATGGAAACAAAATGTCAATTTATACTTTGAATATTTATCTCTTGTTATGTTGATTAGTTAGCAGTTTTGTTGTATAACTAATCATAACCATCAAACAACCACAATGTCCGCACTAATAATTTATTTCAATGGCAACCTTAAGAACTAGATAAATTGATTAATCTAGATAACATAACTGTCCGCAATTCATGTTTGATTTGTTCTAATGTTCTCCCTAAGATTAATAACGTAGTTTAACCACAATTATTAACTCAGTTGCTTCACAAGTTTATATACTGCAACTCTGGTTTGATAGCAAACTTAACAATAGATTGTTCATAATAATAACTTAGAGTCCGCTCTCACAGTTAAAATAAACAATCATATGAAATAAGCATAGGAGAACAAACATATTCATTCATCATATAAACTGAAAAGAAAAGGTAAAATAAATCTCACAGTTCTTGAAATCTGAAGGTTTCTGTGTCCTTGCAACCAAGAAAAAAAAGTTTAGCCTTGCATGTATATTGAACAAATACTAAAAAAGAAAGAAGAATGCATGACTTCGGGTTTTTTAGAGGAAGATGCGTTTTTCTCTCTTGGTTGGCTGCCCCCCTTTCCTTTCTCTTTTTTTTTTTTTTATATCCTAGGAAACCTTAATCCCTTTTCTATAAAAAATAGTCATTTCCTAAGTAGATAATTTACATTTAAGTAGTTCATAACTATTTTTCTAAAAATGGAGAAATAGCTTGCATAAAATCTTCAAGCTTTGACTTTTGACTTAGAGGAGCTAAATTGCTGAAATGAAGACTTGGATGATGGTTTGGATACTTTGGGATGTAATTTGGATTTGTTTCTTCACAAAACCTATCTGCTGGTAGAATTCATATGTCATCTTAGAAAAATCATATCTCTCTCATATGAGCTCTTTTTCTGCTGAAAGTAGGTAGGCTGATATCTCTTTGAGTCAAGAATAAAAAAAAATGAGTTTGCATTAAATGGACTTTTGTAGCTCAAGATATTCAAATCGGAATGACTGAAGGCCAACACTGACAGAATGCGAGATTTGAATTTGAAGACTATGATTTCCATGTTCTTTGTTTTTTTTATTTTTCTTTTCATATATTTATAAAAAGATATGGGTGTTAGCTTTCTAATGCAATTGGAATCACTTCGTTTCAACTTCTAGAGCTCAAGCTCTGCACAAAACATCGATAAGAGGTCAAATCTATCAATTATCTCTAATTTAGTTCTTTTTGAATCTTACATCCAAAAGTGCATTCAAAACATAAAACAAAGAATATCAAGGCATTATATATATAAAACATAGGTAAAATACTAGGTAAATGTGGGTAAAACTCTCAAATAATATGGTTGCATCAGATCGCCAGGAATAATTAGACCACTTATGAGATTCCTCACATTTTATCATCAGGCAAGTTGACTCGAACAATTAGACCACTCATGAAATTCTTCGCATTCATCTTCCTATTAGGTAGGTCATCTAGAACAATTAGACCACTTATGAGATTCCTCGTATTTTATCATTGGGCAGGTTGCTTGGAACAATTAGATCCCTCATGAAATTCTTCGCATTTCTTCTTCATTTCAGGCAGGTCGCCTGGAACAATTAGACCACTCGCGAAATTCTTCATGTTTTTTATTCACCATCGGGCAGGTTGCCTGGAACAATTAGATCAATTGCGAGATTCCTTGCATTTCATCATTGGGCAGGTCACCAAAATAATTAGACCACTTGCGACATTCCTTGCATTTTACTATCGGGCAGGTTATTTGGAATAATTGGACCTTTTTTTTCAAAAAAAAACAAAAAACAAAAAAATCAATCAAAAGAAAAGAGGAAGGGTTTTAATGCTTATTTTTCTTTACAAAACTTACTATGCAGAGTCAAAAGAAATTGAATTTTCCAATGCTTTTGCACCATAAGCATTGTAAAAAGGAGGCAACTGTTATAACCCAATTTTAGCCTGTTGGTTTTTAATTATTTGGATTTTGGAGTTATTTTTATGAGTTTGGCATGTTGAAGAGATTTGTAAATTAATTGCTAAAGATAAGAAATTCTGCATTTTATGTTTTGGACATAGTTTCTTGTGACAGGTTTTTCGCCAAGTTAGAGTTCCAGAATGAGAATGCGGGTTGAATATAAATCAAAGTACACATGTTAAGCTTTTCAGCGAGGTATTATAGGAAAAAATTTGATCTCATTTGGACCTTGAATTAGATATGCAAACTCGGACCAAAATCCTTCGCAACGAGATTCTCTACTTTCACACTAGATATTCAAACTGGAATATCTTAGGATTCTGATATCGAAATAAGGCGATTGAAAAACCCAAATTCATTTATACATCCAGGACTACAACTTTCATGAGTGACTCCAAGTCAGATAAAATCTTTTTGAAGGATAGAATCCGAATGCAATCAGGTTGGTCGAAATGGGTCTCCTGATCTTTTTCAGAAACTAACAATGTCGAGCATCCCAATATAGCTGAGAGTTTGACATAAAATGATGGGACTTAAGATCTTAGAAAGGTGCAGATCAAGGTTTCAATATGTCATGAATGAAAAAAATATAGTTGGGATAGTCGAATATTGTACGAAACTAAGTCAGAATCAAAGTCTAAATTGCAATAGAGTTGATATTATAGCAAAATTGTGACAGTAGCAGAATCAATTTTCAACATAAATTCTGAGAGATTTATCCAACTTTAAAAATCAGATAAAAAAGGAACAAATTGAGTATCTCAAAGACTCTTAATTAGCCTAAAAATAAAAGAGATTTTGACAGCAAGAGAAGGAGGCCATTATAAGAAACCCTGGGGGAGACATTAATAAAGAGGAGGGAGAATGCCAAATAAAAAAAAGGAGAAGAAGAAAACCTAAAGCCTATTATCCCTACAGGCTCCCCCCCTGATCTTTGCCATGTTTTCCTAGTCACAAGCTACATCTTTCTCTAACCAAGAACTTGAATTCCTCTCTGTTACCTCACATCCGCATCCTTTCAAAAGACCACCTTTCATCTCCCTCATCTCATAGACCCAGCAGAAGAGAACCCCCATACCCTCAATCTCAACCCGCCTCTCTCTCAGCCCCGCCTGATAACATTTAGAAAGCCAAAGCCTCATTCCTCTCCTTCCCTCTTTTGGCTTCTTCCCATCACCATTAGATTCTCCCCCATAGTCCAACAACTTCTCTTAAGACCAGCCAAACCGTGAGCCATAACAACATTAGGAGCTTTGCTTCACATTCCAAATAGTCAGCTCTTCTCTGCGTCCTGCACCAGCACGCAGCCATCACCAACAGTCACAGTTTATCTATGCACCATGAGTATACACCAGCCATAGCTGTAACAACCTTCTCTTCTTAGTAAGGACAGGGGATGCGAAGGAGAACATGTAAAAAAAACCAGAGGAAGGGGACGAGAACGAACAAAGGAGAAGGAACCATAAGACAAACAAAGGGGACGAACACAGACAGAAATGTAAAGGAGAATAGGGGGTAGCACAAGACGAGAAGAAGCAGAGGAGAGAGTTTCTTTTTAGCCAGCAACCTCACG
>Ga0325404_1006038_pt1 | contig 12747 bp, 8 predicted proteins | sample PopdelMetagenome_18_FD_205664 | JGI IMG/M metagenome (GOLD analysis project Ga0325404, IMG submission 205664) | Populus deltoides microbial communities from Bellville, Georgia, United States - Xylem-Control-R1 | ecosystem: Host-associated > Plants > Phyllosphere > Stem > Wood/Secondary xylem... | reverse complement strand
ATGATTTGATCTCGTGTTTCAAGATTTTAGTTTTTGATATTTATTTTTTGGGGTTTTGTGTGTTGAAAGAAGTTTACTTTTCTTTGGAGAGGTACAGACTGCAAATACAGTTATGATTGTTATGGAACATGGATTTTAGAGAGGGAAATTGTTTTGGTTTATTGTGATTTTGTGGAGGTACTAATAATTAATTAATTTAGTAAGTTATAATTTAATCCCTAATATTTAAATACATTAAATAGTTAGTCCCTCTAGTGTAGAAAACTATAACTTAATCACTATATTTTTTAGCATTTGCAAATAAAAAATCTTTTCATTTGAATCACGCAACAAAGAGAAGCTCATCTTGTATTGATTGGTTATCATTTTAAAATATATATTTTTTTATAATATTTCAAGAGTGTGTTCAAGATAACAATAATAATTGTTTTTTTAAAATATTTCTTTTAAAAAATACATCAAAATAATATATATTTTTTTATTTTTTAAAATTTTATTTTAACATCAAATCATTAAAATAATTCAAAAATACAAAAAAATAAATTTCGAAATTTTCCCAAACTCCGGTTAAAACGTCCCATGAACACCCGTTAAATCCACTCTAATTAATTTGGAGTTAAGGCATAGAAATGGTCAATTTCTGTGATGTTAAGTTAGCGGTTGTGATACATTAACAGGGACAGCTTGGCCTTTCATAATCAAGGCTGCTAATCTTTTAGGAAACAGCTAAATAGTTGATCTTGAGGTTTTGTATCATTGCGGTTAAAAGCCTAGTTATAAAATGCAAATCACTTAGCGGATCACTTTAGAATCAGGTTCATTAGATTGATTGAGGGTTTGGATCGATTTGATTTGAGAGCTTGAATCACTTAAAAATTAAAGTTGATACATAATTAAATTGACTCGCAATTTAACTTGATGTAAAACCTAGCTTTTAACCCATTGATTTTTTTAAAAAATATCTTGTTAACATTGTTTTAATATTTTTTTAAAAAATTAGATTAATCTAGATTAATTCTCTTGATTTATAACCTAATCATGTTTCAATAGATATTAGATTAAATTTTATAACTATGGTTAAAATTACAAAAACTAGATCTTAAGTCAAAGGTTTGAGCATTGAAAATATATTTATAGAAATGGAACTTTGATTGTTCAAAAAATGTATTGATGCCGAATCATAACTGCAAACTGGCTTTCTATATTTATTCTCAAACAAGATCTTTCTTTCCTTGGAATGGAAGATTAAGGGTAGGAAATAAGAAAAGAGGAAGCCATAGAAATTTCATAGAAATTTCATAGAAGTTGCTTTCTTCCTCTTCCAATGACAGGTGTTCTCTCTGAAAAGTGGAAGTTTAAGGCACATTCTTGGAAAACTGTTGCCCCAACCAAAGAACTTTTGCACTGCAGAGAAGATTAATTGTTGAATGCTGAGGATGAAAAATGACACTAATGAAATTATTGATGGCATAATCACTTGCTTTTTGGGAGAATTGATTAGCTCTGTTTTTTTTTCAGCCGTCTGCACCCACCATTCTCAGAAATGGACATCTTCACATGCTATTGTCGAGCTTCTGTACTTCACAGTCACCAAGCCATTAGTTATTGTGAATTTAGGGCTTATCATTCACTACAAATCCTTTGCATATTTTTCACACCATTTTCGCTTCCAATACATTTGTGACATTTATCAATGATGCAACAATCCTAGATTTGGACCTTAACTGGGCGTGTCTGGAGTTCCTTCTATTATCACTGCAGAATGGAATTTATTAATAACATCCCCTAGAATGTTCAGGCTAGAAAGCAAGTCGTCGACTCTGGACACATACCAATACATAAGCTGCCAATGAACATAGCAAACATTTCATGGAGTAGATAGAAAAGAATCCTGCAAACTTCAGATCATCAAACATCTGGATTACTAGGCCTTATAATGCAACAAATAATATGCATCAACTGCAGCATCCTAACATCGACCATAAATATCTTCTCAAACACACAGGAATACAGAATCCTTGAGGTAATCAATATAAAATATGATAGAATACAAATTCTTTTTTCTAGACTAACCAGCCCGGCTCCCTTTTCTTCCCACTTCTTATTCTTTGTTCCTCGATGTTGTGAGTGTGTATCACATTGTCCTACCGGGATCGTAGTCCCTCCAACCTGAAGATGCAAGCACTGTGGATCTTCCTCTTTTCACAAGAAAGAAATCTAGAAAGGTCGTTGGTACCCTCCTATGTTAAACAAAGTATGAATATATGCAGCATCACTAACAAGAGGGAGGTGAGCATAACCGCCTGCAAGAGCACACCTTACACACTGCAACAAGATCACAATGTAGGCAAGTCCCACGCCTGCCCAGTAATGCATCCCAAACATACCATTATAGTGTATGAGAGGAAAGAAATTACTTGTATACCACAAGATCTGTAGGCCTGTTTCCAATAGCATGCCCATCATCAGATGGAACCTAAAGAAGTGAGGCACGTCTTTGTTCTTCACGATCCCAATGTAAGCAAAGTAGCAATATATCATAGAGAACCAGACAGGTAATCTCGTGATCGCTCCTGGTACAAAGTATATCAAATCTCCAAGGACATCGTAGTGTTCAAGGAAGGGTTGGATGAAATATCCTGTATCTGATATTTGCAAAGCAATCAAATAAGGGACACATGCCAGCGTTCTCCACCACCATTCAGGCTTCTCAGCTAATACAGGGTAGCGAAAACCAAAAAGTTCGTTCCTATGCATTGCTCTGGGGGGCGTTATGGATCTTCGCTGTGCAGGTGACCAGGGTATTGTGTCTGATAAACCTTCCATGTCTCCAAACATTGAAGAGTGCGCAGGTAAAACATGTGACATTGTGTTCTCTGCCAATCGCAATGAAATTACAATTATGAATAATTGATGTCACAAGTCACATTTATCACCAAAATATATGGCCCCTTTTGTTTCCATAACTTTGAAAAGAATCGATGCAAAGATTTCTGTCTGAAACATGTATAGCCCCTGACCCTTTTCTCGACATAATCAAACCCTTACCTAACAAGATAGATAAAGATACAAAACACCACCATAACAACTACCATGGTTTAAACACCCAATAAATGCATATGAAACAATTTAACATCTATTAACACACATGTTTTGGCACTCGAGCTCTGTAAGAAAAATAATCCAACCAGGTGATCTTCTCTCTCTCTATTAGCAAATCTATACAGATGCAGCCTATTGACATATTAATTGCTCTGTAGAAAACAACATGTAAACATTTTGTGAATCAAACTCTGTAAAAATAGTTTGTCCAAACAAACATCATTTGTTACACTAATAATATACTCATACTGATGCAATGAATTAATATGTTAATTCCTCTGTAAAAAAATTACAGTAAAGATGGATTCCGCTAGATGAGGTGCTCATCGAGACATGTACTGCTGCATTGTTAACATAAGAACTTGCCATAGCTCTACGAATGCTTCTTGAGCATGAAGAACCGAGAGCAGCGTCAGCCTACATCCCGCTTATATAAAATTTTTACCACCCATTCATCGTAGATGTCTAAACTTAACGCACACCAGATAACTTCACAAAAAATTTTAGGGACTTGTTTTCAGCCCTAATACTCAAGGTTACCAGAGACATCCATATTCAGTCACAGCAAAAAATTATTTAAATGAAAATAGTTTCAGAGAAACTTAATGACCTTTAGAAGACCAGCAAGGCAGCTGTTGACGAGATCTGAAACGTGAGCTTCTGCTGATCGACAAAGTAGGCCATTCAGGCAAGTTAGATTCACACGCTACACTGGAGCTACTTGAAAAGGGCTTATTAGCCCCTACGATCTCCTGACATCCATCTGCAAGCTCACTCTTATACCTGGTTGCCGTCATCAGTATAACATTAACATCAGCACAAACAGAACAAATTAGAACTAAACTCCCAATTTTCCTCTATTAGATCGCGTTTACGATTAAATACCTCTACTTCAGTACTCCAAAACTTTGATTTTAAGGAAAAACATTAACAATCATTAACCAACAATACTCGGATATGACAATAAAGAAGCAATAAAAACAGCATACACTTAACATTGATTCATTAGCTCTCAAAACTGTTATCCAATCACAAAGTCAATACGTTTTTCATTAAAAAAAAACTTGGTGTAACAAATGATGTCCCAATTATTTGATCAGTCAATTGGGCAATGGCAACTACATAATAATTCAGACGCAGAAACCAAAATGTTCAGTCCCAAATTTTCTTTCAATATAATTAAGCTCATTTCTAAACACAAGATCCCACAGACTTATATTGATTAATTAGAAATCCACTAATTGATCCTTACGCCTCTCAAAATACTAAGAATTTTATTTATTTATTTATTTTTGCCTAAATCCCATTAATAAGCATCAAAAGAACACTTTTTTCTAACATCAAGCCCTGAAAAAATCTTCAAAATCAAACCATTTTTACAATAATAAAATAAGCAATATTTTTCAAATCCTGAAAAAAAAGAAAAAACATTTCAAAATAGCAACAAAATCAACTTTTTACACTATATATTACACAATCATGAATAAAAATGTAAGCCCTTTAATTATATTAAAAAATCAAACAAAATAAATATAAAAGTCATTTCCTTTCCCTTGCTTTCCCGTCCTCTCTCGAAAAACAAAAAACAGAGAAATACTTTCCTTTAAGAGAACTAATATACGTACCGGTAAGCAGCATACGCAGCGACGACGGCAGGAGCGAGAAGCGGGGAAGTCTTTGACAAGTGTTGGGCTGCGGTTGCGGTTGCGGTGGCGGACATCCTCCTGGCTTCGCGTTTTTCTCTTCTCCCACTTTCTTAAAAAATATAGGTGTTTCCTTTTTCATGCAAGATACGGAAGTCGGTTTGATTTATGAGACTGTCAATACGGCAGCGTTTTGGTGCAAAAGTAAGGCGGTGGAAGCAAGGCAGGTCTTATTGTAATTGTAGTCAAGTTGGGATGTCAACTCAAAAGAGTTTCCAGAATGTTCAGATTTTATAATAATTATTATTATTATTTTATAGTTGTGGTCATATATGATATTTGTTTTATAATTCATCAAAAGAGAGAAATTATTGGAAAAATATTTGTAGTTGTTTAAGGCGGTGGTGTTCTATTTCGCGGTAATTTTCACAATAGCTCTAACTAAAATGTATGATGAAATAGTAAATTAAATTATATTCGTAACTCGGCAAAACCGAGTTCAACCAAACATCAATTGAGTAGGAAAAAAAAAACACTATTTATAAATAATAGTGAAAACTAACATGCAATGAAATAGTACTGTTCATTAGTATGAAAAGAAAGCTAAAAGGACTCTAAAATATAGACAATTATTTTTTATTTTTACCAAACAGAATTGGTCTTTCTGATGGACCTGAAAACCAAAGAATATCATACCTCACTTTGAAGCCAAACAAATATAAAGCTTGTTTAGCCCAAAAAAGGCTTTTGATTTTTTTTTATTTGAGTATTTTTCTTTCAATTTAAGAGTATTGATATAACCTAATTTTATCCCATTAATTTTTAATCTTATTTGAGATTTTGGAGTTATTTTTTTAAAAAATTTGGCATGTTGAAGAAACTTTGTAAATTAATTGTTAAAAATAAGAAATTCTGTATTTTATCTTTTAGACCTAGTTTCTTATAACAGGTTTTTCGCCAAGTTAGAGCTTAAGAATAAGAATGTGGGTTTAATCTAAATTAAAGTACACATGTTAAGCTTTTCAGGGAGATATTATGGGCAGAAATCCGACTCATTTAGACCTTGAATCAGACATGCAAACTCGGGTCAGAAACCTTCTCGCAGCAGGATTCTTTACTTTCACATTAGATATTCAAACAGGAATATCTTGGGCTTTTGCTATCGAAATTAGGCAATTTAGAAACTCAAATTCATCTATATATCTAGGACTACAACTTTCATGAAGAACCCCAAGTCAAATAAAAATTTTTTAAGTACAAAATACGGACGCAATCGAATTGGTCGAAATAGGTCTCCTGATTTGATTTGGAAACTAACAGTACTTAATATTCTAATATAATTGAGAAGAGTCTGATATAAAAATGGTGGGTTTTAGAACCCAAAAAAGGTGCAAATCAAGCCTTTAATATGTCATGAATGAAAAAAATATAATTGAGATGATTGGACGTTATAAGAAACTAAATCAGAATCAAAATCTAATTGCAACAGAGTTAGTATTACAGCATAATTATCAGTTTTCAACGCAAATTCAGCTGTTATCCCAGTTTCTGCTCCCTGCCGCCACCCAGGCTTTCGGCCGGTGTGCAGGAGACGCCTTCATCTACGTTTTTCCCTCAGTCCAGCAGGAGCTTCTTCTCTTTTCCATATAGGCTTTCAGCCGGTGTTTCAGCAGCTTCCATCAGCAACATCCGGTCGGCAGAGAACTTGAGTCCCTTCTCTTCGGATAGCAGCAGTAACCTCCTCTTCCCAGCAGCGGCAGTACTATTTTCAGCAACTTGATTTTCAGTCACATCATCAACGACCAATGACAGCAGCTCCTCTCAACAAGCTGCCACTGCGAGCAGCAGAAATCCTCTTCTCAGCAAGCTACCATCATGAATAGCAGAAGCAGTGTCCAACATCTTATCTTCAACCGAGAGCAGCATCCAGTAGAGGTTCCCATTGCCAGCAGAAGGTAAACACAGGGAGAAGAACGAACAAAAAATAGGGAACAAACACAGGGGGCAATAACAGGGGGGAGTTCACAGAGAGGACCAAAAAAAGCAGAGAGACAAGGCAGGAAAAAAACTAAAAAAGGGAGAAAACGAGAGAGAACGAGAGAACACAGGAGACAGAAGGGAGAGAGACTGAAAGGAAGGGGAAGAGAAGGACGTTCTTCGGCCGGCGCTAGGATCATTACCCCCGTCTTTGTCTTCGCCCAGGTAAGTGTTCTTCCTCCTGCCCACAACTTCATTTCAAAGTTTTGAAAAATATTGCGAAGGTAATTATAATTACCTTTGCAAGGTGCGGGGCACGCGTGAATCAGTTCACGCCTGCCTGCTTCCTAAGCCGGGTTACTGGTCAGAACCAGTAACCAGGCTAGGTTCGATGGATCTGGCCCAGCTTGTATGGCTGGGTCTAAAAAAAAAGAGGAAAGGAAAACAAATGGGTTTTAGGCCCAGCCAACTCAAATTGTGTTTGTTAAGGTTGTGTTTTTTCCATGTATTTTATCTCCCTCCTATTATAATATCTGGTCAAATAAGCTCCTTTTTTATATCAAAAAATTCTAAAAATATTTAAGGATCTTTGTTGATTTATTTGTGGGCCCTTCGAGCTTTGTTTTATTTTTTTCTTTGTGTTTTGTATTTTTTCTGCTATGTACTCAATCTGTGGACCATTACCATTAAATGCAAAATCTATTGTGCAATGTTTCTTTTATTTCCATTTAAAAAAGGCAAATAATAATAGAGGGTAAAAAAAAATTGGCTTAGAAAAATTCATCTTAAAAATTCAAATTTTTGCCAGCTTATTCATTGGCGCCAGAGTCAGGAATATCACATATTTTTTGGATTTGTGTAATTATATTTACCAACGTTAGAGTTGGAAATATTTGTAATAACTATTCACTGACACCAGAGTTAAGAGTATGATCAAAAGAATAAAAAAAAAAAGAGAATAAATTCTTAGCAATTTTAAAACAAAACCAACAATTTTTTGGTTTGGTTCGGTTTTTTCAGTTTCAGACTTATAAAACCAAAACCGAACTGAACTGGTTGGTTTTTTTAAAATTCTAATCAGTTTAATCGGTTTTTTTTCATGGTTTGGTTTTTTCAATTATTATTTTTCTAGTTTTCTCGATTTATTCAGTTTTTCGGCAAAACATAATAAATACATATCACTGAGAATATTTCTCATTCACATTTTCGGCATTCATATTGCAAAAAAGACATCGAGGTTTCTTCGTGCCAAACATCCCCGTCATGTGAGTGGATCCAATAGCTTTCTCACAGAGTTGAACAAAAACTGAAACATTGTAATCTAAATTGCCAAAGTGAGAAAAAGAGGGATCAAACTGACAATAGCTCTGGGAAAGTTGTGCAATGTTTGGCTGGACGGTGAGAAGTTTTTGTTTATAAATTGCCTTTAATTCTGGCTCTAGCTACTCTCAACACCTCTTACTTCAGAATAGTCACGCTTCCCAGTCTCCAATTACAACCATGTCAACTTAGAAGTCGATAAATTAATTAGGGGACAACTCTCTGAGATCCGAGCAATCCCCCAGAAAACCATGGAACAACCCAGGACAACATCCACTGATTCCCAACCAAATTCTTTTACAAAGTTTCGTGCTTCTTCTTCTTCTTCTACCTCAAGACCTAGACCTCCCGGCCCTAGACAACCCAGTAATAACTCTAAGCCGTCCTTGAACATCGACGGCGAGCCCACTTTCAACGTTCCCATAACTAACAGACCTGGTGACAGTGTTTTGCAACCCACGTCATCATCTCTAGTCCGTGGTGAGTTTCTAGCAGCTCCTCCATACATGCCCAAAATTTCATTCCTGTGTCAACATGTCTGCACTTAATGCATCTCGCTCCCTCTCAGTCAAATCTTTTGAATGGAAGGGGGGGAAAGGAACACTTGTTTTTCTTGTTCTAGTTTTTATTTTTTAACTCTACGTTTCTGGTTTTTTCCTTATAAATTAATGGTATATAAATACAATATTGTTTCTTGGCTAAATCATAATTAAACAAGCAGCTGAAGAAGAACACACGGTTGCTGCTTCTACAAAGAGTCAGCGGCAAAGCATGATCACTGAAGCAAAACCGGATTTTGAGGCCCCACTTGAACGTTTAAAGAAATTGTCGGAAATGGAAGCAGAAAGTAATGTTGTTGTAGAAATTGCTTATATTGTTAATTCCTTGAAAGCCTCATCTTCTTCAAAAGGTATTCCAGAAGAGATAATTAAAAAGTGCCAAGAAGGAGAAATGAGCCTGCGACAAGGTTTGATGTTAGCCAAGAAAGCGCAAGAACTGCTGCGATCTGCTCTTGATGAAGGGCTTTTCTCTGCCTGAATAAATTCTGCTCATAAAATTTTCATATTCACTTGTGATTGCATATGCTTGTGCCTTTAAAGCCAAAATGGATTGTTTGTTGTATTACTTTCCTTTCTCTATCTTACTTAATTTCAAGGATAGTATCACTTCTGATTTACTAGTTTCTTTTTCTTTTTTGTTATGATTATCCTTTTATAGTTGAGGGCAAGGACACACGGGTGATTGTGCCTTCACGTTTTGGGGAAAAAAAAAAAAGGGAAGGAAAAACATGTATTCTGAGACCATTAAATTTGAAAAACTGGTAATTAATTAACTTTTTAGGTTAAAACATGAGGAAATTCAAGAAAATTTATTAAATAGACGTGAAGGCACAAGGGTTAACATGAGGAAAGAGCGTCCACCTTTAAGAAATGTCAAATAAAAGACTTCGAAAACCCGCCCGCAACATTGCTCAAGAAAATATAAAGTGTGAAAAAACTAAAGGAATATTATTTTTTAATAGCATTATTGTTCATTTACCTAAATATTGTCCACCTATTTCAAAAAAGGAATAAAGCCATGAGCGATGACCCATCCTTCTAAGCCTATTTACTCAACTCTTTTTATATTGCTCTTTTAGTTTTTTTAATGTGTTATTTATTTATATTTAGAGAACAAAATTCACCATAAATAAAATAAGCAAAATTATATTCAAAATATTATTCAGTTAAATATCATTTCATTTTGTCATAATTTTCAAATAAATTAATTATGACTTTTTTCTGATATTATTAATCATTTTATTAATTATTATGTATGAGTCTAATATGGATTTTTTTTTCAAATATGATAATGAATAAGCATTTAATATTTTCATTAATTACCATTTCATTAATTATTAAAAAAATTGCTATTACTTTTTATTGAATTTATTCAATGAAATAAGTAGTTAAAAAATCATTTCGTTATGAAAAAAAAAATTAAATGAATGAGAAAAAATAATTTTCATGAAAGAATATATTTCTTCTTTATATTTCTATTCATTATCCTATATAGAAATGGTTATTTTTATTATCGCCTACTTAAATAAAAATAGGTTATAAAAAACTCAAACTATGCTGATAGTATACATTAAAGGGTAATTTGAAATATCAAGGAAATGTTTACTTAAAATAATTATTAATAACTCTATGGAGTTGGCCAAGCGGAGAAGAGCTAGGATTTGACAATGTGTTCTCGTCCAAGATTTCAGGTTCAATTCTTACCAGGTGCAAATGATTCTATAAGGCCATCAGGCTTTTGGAAACTCCTTGGCTTTGACCCGAATACCTTTTACTAATCCAAAATAACAAACTGGAAAAATGATTTAATCTCGGCTTGCTCTTGTTACTGAAATTCTGACTGAAATGTTCTAGTTTTGTTCTGGTGAAATAATTTTTAAAAAAAAATCTATATTTTTTTTTTCTGTATAACCCAAAAAAACATGCTAAAATACTTTGAAATTAAAATATATCCTTCCAATTAAAAAAACAAAACTCTTGAGTGCTGCGGACCACTCCCTCCTCGATGTTAGTTGAGTTTATTTTGTTTTTACTGTTGGGATACAGGCCTCCTATTAATAACCCTTGAGTGTTTTAGTAGCCGTTGGTGATTTTTTTAATTGTAAATTGCATTAGCTGTTAGATTTTTTTTTATTAGTATTTTTTTTGGTTGGTTATTTTTGGCACCTGCTGGATCCTGGGTTCCTTAACTAACTATTGTGATATTTTTGGTTTTCTCCCTAGATAGTTGTCTCCATGTATTTTTTATGAATGAGAGCATGTTTTCTTTTACTTCTGATTTATACATGTGTATATATGACTTGTTAGCTTCTTGACTTATTTTATTTGTATCTATTATAGTTTTACATTTGATCCAAAAAAATAAAATTCTCAACTTGCTTGAAAATGATTGAATTGCATGCTGTTTTATGAGAAGGATAATTAAGATACCTTTACTGTAATTTAAGTAATTAAAAATGCCTCCACTTTATAGGACAAAATTAAAGAATTCTCATCTTATTTAAATGACAAAATTGCGTGCTATTTTTTAATTTTCAATTAATTTTTTTCAATTTCATCATTAAATATCTTCAATATTTGGTTGATTATGAATTAAGTTTTGTCATTTATTTTGGTTTGTTTTTTATGAACTTATTCCAGTCTGATGATCGGGGTCAATTTTACAAATTAACTTGAATAGACTTGGGTCATTTTATGGTTTAATGACCCAGATCGATGCAATATGTTGTTGTTTCAATATTTTTTTAAAAAAAATATGTCTTGAATTTAATTATTTTGAGTTAAACTATATTTTTACTAGTCGTTCATGTTATTTTTAGATCCATCAAGTTATTCAAGTTATATATATATAACCTTGAAAGAACATACCAAAATATTCCGAAACTAAAGAACAAAACACTAACCTGAACATCCATGCTCTACACAGATCTCGCCAACTAATGAACATACCTTTTGTATGATTTAAGAGATTAAAAATAACTAAATTGCATGTTGTTTCATGAGAAGAAAAAATGGCTCCAGTTGGATTCCACAAGAGATTAAAAATGACTCCGCATTGACTCCAAAAAAATCAATGCGATCCCTTAATTTATACATGGGACATATTGAAGGATTCGTAATAATATCATTGAGAATGACTCCAAATTATATTCTATTCTATTCTATATATGAGAATAAAAAATGACTAGGCAGAGTCCGCGCCAGCTTACTAGGAAACGTTTATTATAATTTAAGACTTTGAAAATGACTCCACAATTCACATTTACCCCCCAATAAAAATCAATGCCCTCAAATCACGGTTAAAGATTTCTTTACTTTTTCAATTTACGTGTATTTTAACTTTTTTAAAATACAGTAAACTAATAATAACTTTTAACAAATTCAAAACCATACAACTCAACCCGGACGGATCGGATCGAATATAGCCCTATTCTATCGAATATAGCTCTTGTAGGTGCTATATTTCTTGTGTTCTTGTCAAGATTTCTTTAAATAGCTTGAAAATGACTCGGAAGTCCATGCCGTGTGCGCGAAGAAAAAGTGACTCTAGAGTCGAGAGACAAGGCTATCCGAACATTTGTTTGGGAGTGTGGTTGTGATTATTTTTTAAATAGTTTTTTGTATTAAAATACATATTAATAATATTTTTTAAAATTATTTTTGATATCAGCACATCAAAATAATTTAAAAACACTAAAAATATATTAATTTAAAATTAATAAAAAAATAAAAAATATTTAAATTTTATTAAAAATATTTTTAAAATACAGAAACAAACATGCCCTAATTAATTAAGAAACATTTATTATCTTTTACGGCATTAAAAATGAAGAGAAGGAGGACTCAATATATCCCCTTTCATAGTTTTCTGTTCACCACTAGTGTAATGTAATGATTATTTTGTTGAATCAATGTTATTTTAGTTCTTTTCATAAGAAATTAGGTGATGTCTTCCTCGATCCCTGACACAGCATGGCCACTAACGACAATAATAACAAAAATAATGGTTTTTTAAATAAAATTGTGATATTTTAATTAGAATGTAAATGATGGATTCCACTAATTAATTTTTAATATTTACTTCCAATTTCTGACAACGATAGGACAATGGCAACACGTTGAGAAAATTACGAGCCATTTAGCAA
>Ga0325404_1006037_pt1 | contig 12747 bp, 4 predicted proteins | sample PopdelMetagenome_18_FD_205664 | JGI IMG/M metagenome (GOLD analysis project Ga0325404, IMG submission 205664) | Populus deltoides microbial communities from Bellville, Georgia, United States - Xylem-Control-R1 | ecosystem: Host-associated > Plants > Phyllosphere > Stem > Wood/Secondary xylem... | reverse complement strand
AGCTAAACTCAATTCACTGATTACATGATTTTCGTGTGATTATCAAGGGATCATATTCTTTTTAAGAGAAAGGTGAATTCGAAGTTTCTGAAAATGCCAAGGGATAGAAGAGTCGATCGTTTGTCTTCTGATCGGTCTAGATCGTCGCCTTACCCTAGGAGTTCAAAAAATTCTGAGCAATTCAAAAGCCAAAGCTCATTGGGGTCGGATGAGAATATCCAAAAATGGGGGAATGTCAGGTGCCCCGTCTCTGTGGACCATCCACGCGATAAAGGTGACGATCCCGAGAGGTCATTGAGATCGACCAAAGATGTCAAAGAATGGGAAGAAATTAGGTGCCCCATTTGCATGGAACATCCCCACAATGCTGTTCTCTTACAATGTTCTTCCTTTGGCAAAGGCTGCCGGCCTCACATGTGCAATACTAGCTATCGCCACTCAAATTGCCTTGACCAATTCCGCAAGTCTAATGTGTCATCTCCATCCGTGGAAATTTTGCATGAAATTCCTTCTGTTTCCAATAGAACAGGGGGAGAATTGCAAATGCTTGGGCAAACTGGGCATAAAGAGAGTGAGCCGCAGCCTAAGCTTTGGTGCCCTCTGTGTCGAGGACAAATCTATGGATGGACTGTTGTAAAGCCTGCACGAGAATTCATGAATTCCAAGGTACGGAGTTGTTCTTGGGAGACTTGTGATTTTAGTGGGAGTTATTCAGAACTTAGAAAGCACGCAAGGTCTGACCATCCTTTCATCCGCCCATCAGAGGTGGACATCCAACGACAACATGACTGGGCCAACTTTGAGTATGAAAGAGATGTCGCGGACATTGTTGCTACGCTCGGTTTAACAAGAGAGGAACAAGAGGAGCTTGGTAGAGATTTTGACGACCTCCCTGCTATGGTCAGCCCAAATGAAGAAGAAGATGAGGAGAATGAAGACAGAAATAGAGGAGATTCTTATCGGGTTAGGAGAACTTCAAACCTAAATGACCGTCCTGTTGTACTCATCCGTTTTCAACTTGAGATGTCGCCAGAAGACCATGATATGGAGACTAGCCATAACAGTAGGCAAACCAACAATTTCAGATGGAACAGAAACATGTCACCAGCACGCTATGAAAGGGGGGCTAGTTATGCCAATAGACGAACCAACAACAATTTTAGACGGAACAACAGTTCTAGGAGTAATAATATTCCAGAGAGGATGCTGCATGGTCTGAACAGCCATAGTTATTCCAACAGACGAACCAACAATACTAGATGGAACAACAGTTCTAGGAATAACGATCCAGAGCGGATGCGACATGGTCTAAACAGCTATAGGCAGAATGATGGTTTCAGTAGAAATGGTAACTTTAGAGGGAACGGTAATCTTTGGAGTAATCGCACGGAGAGAAACGAGCGCAGGCGGAGTGACAGTTTCAGGCGCAGACCGTCAGAGAGGACGCCCTGAACTTTAAGACAAAATAGCAAAATCCGTTGGAGAGAAGGCAATATAGGCTGAACGACGACAACAACTTTAACCGTAGTCTGTGGAGCGATGACAGTGGAGACGGCCGACACGCAGTGAAGAATTGAGTACTGGATGTTGATAATTTTGTCTTTCAAAAGTCTTTTGTGCTGATAATTTAACATATTCTGAGTTTTTACAATCTTTCTATTCTGTTGTGAAACATTTGAATGCATGTTGAAGGAAGATTTTAGGTCCCAAACCAGCAGTGGTTCACACAATCAGTACTCCTTTGCTCTTAAAAAAATGGGCTCATACAACAGTTCTAGCTTTTCCTGACTGACAGGATTAGGCCATCTCTATTTTTAGTAAAGATTGTCCTAACAAGATTTCAAGAATGAGACTCCCAGAACATGGTATTTAATGATAAATAAAATGAATTTATTTATATTAAAAATAAAAATACATGAACCAGCGGTTCAGCTTGCAAGCGTTGGCCCATTCTAAAAACACTACAATAAACAAATTGATATATTGGGATAATTTTCAACATTTGCGAGTAACGAAAATGAATAAAATCAAAGAAACAATTACTTTAAACCTCACCTCTTATAGTTTAAATTAGTTCACGAGTTATAAATTTTTTTAAAAAAAAAATACTGAGGATGTAGACTGCTTCAATATATTTTTTACATAAAAAAATTTAAAGTATAAATTGAAAAATTTATACAAACATTTAATCAAATAAATTGATAATTATTTATGTAAATATAAAAAAATCATTAACAATAACCAAGAAAAAAACAAAAAAAAATTGATAAATGAGTATAGATCAAAATATTCAATCACATAAAATGAGACATTAACCTGATTGTATTTACTGAATTTATTTATTTAAATTAATAAAAGATAAATCTACACCCCAAAAAACTCATGATTTAAAAGATAAACACAAATGAAACTGACTGAATAAATAAACATCATAAAAAATATTACGCAAGGCCGAACACATCAACAATATTATTTAGAAATATTTTTTTTATTTTGAATAATAAACTTTGTTTGTATGAAATAAGTAAAACATTATAGATAAATTAGAATAATATCTTGAAAGATCAAACAGAAACAAAACAACTAAAAAAATTATATTAAAAAAAGACATGCAAAACACAAGATCTAGGTTATGAGACCGGGATAAATTCATAGAAAAAACTTGAAGATAATCACAAAATCAATATTAAAAATAACAAATGTAGACTGATAAGATTGTACGAAGCCAAATCTCCGGCAAATTACATATTGAAAAATGAAACAAGAAAAAAAAATCAATTACACAAAAAAATCTAAAAAATAAGGGTGAAAAGAAAAACATTAATTAGAGGGATAAATTGAATTGAAAAATAATTTTAATAAAAAAAATAAATCAAAAGAATGAGGGTAAAATTGAAAAAAATAAAACAAAAAATTTGATTAAATGATGAAAATAAAAGCAAAAAAGAATTCAACAAAAGTGTCAAGGAGAAAAATTTAAAAATAAAAAAATAAAGACTGAAATTAAAAAAAAAACATATGAGAAATTGTAATTGAAGGAATAAATTGAAAAGATAAAAAACTTATATAAATGGAAAAGGAACGAAATAAAAAATTAAAATAATGAGGATTGAAATAAAAAATTAAGAAACAAAGAGAACAATGATGTACATTACTTGTCATGAGAGAGAAAGAAAGGGAGAAATCAAATAATCATCGGTGACAATTCGACCACCATAAGTCGCCACATGCCACTTTACATAGAAAAGAATGTGCCACTCCACATGGAAGATGACATAGTAGCGCATATAGGGAGACGATGGGAGGCTAGTTTTGGTTATTTGATAGCGTCACGCCGTGCCGCTTGAATGACGTGGATGTCACCCACTCGCTGGAGCATGTTGAACACACGCTGATAATTTTTTTAATTAAAAATATTATTTTAATGATAAATTACTATTCTACCCCACATGAAAACCAACAATTAACAACAAAACTAAACCCAAATGACTCTAATATCCCTGAGCCTAATGCATTAAATTTTTTGTATTCATGGGTGCATATGTATTTCTTTTATATATGAAAAACCAAAAATATCTATATAACTCTATTTAAAATAATTGAATTTTTTATTATTAAAGGGATTTTATTATTTTACTATACATACAAATTTTATATAAACAAAAATATACTCAACAAATCCAAAATGATCAATAATTTTGATGAGATGAGCGAGGATACAGAGAAAAGTTTTGATGTTTGTTATGAATTTGAAGGTGCTGGTGTTGTTGAGACATTGGCCTTCGACATCCTTATTGAGGAGGTAAATAAGTACGAGGAAGTTTTTATTTTTTTGAGGTCCTGTTTGTTTGCTGGAAAGTAGTTTTTTTTGGAAAATGAATTTCGAGAAAGTATTTTCTGATGTTTGGTAGTGTAATGAAAAATAAGTTGGAAAACATTTTCCAGTGTTTGGTTGTGTCATGGAAAATGAGCTGGAAAATAACTTATTAATGTTTTATTTTTCTCAAGTTTATTAAAATAATGAGGAACAAATCTTACAAATTAAAAAAGTTGAATGAGAATGAAATTGAAAAAAAAAATATAATTTCATAAATTATCTCAAATAAAATAAATAATAATCAAAATAATAGAGATCAAATCTAAAAAATTAAAAAAAATTAAAGATGGAGAAATTAAAATAATAATAATTAACATTTCATAAATTATTTCAAATAAAATAAGTAACAATCAAAAGAATGAGGACTAAATTTGATAGATAAAAAATTTCAATAAAAAAATGATAAGGAAAAAGTAAATAATAATTATAAAAATAAGGACCAAAATTAATATAAAAATTAAATTTTAAGAGATGGAATTGAAAAATAAATATTCAAAACAAATTATATATAGCAATCAAAAGTTTGAGGATCAAATTTGATATAATCAGCAAATAATGATATTTCTAAATTTTTCACAACTTCCGGAAAGTGTTTTCCGCCCAAATTTTTCAGGAAAACACTTTCCTGAAAACCAAGCCAAATTTTCCTTTGACTGGAAAGTGTTTTCCGTTGACCAAATTTTCTAATGACAAACAAACACAGGAAAGTTTGGAAAATGGTTTCCCGGAAACCACTTTCCAGAAAACAAACACAGCCAAAAGGAAAAACACTTTCCTGGAAACCAAACCAAATTTTTCTTTGACTGGAAAGTGTTTTCTGTTGACCGGAAAGTATTTCCGTTGACTGGAAAGTGTTTTCCGTTGACTAACTTTTTTAATGGCAAATAAACACAAGAAAGTTTGGAAAGTGATTTCCCGGAAAGTGAATTCCGGGAAACAAACATGGCCTGATATTACTTTATTTTATTTGAGGAAACCCTATTTTTTAAAAAGTGTATTTTATAGATTTAGGTGAACGAGTAAAATCTCGATTGTTCCTGATTTTTATAAAAGATGCATATCCTAACTTGAACTTGAGACATGCTGTGCAGATCTAAAGCCCTTTAACATTACGCTACGTCCTTTAAAAACAAATATTAGTAGGCAAAGGCTAGCACGTCGATGAAGGTTAAGAAAGGAGCTTGAGTTATTAATATACATGGATTTTATTTTATTTTATTTAAAATTTATTTTAGCATTGTTTAGAAATGCAATGCAAATTATTTTTGATGGTTTTTTTTTTAAATTTTTTTAATATACTAAAATGAAAAATAATTTTTTAAAAATAAAAAATATTTTAATATATTTTTAAACAAAAAATACTTTAAAATACAACCGCTACTACATTACTAAACACCCTTAAAAACTCATATATAAAGTATTTAATTGTTTTTTACTTTTTCTCATTAAAAATCTTTAAGTTGTATAACTATGCATCAACAAAATTCAATAAAAAATTTAAAAAATTGTTATTATATTCTATATAATTACTAAAAATATTCAACAAGAAATTTAAAATATTTTACTGCTTGTTCTTCTGCTCATTGCCAATCAAAATACAGACGAACCACTCGGCATCCTCGATCCCTCTTCTTCCTGTGTTATCCTCGGCAACTCAACATCCTAACACAAAAGCACACAAAGATTTTTCATAACGAAAATGAAATATCTGTGCAAATTCACCAGATTTAAAAATTAGGGTTCTAACCCACAACCACAAGCTTTAATTTGGGTTTTTTTTTTTAGTTTTCAAAAAAAAAAAAAAAACATGACTGATTGTTTTTTCACCGGCTAGAAAAAAAATATTGAGGGTTCCAAGAAAAGCAAATTTAGGCTCAAGTGCTTAAATAAATTCTTTAACAAAACTGTGTTCCTAGAGACGAGGGAGATATCGAATTTGAAATTAGAGAAATTTTGTTTAATTAATCTATTTTTTAAAGTATTTGTGTTATATTATATGAGTAATTTTATTTTATTTTTGTCCACATTAAAAAAACTAGGGTGCAACACTTCATTGACATGGTAGAAGGTGAATTTTTTTATTTTTATTTTTTTGTATTTTTTAAAAATATTTTTTTAATTTTAAATTTATCTTTATTTTTTTATAAAGTTATTATAAGTTAAAATAAATACTGATATTTGTCTATTAGAATGTATTATTAAATCATGAATTTAACGGATTATATTACAAAGTTTAGAATAATTTAATATATTATGATTTAAATATAAAAAAATCATCTTGAATTAAAATTCAAACTATATTTTTCTTTAAGTTAATTGAATTATATGGAAATAACTCCTAAATGTTTAATTTAAAAAATTTTAAGATTGACAAAATATGCCACGTGTAATAACAATGTTAAATGCCTTATATTGCTGGACATCTTTTCTACCTTCAAATTTTTTTTATTCCATCCGCAGCTAAGGAAGGCACTGTAAACTAGTTTTTCCGAAGGGAATTAAGGTTTAGGGTGTTGTGCGCGCCTCTCATTTTGAGTCTTCGATTTGGCCGGGCTTCTCTGGAACCAACAAAGTCAAAGAAGCAAACCTCTCTCACCCCCTCGATTTCTTGTATGCGTGTCAATTTCAGAAATAGAAATTGATTTTTGCAGAAGGAATAATGGCAAGGTTACTGTCGAATACAATCTTGAAGGGTATTTCGCGTGCATCACAGTCTCCTAGAATTGTAAGAACCCAACTAATTATTATGTGATCAATGGTAGATTGATACCTTTTGATTTTCAGAATTTTTTTTTAAGGCTGTTCAGAATCCCTCATTTTACCCGGAACCCAGTCGCGGCTTCAAGATTTAGGGTTTTAGTTACTCTTTCGTAACTTTTGATTTTTTATTTGTGCGATTTCCCATTTGTTCGCAGCTTCCTTTATTTATTTTTAGGGTTTCTTAAGGTTTTGCTCTGAAGAACCAAACTTTACTTGTAGTTCTGTTTTCTTGGGCGTAGCAGTGATTTTGGTTTTTGATCTTAAGCCCTTTTGTAATGTTGGAATATTCCTTGGAAAGTTCTTTTCTTTTAGGGTTTGGCAAAATGAGAACCATCTAAACTTTGTGTGTACATTTTTGTAGCTGCTCTTCATGAACTTAGTAAGCGAATTAATTTTTGCACAAGTTGGCAGTTGAACTATGTGATAAACTTGAGATTCTTGAGTGATGTGTAATATCAGTTGGGCAAACAAATTGCAAAGTCTCAACATATACATGAAGTGAGTATGGATGGCTCATGTCATGCTTTGCTTGGTTTATTTGTAGGTGCCTGCATCTTTTAACCACGTCAAGCTCAGATTCTCTACCACCATTCCCAATGATCCGGACAGTCATGCAGATTTTCAACCAAATAATAAGGCTGTGAATGAGAGTGGGAGTTGTAGCGGAATTAATATTAAGGAACTTGTTGACAAGGTATATGTAGCTGATGCTAGTTTCTTTTCTGTTATCTCTCAATGATCATTTTTCATTTGTTGTGCAGGATGTCAAGGAACACCCAATAGTAATTTACATGAAGGGATATCCTGACCTTCCTCAATGTGGATTTAGTGCTCTGGCGGTTAGAGTATTGAAACAATACAGTAAGTGTTAAAACTTTTTTGTTTGATAATCTGAATTCAATCTTTCCTTGACAGTAAATAGTGTTAACCCACACATGTAGCAAATACATGATGATATAAAGATAGTTCCTTTCTCGTTACTGGTAACCTCACTGTTGATGGCCTAGAAAAGGAGGGATTGAGAATGGTAAGGGTCATGGGTAATGAGAGCATTATAGTGGCTGAAATTGGTTTTCTTGTAAATTCTAAAGATTATTTCACTACCATCTAGAGCATGCATGAGAGGGGGTTATCCTGTATTAGATCTGCTTACGAAGCCTAAAATACGACCCTAGTTAGGTGGTCTGGATAGTTTGCCATTCCTTCTCACTTTGAAAATATATTGGTTGAAATAAATAGCTATGTCATGTTCAGTGATAACAAGAATTTCGTAAAAAAAAAAACAAAAACAAAAACTTTGACTGTAGCACTAACGGAAAGGAGTTATTTAAATGGTTGGTTATTTCCTAGCTGAGATTTAGTCAGGTTGGGAAAGCATGAAATTATTGAATCCCAATCTGACTATTTTGTTATTAGCTTTATGTAAATGTACATGTACTTTAGATGCATTTGTCAACCAATTTGACACTGATTGAAAAGGCTAAATATTTTTGTTGATATAAAGTATGTGTTTCAAGTTTTTCTAAATTGTTTGATGGCAGTATTGCGGCTGGCCAATGCCCATTAGTTTCTTTGGTGGTTTAATTTGTTATCTTTGAATGGCAATGTCAGTTGATCTGGTGTTTGGTGATTGCAGATGTTCCGATAACTGCTAGAAATATATTGGAGTATCCTGACCTAAGAACTGGAGTAAAAGCATACAGGTTAGTTCCATTTGGTGGTTTATATGAATAACATGAGTAGTTAATGGGAGTAAGTCTTGATACATAAGTACAGGTCTGTAACAAATTTGATGTTAAAACTTGTGAATTCTCTTTGGATGCTGTCTAGACAGACTGCTGCAATTCGTAGGGTGTGCTCTTTGAGTTTTTATTTGGAATCTCTTTGGACATGCATCTGTAGAATCCATTGCAATGGTATTACAGTTCTAGTCTAGCATCATCTGTTCTGTTTGTTAAGGCAATTAGTTTTTGCCTCCTGATGTTAAAATATCTTTTGGCTTGATAATTGGTGTTGGACTGTACCTGGGTGTTTTTTTCTTTTCCAAAAATGTCTGTGAAAAGAGTATTTCCTTGCTTGTTATGTTATGTTTCTTTGTTTTATGTCCAATTTCCTTCTTTTGCTTAAAAGATAAAATTTTGGTATTATATGCACGATTATTTGTTTGTACTTGGTTCCGGACCAATCTCAGCTGTACTTCCTCTCCTGCTTTTGACCCCAAGTCAAAAGAAAAGAAGGGGAAGGGATGTAGAGATGGAACTCTTTGTTGTCATGCCACATAAAAATGATTTTGCTCAATATGCTTGGAGAGTGATTTAAAAAATATTATGTGCAAGAACACTTGTTTCTTGACCCTCCAATTTCTTTTGCAGCAATTGGCCTACATTTCCCCAAATTTTTATCAAGGGAGAGTTTATTGGTGGCTCAGATATAATTATGAATATGCACCAGGTCAGTGACTTAAAGTAGACCTCTTTTTCTTGAATTTTTGGGTAAGTAAAATTTTGGCAGTATCAAACTTTCCATGAGTTGATCTGGGTTCTATGGCCCCTCCTTTGCAGACTGGCGAACTGAAAGAAAAGCTCCAAGATATTGCAGGAAAAGAGGAGTCTGAATAAGTCTTTCTGGCTGAATTTTCGGAAAAATTGATGGGTTATTATTGGTCTCTGTTTTTTTCCTTTGCTCCAACTGGAAGTGATGAGATACTAATATGCAAGGTTTATCCTAGGCATGTTTCAGCATTATAAGCTCAAACTGTTTGTTTTTATTTTCAACAACAATAAATTCATTGTGATCAATCTCTATTCTTTGTGTTGCATCAAGAAATTATTTCATAGGGAACTTGCGATTGAATTCTTTCAAGTTTCGCTGCATTTGGAAGTTAACCACCAAGTGGAAAAATGGTACGAAGATGGTATAATGATTACCGTGAAGCGAATAACTAATTATGAAATTTTTGTTATGTGATGCTAGTCAAGCAGACGCCTCAGTTTTTTCATGCAGTTGTCTTTTTTCTCTGTCCGGCATTCCCTTTCTGTTAACTAAAACTTCAAAATGTTTTCTGGATTATGTACTTTTGTCAAATAGAATGTAAATCTTCGATGCTGTTTTTTCTGTTTTAGAATTTAACATTCCATGCAGTCCATTGCTATCAATGCTGTAGCATAGTTATTAAATTTAGCCCAGCGGTTGATCTAGATAAACAAAAAATTGGATTCTAGGTCACATGAGTTGATGTCGGTTAATTTGATAAAAAAAATTTAAATTTTGTTTTAAAAAAATTATGTTTGAGATTTTAATAACTTATATAAAAAAGTTTTAAAATAATATATGAAAAAAATTATAAAGTGAGGTATAGTTATTTCATATTAAAAAATAATTATGTTGATGTGGGTTATAAAAAGAAAAATGTAAAATGCAATATACTTATTTCATAACAAAAATTTAAGAAAAATTATTTAACATTGAAAAATTAAAAAACAATTCATATATACATAGTTATTTTACATCAAAAAATTAAGAAATAATCTGTGTATATAGCCTATAAAAAAATATAAAGTGAAAAATAGGTATTCTACATTGAAAAATTAAAAAAAAAAATTCATGTGGATGTAGCCATATATAGTTATTTTACATCGAAAAATTAAGAAACAATGCAAGTAGATGTAGATTATAAAAAAAATATGATATGTAAAAAAAAAAAAAAGGTTATATAGTTATCTCATATAGGATATATATTGTTATTTCATGTCAAAAAGTTAAGAAACAATTCACGCGGAAATAAACTGTAAAAAAAATATGTGAAACTAAGTATTTATAAATTAATTTTGTATTTTTTGAATTTACAAAAAAATATATAAAAAAATTATTCTTATTTGGAGAGTTCACTCAAGTTTTGAGTTGACCAAGCGGGTAGCTCGGATTTAACCAGGCTAATTAAATACTTATATTTTATTTATTTAAAACCAGTCCAAGGATCTAGAAACTGAATCAACCTGTTAGGCTAGATGAAGTTTTGTAACTATGTGCTATAGTAGACCGTAAATGTTAAAAAGTATTTGTTCGAACTGTTGATTATGAGCTGCATCTTCATATTTGGTATTGGTGATTGTGCTTCTGAAGCATGCCCAGAGCACTTCTTTTGTTCTGTGTTCAGGTTGGTTCCCGTGGTTGTACGGTAACTTGGTAAGAATCATTGGCGAAGCTGATAAAAACACAATCTGGCTCGGATTGTTGGTTATCGTTTGGCCATGCGGGGTTTTGAATAGTTTTCATGCTTAGAAACAAGGAATTATTAGAGGATTCAATATGCTCATAAATAAATATTTTTTTTTTAGTATTTGGATTGAAAATATATATCCAATCATGTTAATATTATTTTCTCTGGAATTCGATAAGAGGATGATTTGTTATAAAAAAAACTCAACACTTAAAAAATAGTTTCTTTTAGTGAGATTTAGATAATGATTGGTATGTTGGACAATGCTAGATTAGACATGATAATTTTGTATGAAGTTGTTTGGTGTGCTTTTAAACAATACAAAAATTAATTTTTATCATGTTTAAAGCAATTTTGTCGAGAAATTTTTGTCTCACTAAAAAAAATAGGACAAGCTTATATAATTTTTTGCACAAAGGTTAATATAGTTTTATTCAGGTCAATGTCCAATTGAGGGGTTGACCTGGGTAAGACTCAAGTCACAACTTGAAAGGATTAACCCATGTTGATTCAAATTAAAAAAAATCAAAGAAACCTCATTTTGAAATATAAAGTTAATGAAATTTTTTACCCATATTTTATCTCATGACGACCGGGTCATGGGTCGACCCTAGTTTTTAACCGGATAAGGTCAAATCAATCTTTCCTCTACCTTTTCTTAAACCTGAAACGATATAGATTTTGGGTAGACTAGTGTCTAGCAAACACAAAATAAAGCAAATTGTCTAGTCCAATCCAAAGCACACCAAACATAAGACAAGATAATTATTTGTCTTGTCCTGTCCAGTCCAATTAATATTGTCCAACATACCAAACACTATCTTAGAGACCATCCGATAATAAAGTCAGTGACTTTATATAAGAGATTGTAATAAATAAAAGAATTAACCTTTAATTCTTAAAAACAAGAGTATTTATTCTTAGTTATTTATAATAAATGTTGTGTAAAATAAAAGTCTTAATAGAGAAATGAAAAAGTGTGGGCCCTTTATCTGAGTTGTTCGGATGATATATATAATATCTAAATTTTATCATGTTGCTTAAATGGAGGGGTTTGAATGTTTTTTTCTCCTAATAACATTAACGAGAGATAAATATCTCTTATACAACATTAATAAGTGATAAATATCTTGTTGATCGAAATATGGGGTTTGAATGTTTTTTTTCTTCTAATAACATTAACAAGAAATAAATATCTCTTATACAACATTAATAAGTGATAAATATCTTTCACACGAAATTAATGTTGATCGAAATATGATAGGCTATTCGAAGACTTTTATGCACATAGGGATATAGAGAGATGATCATTCTTGACTTTCAACATTTTATGTTAAAAAAACATGAGAATGAACAAATAAATCTACATGACCCAACAAGGACCTAAAAAGATTACTATCTCTATTTTATGTTCAACATTTTATCTACCTTATCACATTTATATGCATTTGAGCTCAACGCGTAGCTGAACTCAAGACAATTGAATTTGATATCTTATAAGATTTATATGCATTTGAACTCAGCATGTAACTAAATCTAAAAATATTGGGCTTGAAAATAATGTTAGACACATGTCATCTAAACTTGACATTTTATTAAGCCTAAATATATTGATTTATTATCTTATTTTTATCCGTTTTTAATCATAAATTTTTAAGCAAACATATCAAAGATATACTGATTCATTAACAGGCAACTTTATTTTTAACCTTGTAAATATCCCAAGCCACCTAGAATGTGTTTTGCTTCCCTTTTGCCTTCTCAAGGTTGTCGGGCGGGCAATGCTACGTCGAAGGGTGGTAACAAGTCTATAAAGCTCACTAAGATTAACACAAATTCCAAGTCCTCGTGTATGGCTTGCATCAGAAGTTCTCTAACTAGAAAATGAAAT
>Ga0325404_1006036_pt1 | contig 12747 bp, 14 predicted proteins | sample PopdelMetagenome_18_FD_205664 | JGI IMG/M metagenome (GOLD analysis project Ga0325404, IMG submission 205664) | Populus deltoides microbial communities from Bellville, Georgia, United States - Xylem-Control-R1 | ecosystem: Host-associated > Plants > Phyllosphere > Stem > Wood/Secondary xylem... | reverse complement strand
CTGTTCTGGTTTCTTTCCCTTTGACTCTCTCTTTCTCTCTTGAAATGAAATGGGAGATTTTTCTTCATTAATTGGCTATAATAGATGTTATTATTTGTGGAGGCGGACATGGAATAGTATATTTTTATTTTGAGTGCATCACATATTCTCTGATTCTAATTTGTAATGTTAAGACCTACCCAACCTTCTCTCTGCCTTTCTCCCTTCCTTTCGTGTCAACACCATTTTCTCTGTTTTTTTTTTAAAACAAAATAAAGTCAACTTCACTCTTATGCATTGCATGATTATTTGAAATTAAACGTTAATTGGCCTTTTGATTTTCTGTTTCTGCTTTCCTGCACATTTTGAGTATGGATGCTGAATGCTGGATCTTTTTTGTGTTGAATTGTAGTTGCATAAGGTTTGATCAATTTACAGGCATGTAAATTAGACTCGCTAAGAGAAAAAACAGTGTTCTCCATAAAAAAAAATGGTTCTCGGGCTTAGATCAAAGAACCGAAAAGGTACTTCAGTGCAGGTTGATTACACCATTCATGTACAAGAAATCAAGCCTTGGCCCCCATCACAGTCTCTTAAATCTGTTCAGTCCTTGTTGCTTCAATGGGAAAATGGTGATCAGCGTTCTGGTTCCTTCACTTCTAATGTTGGAGATGGGAAAGTTGAATTTATCGAGTCTTTTAGGCTTTCAGCTACTTTATGTAAGGAAGTGTCCAGAAAAGGCACTGCTCGAGACAGTTTCCTGAAGAACTACTTAGAGTTTAATTTTTATGAATCTCGAAAGGACAAGGCAATGAAAGGTCAACTCCTGGGATCTGCAGTCATAAACCTTGCAGATTATGGGATCATCATGGATGCTGTAACCATAAATGCCCCAATTAATTTCAAGAAATCTTCTAGGAGCACGGTGCCGGCAGTTCTTTATGTAAATATTCAGCCATTTGACAGAGATAAGTCCACCTTGTCAAAAGAAGTGTCACTGGACAAGGATGGAAGTGAAACTGTTTCAGAAGTGGCAAATGAAGGGAATGACAATGAAATTGAGATTGCCTCATTCACTGATGATGACGATGTTTCCTCACATTCATCACTGACTGTATCCTCTTCTGCATTAGAGTCTATTGGAGGTTCTCCAGGTCAATCTCACAAGGTACTCTTTAATGCCATTTTATTCTTGGTTGTTGTTGTTGATAATGTATTGTACACTATCAAGCTCCATGTGCATTCTCATTCCAATGGCATATCCTCATTTTCTAACCGTTGAAGGTAGCTTTATGCAGCTTGAAATGGATTCAATTTCAATGAGTCATCTTTATTCGTAGCTTTTGGTGATGTTAATCAATTTATAATTCATTCTATACATGTATTTTCACATTATCCATAATTGTGAAGTGTATTTTCTGTCCTGTTTCACATATTGCCAGAACCACCATTTGCCTGCATGAAGCTTTGCTATTCTTTGTAAGCTTAGTTACGAGTTGCCTTAAATTGCAGAAGGGATCACGGACAGCAAACAGTGGCACAAGAAGGATCGATGAGGAGCCTGCATTACCCTCAGGTGTAGCACCTTCAAACCCAGATGTGAACTCAGCATCTCAAGGATTTAAACATCCGAATGGAGCAGCTTCTCCTTCATTGCCTACAGACATGCCCGCTAATCTGCTAAATCCTGTAAATAATCTTGCAGAAACTAATATGTTGTCAGATGACTGTAGTCAGGTGAAGGACTCAAATTGTGTAAGCTTGGAAGAGTCTCGTTCTAAGCAAGGTGCTGATAGAAAAGCCTGGAGACATGAAACAAGTGAACCAGAGAATCCTACAACTAATAATTTAAATGGTGATCTTATGGATGGGAAAGAGAAAAATGAGCTGGATGACAAGGAACGGGGTTCAGTTATTTTAGACGTAGAGAAACCTTCTCTGGAGGAAAAATTACCTGAAGATGCGTCAAAAAAGCAAGCCAAATTAAGGAGCAATACTCTTGCACTCAACAGAACAGTGATTGGAGTGCAGGGTACTCGTAGAGATAAACTGAAGCACCTGAATTCTGTTCAATTACAGTTTCACTCAGCTGAAGGCGATGATCCCTTCATCAATAGAAAATTGATAGAGAAGCCAAAGAAGATTAATGTTTCTGAAAATGTTAATAAAGGGGTCAAGGGTTATGAACACAGTGAAAGGGAAAAATCAAGAAAAGGCTTCTCTGACAATGAAGGTGAATCAAATTCTGAAGTTGAAATACTCAAGGAAGAGTTAAGTGGAGCTGCTGCTGAGGATGATCTTGCTGAGCAAGGAAACTCCACAAAAAAGTTCCAGCTAGTGGAGAAGGAAAAGAAAATTGATCTTCCTGAAAATTTAAATAAAGTTGACATGAGTTATACACCAAGTAAAAGGGAAGAACAAACAGAAAGCAACTTTTCTGGAAACAAAGTTGAACTGCAGTTGAAACTTGAAATGCTTGAGGAAGAACTGATGGAAGCTGCGACTGTTGAGGTTGGCCTTTACTCAGTTGTTGCCGAGCATGGAAGTTCTATAAACAAGGTCCTAGCTCCAGCAAGGCGCCTTTCAAGGTTCTATCTTCATGCTTGCAAGGCAAGGTCCTGGGTCAAGAGGGCAAATTCAGCTAGAGCTATTATCTCAGGATTAATTTTGGTTTCTAAAGCATGTGGAAATGATGTTCCAAGGTAATGTCTCATTGCACAAACCTTGCCAGTTAATATCAACTGATTTTTGTTAACAATAACCATTATGGATGGAAATACTGGTCATGATTTACAAAATAGATAGTAGAGGCACCGATAACTAGTGACATCAAACCAGTTATGTTGTCTATGTTCCTTTGAGTGGTGGAAATTGTTCATTTCAGGGTATGTTGTGAAATAACTTAATTTGATCATTGAATGGATGCCATTTAGGAAGCTTTGATCTTTCCGCTTGATAAATAATGTTATCATTCTCCTTAGCTTTCCCAGGATTTATCAAAAGCTTTGTGTTTATTTGGACGTTATGTTGAACATCCCACCAGGTTAACTTTCTGGTTGTCAAATTCAATTGTGCTAAGAGCAATTGTAACCCAGGATGTTGAGAAGTTGCAGCTTGCTTCGGTACCATCCATCATTAACAATGGTGGTCCAAAGGGCAGGCATGAATCCTCTCCTAGTGAAGTAGAGAAAACTGATCGAACAGAAAGTTCTGACGAGTGGGCAGAACCTCAGCCATGTATAGCAGCATTAAAGAAGGTCGAAGCTTGGATCTTCTCCCGAATTGTCGAGTCAGTTTGGTGGCAGGTCCCTACTTCTTCATTACTGAGAAATTAAGGTTCTCAATTATGAAGATTGTAGTATAACTGAATGTCCTTTCATTGGTTTCTGTTTTATGCATTTCAGACTCTGACACCACATATGCAGTCCACAGCTGTGAAGAGCTCACACTCAAGGAAGACCAATGCTAGGAGGCATGGATTGGGTGATCAAGAACAGGACAATTTTGCTATTGATTTATGGAAGAAGGCTTTCAGGGATGCATGTGAAAGGCTTTGTCCGGTTCGAGCTGGGGGGCATGAATGTGGTTGCTTGCCTGTGCTGTCTAGATTGGTATGTTATTGTTAGACAGCGATCTCGTTAATATATATTACAGTGAAATATCTTACATGATTCGTTGCTTTTTTTCCCAGTGGAATTAAAGTTTCTGGCTTCGTGCATCCCAAGGGATATAATCCATGTACAAGTTGTCCTCGCGAGCATAAATCCATCTTACTATTTGCATGATGCCTCCAATCCTTTTAATGAAATAATAATCATTTTCCTACGAAGAAGATCCCATGCTGGCTCTTGATTATCTTATTTTCTATCAATTACTTGATATCCAGTCACATTTTTTTCTTTTCTTTTTTTAAGAAATAATAGTTCCATGCTCTTCATCTTGAATATATGTGGACCATTTTATATTATATGTAATTTATTTTGGCATTATGATACTGTCGGAAGCTTTCTTGTAGAACCGTAGAAAGGTGACAGTTTGCAGCTCTGTTTCTAGGTAATGGAACAGTTGGTGGGTAGACTAGATGTGGCCATGTTCAATGCTATACTTCGGGAATCAGCTGAAGAGATGCCAACTGATCCTGTTTCTGACCCAATCATTGATCCTAAGGTTCTTCCAATCCCAGCTGGAAATTCAAGCTTTGGGGCTGGTGCACAATTGAAAAATGCTGTGAGTAGTAGACACAATCGTTGCCTCAGGCTGCATGCATTCATTGAAATTGATTTTTGCGATATGATTACATGCTCAGTGTGTGCAACGCTATTAACCTTTTTTCCTACAAAAACTTCACATAGTTCACCACTGAGAAATTAGTTGAACGAATTTAACTCTGGATAATTGATCTTATCACTCACCCCTTGGACTTGTTCATTTGGATAACACTGTGTACTTGCGTGCTCCTTCAAGGAGAATTAGTCAAAATGTTCATCAAGATGATGCTCAAAATACATAATTCCGAAAAGTATTCCACACAGATTAGTAGCCAGTGAAAGCAGTAAGAAATCTGCTAAATACATCCTACATAAATATATGCTCCTTTCCGATTTAAGATCACTTCTTTAAGCATTCACTAAATATTTGCAACATAGAAGACTTTTACTGATGCTAAGTGAATTACATCAACTGTATTAGTTACAATGGAACCGTTTCTTTTTCTCTCGTTGATGAAAGGATCTTGCCCTCTGTCTTCATCTCACTAGGTTGGAAATTGGTCCAGATGGCTCACAGATTTATTCGGTATTGATGATAATGACTCTCCAGAAGAGAAGGATGAACTTGATAGCAACAGGCGTGAATGTGAGGCATCCTTCAAGGCTTTCCAACTCCTGAATGCCTTGAGTGATCTCATGATGCTTCCATTTGAAATGCTCGGAGATAGGTCAACTAGAAAAGAGGTAACTCCTAAATATTTTCAGTGATATGTCCCTGCTATCCTCCCTACCCTCTTGTTACATTTTTTCTTCTCTAGAAATGACTTTCTACATATTCGCTGTTTAAATATATTTTCCTGAAGGTATGCCCTACATTTGGCGTGCCAATAATCAAGAGGGTTCTTGACAATTTTGTCCCGGACGAATTCAACCCTGACCCTGTCCCAGAGACGATTCTCGAGGCCTTGGATTCTGAGGTTATTCCATCCTGAAAAGCCATCACTTTTTAAAAAAAGAATATTTGCTTTCATATTTCTTCAACATGCAAAAAAGTCACTTGATAATTTTTTGGTTTCATCTTGATTTAGGATCTTGCTGATTCTGGGGAGGAGTCTATCACAAACTTCCCATGTATTGCAGCTCCCACAATCTACTCACCACCTCCTGCAGCATCACTAACAAATATAATAGGAGAGGTGGGAGGCCAAACTCTGCAGAGGAGCAGATCAGCAATGCTTAGAAAGTCATACGCTAGTGATGATGAGCTTGATGAGCTGGATTCACCCATGACTTCCATCATTGACAACTCCAAGGTTTTTCCTACAACTACAGCATGGAATTCGATGCAAAAGGGAAAGGCGGGCCGGAAAGTTGTTAGATATCAACTCCTCCGGGAGGTATGGAAGGATGGTGAATAGTCTTATTCATTTCTCTTTCACATGCATATGTATATACATGTATGGATTTTTTGTAGGTTGGTTTAATTTTAACACCCGTGCATTTTGTATTTTGATTTCATTGGAGCATGCAATAATCGATGATTATATTACTTGATTATCTTTTGAGTTTTCACTACAAGTGTGAGTTTCAAGCCAGTCACATTTCTACAGGATATAAGCCTGGCATCTCAAAAGTTGGAAGCCTCAGACAATTTACTTGTGATAACCTGTATGTGCAAACCTGCCTGCCTGCCATCCAGCAGCATGTACCTTTCAGGATTTTTCGTGAGTTTTAATTTAGCTTGAGAGCAGTCAAAGGGATTTTGGTTCCAAGCCTGCTCCAATTTATTGAGTCTAACCATTTTTAAGCGTGCGATGATGGATCGTAGGCAGGGATTTGTAAAGTTAGGCAGAGTGCCGGGGAGGGGCAGGTCCATTATTGCCGCTGCCTGGCAGTCGTGATGGCCTTCAGGAATGCATGATGGATTAAAATAGGCATTGCTATTTGCTCACAGAATTTTTTTATCCAGATCATTTGGCGTTTGTTTTGGCAATAGCATTGCGGATCCCATGCAATCCAAGAAGATTTTTTTCACCCCAGTCCGCAGAAAGGGAAAAAAGGGAACTATTTTGAGAACTTGTATAGTAATTGTAGACATACCCGTGCACAAATCCAGCATTCACCACCAGTCTAACGCAAAAGGATGACGCAGTAAATATATTGATCCGTATATCTCAAAGAATAAACAGATCAAACCATCAATTTACTGGGACGCAGCAAAATCTAATCATTGATCGCATGATGTTCAAGAATTCAGATATATTTGATTATGACTTATTTTAAGGCATCCCCTTCTTTTATAAGCCTGACTAGAATTAAAATAGCTCCAAGAGGAAAAACCACTTGGAAAAGGTAGAAGAATCGTAAGGTGCAATGTTAAAAACCACAGTGCACGGGCGTAATTATCTAACCAGTTCATCAGATTCTTTCCATCACATTTTTTTCTTAATGAAAATTTGGCCAAGTTAATTAGGGGCAATTGCATCTTGTGATCCCATCAAATTCCTGTATGTGAGATTCATATTGAATAACTTCAAGTCCATGAAGAAATAAGATAATTTCAAGTACCAAAGAGAAATCTTCCGACAAGAAAGCATTACATCCCATCTTGTGATTTCTTCACCTTTTCTTGAACCTGCCAAGAATCCCAGCAGACATTCCCATTAGCATTAACAGTTTGTAACTTGACAGAGATGAGGAAATTTTGAATTTTACAAGGATGAGGAAAATTCAGCAAAGAATAGAAATGCAGAATATTTATCAAATTTGCACACCTAAGTTGTCAGGGTGAGAAGCAAAATTAGAGGCAAAATGTAGTCATCTATATTGACAAATAAGATAATCCAGTTTCTACAAGAACAAGTTTTTGAGTCTGAATAAGCCTTGCATGCCAGATTTGACAATACATCTAAATTAAAAAAGATCCCAACAAAGCTCGAAATCTATTGACACATAAGTTGAACCTTTTTCTTAAAACTTTAATTCCTAGATGCACAAAATCCTTTGAAAATATATCCTCACAAGTAAACACATCAACCATCTTAAACCTTTTAAGGAGAATGCTGATGAAGTGCTTGCATTCTGTCAGAAATGAAAGTAATAGGGAAGAGATCTTACTGCTTGGATTGTGCACCACCAATCAGACCGGGCAATGCATCATAGTGCCCATAACCATGATACAGGACACGCACAGGATTCTCATTACCATATTCTTGACCATATTCAGCTATAATTTTAAGGCTACCAGAACTTCTATCTCGCATGTATACAGTGATTGGCATCCTAGAAAAGAAAATAGTTTAAGACATCAAACGAGAATGTTTTAAACTACCTCAACTAAACATGGCTAACTAAAAGTAGGAAATTAAAACTAAACATAATCCCAAGCATTTCAACAGATTTTGAAAAGAAGAGGGTCACATTTATTAGATTCTTCAATTTTACGTAGCAAATAAATTATAATTTTGAGTTCATGGCAAATATAGTTTGTGAAAAGTAGCAGTACAGCTGCCTTGCAAAAACATTTATCAACGACATTTCAGTTCGGTGGCAATAAGTCCAAGCCTTAATAATTCAAAACAATGAATAAATCATGTAATTACAATTATATGTATTTACAAAATTGTAGAACAACATAAAATTTTAGCTTTTAATGTCTCATTGAGTGGGAGCGGGGCAGCTTACTTCAGGACATGTGAGGACATGAGCAGCTCAGGCTCTCCTCCCCAAACATGGGGCTGTCTCATCTTGACAACATAAGTGTCAAAATCATCTTCAATAAACCTGCCAATGCACAAACTTTCAACTTGTTGCTAGAGAATGAGTAGGCAGATAGTCATCAGGATTGCTGAATGGCAAGAAAAAGAAAAGGCCACTGCCAATCATTGAGATTGGTTCATTGATAAATAAATAAATAAACCAAAAAAAAAATAGTCATGCTGAATGCATAGCTGTTAGTTGTGCATAAAGTTGGCTATCCTTGTCAACAACCTTGAAATAATCAGACCTGCTAGATGATGTTTCTGCAAAACCATACTGCGAAATGATACAAGATTTCATTAAAAAAAAATCCAAGGATCCTCGAGCAAATTTACCATTCAGTTTCCCTCCGCCTCTTAATAAATTCATCTGCAACCTGCAGAAATGATCCCAAGAATTTCAGTAAGAGGGCCAAAACACTATATCAGAAATGAGAAACTAAGAGATTAATAGTGTAAATAATATAGAAAAGTGTTCTGATGTATGCACATAAAAACAACACAAGCACAAAAAAGGGTTCGGAACATGTACAAATAAAAAATGAATAAGAGAGCCGATTTGAAAGCAAATTTTACTCTCCTCAAATTTGGGAAAATGGTATGGGCATGGTCTACACTGTAATGAGGTATGCAGTAAATGGAAATACATGCAAAAATCATACTCTACAGTTGCAATTCTTAAAGCAAAACATTTCTTAACCATATTAAACAGTGCAGCAACCAATGACACAATGCTAAGAATGAAAAAGAAAAATTAAGTTCACTTCGTACTTTATCTCTAAGCTCATCTGCTAGTTCTTTCTCAAGGCTTTCACTTGGAGATGGTTTCCCAGTCCTAAGGCAAGCACCATGAACCACAGACCGAAACAAACATCTTCCATCTCCAGGTATGCCTACACAGATCAAACATAAACACATCAATCTGTCACGGAGCAAGTTAAAGGACGGACATACTGGTGTATTTATAAACACATGCTGCTTATTTTTACGTTGTCCACTGCATATCTTACGGATTTAAGTTGATTTCGCACCCATTCATGCCATTTCCGAGAATGATGAGATGCTATAAAACATCACTAATCAAATTTAACAACTAAAGCCAACATGGAAAACATGTTTCTTGTCTCCTAAAGCCCATCAATATTGTAGCAAACAAAAAACAATCGTTAAGAGAGCTCAAATTGTAAACTTTATTAGTCAATTTTCTTCATGAACCATCCTTCTCGCTTCATTGGCTTAAATAGAACAATAAAAACAAAAACTTTAAGAAAGAATTCAAACTAAAGCCAGTATACAAGGCTGGCACCCTTTAATTTAAAAAAAAAAAAATTGTCCGCATTTTCCATGAGTTCCCAACATATAATGAAAAAAGCTACTCGCTTTCTACCTTGCAAAAAATAAGGGCTCTACAGAATTCAAGCAAAATATAAGAAATTATAAAGACAAAGTGTACCTAAGCCATAATCCATACCAATTCAAAACCTACTCTGAGGATGTTTAAAAAAAACAATTCCCAAAATAAGAAAGCATGGAAACCACCAAATTAAGCAAGAGAAAAGCATAAATCGCAAGTCAAGAATAGAATTCAAACCAAACTTGAGAGCAAAGATTTAAAAAAAAAAAAAAAAGCATTCGTTTAATTCCTCAAGGCTCAGTTTCCCTTTAATCTTTTCTTCAAAGAAACACAAGATTAGTAGAAATTGAATGATACAAGAGTTACCGAGGGCAGTTTCTGGTCTCGGCATTTTGCGAGTAGGAAAGAAACGCATCCAAACAGGAGAGGACCAGACCTCCTGTTTTATTTACTTAGTAAGCAGAAAATTTTAAAAGCATTTTTGACATGCCACTGGTTTGTTTCGTGTTGTTGATTCGATTCGATTAGATAGAAACGAAATGAATAAAGTTATTGATTACCAGAGAAGGAGAGTGAACTTGAAAATGAGTGATAAGAGAGGTACAGCGGTCCTTTTTTTAAGTGCTGTGGTGTGTGCGCGAAGAATCAATCACAGAATCGAATTCCATGCCCTCCCTTTCCTTTTCTTTTGCAGCACCATCGCAGTCATCATGCTTTAGCTGTTCATGCTTCCAATGCAACCGTACTTTGGTTTCCCTCTTTCACAAGAATCTTTCTTGGTTCGCCTGGACGGTGATATTCACTTGCGTCATAATTTTGTAGTCTTTTTTTTAAAAAAAAAGAAGAAAATTTCTTGGTTTTATTATTAATTCTATAAATAGTAATTTTTAACGTAGGAAATTACTCAGGCTCTCTCTGCTAAGTATTTAACGTAGCTGCATTCTCAAACCTCGAACCAAGGATCTTAATTAAGCTAGAACAGTTTCATGTCAGCTGATGGACGAGGTCGGTGGTAGCAAATCTTTTATTTTTTATTTTTTATAATTCCCGCGGTCTAAACTCTCTCCCCTACTCCCGCTTCAAAATCTTAATATTTTTTTCAAGAAATCATAAGAAAAACTCGGTACCTGAGCTCTTTTTTCGTTCTTTTTTATTTCCTTTTAATTATTAACTTTCATTTTATATTACTCCCTTTAATTTACTTGATGAACAGAAAATAATTTATTTTATAATTAATGATATTTTACATTAAATTATATTTTATTTTTTAAATCCCTGAGTCCAAGATCAGTCACCGAGTCACAACCACTAAATCTTAGCCCCTGCAAAATAAATAAGTATAGAGCTCTTTTCAAAATAAATAAATAAAATTCAAAGCTGTTTCTAAATTCTAGGCCTAAAATACGAAGTTCCTAGAACGGTGCTAAAATAAATAGCAACTGTGCAGTACCCCCAGCTAATTATAGAATAAACGTACGGATCTCATTTCCAGCGTTCTCTTCCTCGGCATCAGTTTTATTAGTTCTATAATTAATTAGTTTTTAATGTCTTAATTTGTGTTTTAACTTCAATTTATTCATTGGTTAAAGTCGTTGCAAGGTGGTTCGCCAAGGAATTCTTGTTGATGGTAAGTTAATTAGTGTTAATTTCAATTGTGATTTCATCCTTATTCTCATAAGGATTGTACAGATAATTAGCCATGCATGCATTAAGCTTTTCTGGGTGATAAACTGGATACTACAATTCGATGATATTATCGATTAGATGGTTTCTGTTCTCTATCATTTCCTGCAAAAATGGAGGTATCCGATGGGTTTTTTCAACTCTAATTCTTGAAACTATCAAGGGAAATATATTTCCTACAAAAAATGTTTATCTGGATTATTAAAATTTAGCTAGATCTAATGGCATTGCTGAAATTAAGAAACCAAACCTTTTGACATGTTTGGGTTGAATTTATCAGGAATCAACAGCAGGAACCTGCAGAATGAGTGGGAGGCGTCGTCCGTTGCATGCATGTGGAGTTTCTTTCATGGAAATCACTCGAAAAGCTTACAGAGAAGCCAAAGAAATTAATGGACCGTTAGGTTTAGTGACAAAGAAGTTGATCAGGTTAGCTTCGTTTGCTTCCCTTCTTGAATGTGTCCTGCGGTATGAGTGTTACTTCCTGGCAATCCTCTCTTTTGTGGACGATCATATAATATTAGCCCTTGAAAGAAAGGCTGAGGGTATTTTCCCACCATCAAGATATGTGTTCAACAAGGTTGACAAGCTCGTCCAAATTGTAGAAACCCTTCCAGCAAAATTTGATTCTGCTGTTAACAAGTTTCCCATATTAATCCACCAAATTCCATTTCTAGATTGGGCGCTGTCATGTGCTATCTGTTGGCTGAACTTTTGGTTATCTATCCTGACTCATTGGGGATCAGAAACTACTAAAGAAAAGGAGATCCTGGTCGATATAAACTGTAACAGTATTGAACAGAAAATTGTTCAAGAAGAAGATAGTAACGCAATAGAGTTCCAAAATCACGATGGAAATGAAACAAAGGTATGTTTCTGTCCCATATCTGAAACATCAGGATCGGAATCTCAGACAGGTAGTCCGAAAGTTGTGAGATGCACATACAAGGATGCACTGGAAAAAGTTGTGAAATCCACAAATAAGGATGCACTAGAGAAGGGGACAGGAGAAAGCAAAGAGAACTCAGAGGAGAGCACAAAGCAGATAATCCAATCCACTGTTAGGGGTGAAGAAACTAGCACTAAAGGTGAGACAAATGAGAGCATGAAACCGAAAGAATGTATTGCTGAGGAGGAGACAGAAGAAGCGAGGGCTAGCAAGGAAGCAACTGGAGAAGGAGGGGATAATACTGCAGTCATCGAAGGTAATCTAATCAGTTTGCCGGCAAATAAAACGCTGACAAGCATCAGCAAGGAAGATCCAATTTTAGCACTATTCGAATCTGCTTGGCACATATAAAATCTAGAGAAAACGGCAACGAAAGCTGCTGTAAATGTTCTACTTCATACCAATGGTAAAGGAAGCTTATGTAATTTTCCATTTGAGCCAACTGAATAAGAAAAGGTGGGGGGGGGGGGGGGGAATTTCAATCTCTTGGTCTGAGGACATTGCTGAAGATTCAGCATTAAAGTTCGTTCATGAATACTGCATATATTTTGTTATTTGTAGGTTCTGCCCTGTGCTAGGCTATCGTAAAAGCTGCAGTATATTTTTGTACATGATAAATTGCGGATGAGACGATGAGTTTGCGGTCTATTAGAGTGCAGGACTTCGGGGAATTGTATTTCATGAAGTCCCAAAAATTTAAATATCCTAGGAATAGGATTTTTGGGTTAGATAATAAGTGATTCAATTCGTCCAAATAATTTTATTTACTTTTTTGGTCAAAATAATTAATAACTTGTATTTGATTTTTTTGTACGA
>Ga0325404_1006035_pt1 | contig 12748 bp, 5 predicted proteins | sample PopdelMetagenome_18_FD_205664 | JGI IMG/M metagenome (GOLD analysis project Ga0325404, IMG submission 205664) | Populus deltoides microbial communities from Bellville, Georgia, United States - Xylem-Control-R1 | ecosystem: Host-associated > Plants > Phyllosphere > Stem > Wood/Secondary xylem... | reverse complement strand
ATAATAATAATAATAATAATAATAATAATAATAATTGTGATAATAACAGTATTAATATTGCTAAGCATAAAAAATAATAGTAACAAATGATAACATTAGTAGGATATTATTAATAATAATAATAATAATAACACCACAACCTCCAATAATAATAATAATAGCGGTAGTAGTTCTTACATTTCGATAAAAAAATAGTAGTAGCAGTAATAGTAGTACTAATAGTTTATTATGATGGTTGTGATGATTATGATATCAATAATTGTAGTGATGACAGTAATAATAATAACAACAACAACAATAATAATATCAACAACTCAAAATAATAATAATGATATAAATGATAATTTTAACAACAACAACAACAACAACAACAACAATAATATTAATGCTAATAATAATAATAATAATAATAATAATAATAATAATAGCAGCAACAGTAGTGGTAACAATGATATTAGTGATGATAATAGATAATAATAATGTTAATAAGGCCAATGATAATAAAGGTAGTAATAGCAACAATAGAAGTAGTAATAATAAAACAATAATAATAATGGTGGTGGTGATGGTGGTAATAATAATAATAATAATAACAATAATAATAATTATTAGTAGTTGTAACAAAAAAAATGTATTAACAATAATAACAACAACAACGATAATAACACTGATAATAATCATAGTGATAGTGATCATGATAATATTATTAATAATAATGATGATGATAATAATGATAATGATATTACTTATTAATAATGATAGCGATAATGATTATGATAATAATATTAATAATAATAATGATGACAATAATAATGATAGTGATCATGATAATGGTAGTTGTAATGATAATAATAATAATAATAATAATAGCAACAATGATAATAATAATAAATATGATAGTAGTAATAGTGATAGTAATAATTCATCATTCGATGTTAGATTTGTTGGGGATTGAGTTTCATTGTTTTTCCATGTACGATATTTTCAGTCTAACAACCGACGTTACGAGTATAAAATGCTCATGTGGCCCCCTGTTCTCTTTTATTTTTTGCGTTATTGGTTTTTTTTCTGATTTTATCATTCAACATCAGTGTTTTTAAATAAAAAACGGTCATCTAGGTCTCCTTTAGAATTATTAAATAAACCAATTCACATCAAGTTAACTATAATATAGTTTGGGTGTTGAGTCTAGCATCTTAGGAGACCAATAGGTGCTTGGGTTTATCACGTAGTAGATTTCAATAGGACTGAGTCTGATATCTCGCTAGATCTCTGACACTTGGTTTTAAAGCATAGCCAAGTCCAATATAATTAAGTCTAATATCTTAATAGACTCACTAGCGCTTGAACTCAATGCGCAACCGAGTTCTATAAAGTATTTGGAGGTGTAGGGTAAGGCCTTCAAGAAAAAGGAACTTGTGTAAAACATGTTGGTACAACATATAGTAAAAACAAAAAAAGGGCAATGTCATCCCACCGGGAGCAAGTCAGAGTAAGGGTCAGTATGAAAAAAAAAAGAAGAAAAAAGATGAAGGTATAATTAAACTTAAATAAATAGGTATAAAATGAAAAAACCATATTTTTTCAGGGGTTTAAAAATATATTGGGGGGTGGGGGCCCTGCCTGCATAAATAATTAAAGGAAAAGCCTAAGTGGGTGATGTATGCGATGCATCTGGGACCGCTGGAATAATATTCTATACATTGATAATTGAAAGATCTCATCTATCTTCGTTTGTAAGTAACCTATTTACCTTTCGGTTCATATAAAGATCTAGCTATTTCGTGTGGTTGAGTCAGGGCTCAACTACCATATAAAATACACAGCTTAAAATTTTTTTTTACTTTAAATTAATATTTTTAAATTATTTTGAAAAGTTAATTTTAAAAATAAAAAAATATTATTTTAATATATTTTTAAATAAAAAACATTTTAAAAAAATAATTCCAAACGGACCGTTACTCTATCGCCAAAGCATCTCGCATATTATTGCATCAACTTGGCATTAAAATACTCTTAATATTAACAGCTGAGGTGTATGTTTCACTTTTACCTGCTGCTGTATTAATGGTAGAAATTATATCATGGTGTTATTGGTCTGCAAATCACTGTCTTTTACACGGCAGTCACAGAGGTATTTGTCGTCACTGAGGGTAAACACATCATTTTATGTATCAATCTTAATTAAAAAAAAAAACACACACACACACACAGAGACAATTAAAGAATCTATGGTTATATCAGCACAAATATGAAGGTAAGCTTTCTTTCCCTAGCCATTCCTCCATGCCAAACGTACTTGAAATTGGACGATGGTGTCATGTTCACGAGGGACAGATGAAAAGCAATAGAAATGGCAATTCAAAACTATATATGCAAAAGCATACTCAAGCGCTTTGTTCTTCTCACTTTTTATGTATTTTTGCAAGCGACACCTGAATCCTAAAACCGTAACATTTTCATCTCTTCGACTTTCAATCTTAAATCTTCTTCGGAGGGTGTCTTGCCACCATCCTTCAAGGTTGCACACCACCATGCCATTAGCTCACCCTGCAAAAATGAGAGCAACATACGAAAAGAATCACTTTCTTTCCCAGGTACAAGGTAACATGAACTGTCTCCCAACCAGACGACTTCTACAAAAAGAAAATGGTGGAAATATTATCCTTTGGAACTTGAAGGTCCATTCTTAAATAGTCATTATATATATGATAATATATTAAGAAACTCAGAGTCATTGACTTCCTGTAATAACAAACAACAGGTTTGCTGTGTTTGAAGGGTTCATAGATGATTTTGAAGGTGCCAGACTACATTACTTAGGTGAGAGTACGTAGTAACATAACATTGAAAACTCAAATTGTCTTCATGAAGGGTTCGTAGATGATTTTGAAGGTGTCAGACTACATTACTTAGGTGATGAGTTTGTAGTAACATAACATTGAAAACTCAAATTGTCTTCATGAAGAGACTCCATCAAGCAAATGCAGATTCAGTCATTTAAATCATCAATGAAGGAAACTTCAATGCAACATGAATCAAGATTCAGAGTGTAAAATAGGCAAGTAGAAGAAAGATCATAAGACCATATTCTGATGAGTCGTGATCCTTAAATAGCCAGATTAATTACATGCAGTCCATGAATAAAGATATCAAGCTCGCAGATTCAGCCGGAAATCTATAGATCAAAGATTGAAATTTAAATTGCTAGATTACATAAAACATGAATTCGTTTTCAGAGTCGGGCTTTTACCTCGGTGAAGTCATGGTTGGAGATATATTGACTCTCAACTAAACATTTGACGCCACCTACAATTACAGCAATAGAATTTTTGAACTTTTGTTTTGAACTCTGACTTTGAACTCCTGTATGATCAAAAGAAAGAACAGGGGAAAAAGGGGAGGGTGTGAGTCGTCAACAGAAAAGGAAGCTAATTAATGACAACTATGCAACTCTTCCATTTATCATAGATAGGAGACAGGGTAAACAATTTTGGCTTACCAGTAATGCAGGCAACATAATACCCAGTTCCCCCCAGTCCCTGTTCCCACTTCCCAAGCCGCAAGCGCAGGAAAAAGCCATCAAGATGCGATGGTGGTGTATGGGAATTCATCCATCTGGTGCCAATGCATGCAACATAGCACATATCAATAAAAGGATAAAAACTTTTACGACAATAATTTCTAGAAAAGAAAAACTCAAGCTTTGATGAATGTTACAGATAAAACCAAGGTTATTCCTTGAAAGTAGTTTTGAGTTTTTATTCATATTGGTGTTGATAAGTAGGACTTTCAAGGGAGAAAATCATAAATGAGAAAGCAGGGCTAGATTTATAATTATCTTGTAATTGAGTTTTTCTAGAATGACCAGCGATTGCCTTCAATTGCAGTGTAGCTGATGTAATTGTTGTGCAGTTATCATAAAAAAGCCACAAACACATTATCACATATTTGCTGCTCTTTGTTCAAATTTTGCATGGAGGTATGCCAACAGAAGATGAAAAAAGAGCAACTAAAATTTACCCCCCATTGATATTGACCATGAAGTACATTAATTAGAGCCGTAAGATAGGTATGCAGAGAGCTATCCGAGCAATTCAAACTATGAAAAACAGTACTATCCTTTTCTTCTGACGATTTATGCAGGCTGGTACTCTCAATCTATGTCTTGCAATCCTTCCTTTTCTTCTGACACTCTCTTCTTCAGCAACAATCATTTCTCTTTTTTCTTCCTTATGCTTCACCAATGCAATATCTAATACATTTAAGTTATTGGTTCTGATCCTGGACCTTCTTGCATAAGTTGTAAAATATGTCACCTCATTATACTTCTATCATAGGATTCTCATACTCACTATCCTGAGCTCCTCACCACGTGTTTCCTTGGAATTAATTTTCCTAGAAGGTCACTCAGATTTCACTTCAAGTTCAAAAAATTTCGAAGTTATGGAGAAGAAGAAAAAAGGTCATCCTTCAGTGGTCCTGAACACTACAGGCAGATTACAATTTGATCTGCATCAGAAGGTTATCCAAATGCCATCTTCTTGCCACAAGGCCAGACTCTCTAACATAAAACCATGTTGCAAAAACAAGCTTGTGAGATATGCAAAAGAAAAATTGAAAAGAACTGACTTCGAGGTGGGAGGCAAAGGCCAAAATCATGAGCCAAAGTAATATGAGGATAAAGTAGCAGAAGATGATTTGATAGAATAAGCATGGACAGACCAATATTAAGCCAGATGTTCAAGCCAATGCATTTCAAAATTCCAGCTCACGAATTTTCTGGTTCAAATCTGTCATACTCGGTTCATATTTAGGAAAATGAGACTTTAATGTCCGTACCAGAAGTTTATTAGATTTTCTACGCAATCAAACAAATTCCCACATCGGACTTGGTTTATCTAGTTAAGAAAATAAATCAGATGCTGGAAACTGGAAGCATGTCTACCCAACTCCAACAGTAAACAAGATGCTGTGATGAACAAACACATCCTATTACAGGTATAAACAGGCCACACTTCAGATTAAACTAAACAAAAGCTCAACCATATGGTTGAAAACAACCTGCAATTTATCTGTCTGTATATGATGTCTCAAACAATTAGAGGGGTGCAGATATCCGAGTGCTAAAATGTCTTTAGTTATTGCATGGCAGTTTATAGGAAAGATCTAAAAAAATAATAACAGTGAAGATGACAGTTTAGTTGGAATGATCACTTACTTGAGAATAATTGTTCGAGATAAACGAAGCCTTTTTACTGCATCAAAAATTCCCTTGGGTACATCCAATATCTGGCTATTGATGCTCAAAGGCATGACCTGGTTTTCTTTCAACTTCTTTTCCCCAGAACTTGAAGCAGTGTCTCTCTCAAACGGTTTCATATTCATATTCATTTTCCTAGAGGCAGAAGCTTCATGCAATTTCCCATTGCGAACTGTAGGTGCATCAGCAGCTTGCAATTGACTATCCTTGCCATCTGACTGCTTTGCATCGTCTTCATTTCTTGGATTGAGCAGAATTTTACAGGGGCTGGATTCATGGACCAGAGATGCGCCATATTCTGCTTGATGTCTTGTTCTTGAAGAGGCACTAGGACATGCAACAGCCCAGTGATTTGACTGGAAACATCTTATGCACACACAGGGAAATTCGTTTGCTCCGTTAAATGAATTAGCATTTCTTAGAATATCTGCAAGCTCACTATCTATTATCTCTGGACAATCTCGCACATGGTGACCTTTTATGCCACAAAAGAAACATGTCAGGTTTCCATGAGAAGAATCATCTGTCCCATATGATGGCATGATGTGCTTGAGGGCATCCAATCTCCTTGCAAAGACAGAAGCCATCGCCTCTGAATTTCTGAATCTTGAAAAAGGCAAGGTAGAGTTCATTTTACACATGGACTTCTCATCATGTTGTCCATTTACTTTATTTATGCTAAATGAAACTTCAGTACTGTTGGCACAATTTTGCATGCATACCGGGTCCTCAGTGAAGTGCTCCTCCTCCCTAGCCCCCACAATTTTTTTATCTTGGTAAGAAGAAGGATGATTCTGCCACTGAGCCTTCAGCCTTATGAAATCAGTAAAGCCATCAAGAGTTTCGCCAGTTCTTCTGTGGCAAAGATCCCGGTTTGACAATGGACCAGAAGTTTTTGGAGAAAGCCGAGTTATCCACAAGCTTGTGAGTGGGTCACTTCTGTACCCGGAAGTATTTGTGGCCTTGCCTTCAGATGGCTGTTCAGCATCGTTCCTCTTACGTTTACCCCGAGAGGAATTGGAGCTTGTCTCATCTTTCTCCTTATCAGTTTCCATGTTGCATGAATTTTTTTTCTCTGCAGAGTTACTCCCGCTGATCTCCTGACCAGAAGCAATATTGGTGGATAAAAGTTTGGTCAAGGCTGGTGGAGCTGTACCATTTCCAGATGTCGACTCATTTAACTTCTCATTTGGTTGAAGAAACCGTTTGTACACATTGTCAGTCACCATACGACAGGTTATTGGAGTAGCATTAGAGTCACAGATCTTGTTGTCCAGCCCAAGTTCTTTAGATCCTTCCGTTTGAGTATTGGCATTCAAAGCGACAGTTTCTTGAGCCTTTGTCTTGGGACAATACAATGACTGAAAAAGCGAATGAAATCCCATAGTTTTGCACCCTTGATCTTGATTTCTGTTACATGAAATGAGATTCTTATCACGATCCTCATGTCCATGCTTGTGATTTGCAAGGGTAAGAGCAAGAGAAGGTGCCTCATCTTCATTTGATTTTAAGAACCCCTTCATCATGTTTGAGATCCAATTCATGAATGAACCATCATGTTTAACAAATGACGAGGAACCGGGACTTTCTTGAATTTTTGTTTTGATACTTTTGCTCCCAACATACGAATGTGGATCAAAGTTCCGTTGCCTTTTGCCAGTAGAAAATAACCCAACACTGTTGCAACTTTCAACACTTTCATGACTGTCATCATCCATGTCCAGCATTCTTTCATTTAAATTTCCATCAGATAAGGCCTTAGCCTTGCCTTTCATTTGATACCTCCGGGTTCTGCTGTATGTGGGAGACTGTTTAATGGCACAATCATTGTCTTTAGGAAGTATCTCATCATCCTGCTGAGAGCTACTCCGGACTTCCTTGGCATTTTGTGATCCTACAATTTCAGTTGCCACATCACACACATTTTCACTATGTGGAGTTTTAAAATCATTCTCTGCAGTTGACTCCAGTTTTTCCAGAGGACAGATGTAGGGACCAGTCCCCATATTATTCTCTCTCTCTTTTTCCATGCATGAAGGTGATTCAAAATGTTCTCTTCCTAATGGTGCTTTCTGCATATTAGTGTCATAAGATTCACATTCTTCCACAGAGCAAACTTGCGAGGCTGAAACAATTTCTGTTTGTAATGTGTGACTTGCATCACCAACACCTCCAATCCTGACATTAGGTTCCTTGGAAGTTGGGCCATTCTGTGCCACATCCAGTTTCGTTTCATCTATTTAAATTGAAAAATGAAAAAATCAGTGTCCTGTTAGGAATGAGAATATCGAAGCATGAACAACCAGTTTCTTCAGGCACCTAAAAAGAACAAATATATTGATAAAATAACAAGGAAGCAGATTGATGAACAGCTCTGAAGAGAATTTGAATAAAATGTTTGATTCTCCGGCTGCAATTCAATTAGGGACCGCGTAGAATCTTTTTGTCTCTCACATCAAGTTTAGGTTATTTATTTAAACAAAATACACAGAACAGTACAACGAAGTAATTTCTAATAATCCAGTGCTTTTAGGACTCCAGTTGCAACAGCTACAGAAGTTCTTTAAAACTATTATGTGGATGTGTATTTTAGAAAGGTAGGAACTAAACTAAGTTGAGAAGATCAAATCAAGCACCTGACAAACTTGGAAATTTGGTTTCCCAGGTCCTAGATATTTCATCTACTTGAAGATTGATCGGATCATAAATATCTTCTGCTTTATTGTTTCTTGCATCCTCCATTTTCTGCAGAAAAGGTAGCCCAACTGCTGTTTTCATTTCCTCCTTGTGATCATCAGTTGCTGCCAAATGAGAGATTTTCAATAAAATAAGACAGGTTTCATCTGTACTGGATAGGAATTTCTATAGGTTGACATTCACCAATACATAATACACTATACCTGCAAGGAATTCATAATTACCTATTTTGACTTTATGCCTTGATTCACTTAACAACGGAAAGAGGCCTGTATCACTAGTAACGAACTTTGTGGGGTTGTCTCTTCCAGCAACTTCACTCCTCACGTCAGATTCTTCTGGAGGAGTCATGAAAACTTTTTTGCCGATAGCTTTGTCAGCATTTGATCCACTTACCATATCACTTGGTCCTGCACCCCGTAACAGAGAGGGTTTTTTGTTGGAGAAGGTTCCATCGGCGCATTTAAGACTCAAACCTTTCTTTGGAGACCAAACTAGTTCAGACAGGGCATTGGTGGCCACAAATGTCATGTCTACACTTGAAGCTGCATTTGCACCTGCACCTGAATCATTCTTCAATCTTCTCTGAATGCACTGATTGGAATAACCCAGGGAAAATCCTAAATCAATTACAGGTTCTATGTTTTTATCATTTGTATCCATCTTTGCGGGATGAACTCTTCAGTGGGCAATCCTGAAATGCCAACGAGGTCCAGGTCAGACCTCTCCATGATCCAAAAAATGAAACTCTGTCTCCACAAAACAATAAAGTCAATATATATTAATGTAGACTGTCAAGAGGCAATGATCACATGATGAAGCATAAGATATAATTTTCTGGAAAAGCTGGTGGAAACTAGTTCAGACCTTCTTTTTTTTTGCGTGCAATGGCAAGCTTAATCAACAGAGGGTAACAAGCAGTGGAGATGGGGAAATTTCACAAGGGGTTCAGAGCAAAAGGAGAGTTTTTGAAAATGGGGGTCATGGCCCTACCAACCCCTCCTCAAGGTTCTACCAGTGAAGATAAGACTCACTCTTCCTCCAGTAATCTTTCCCAGCGAAAAGATTCACAGGTCCTATGTTTATAGCCATTTATTTGGAATCATAGGAAAAAAAAAGTCTGAAACCGTATGCTGCCAGGCATCATGATGCATAAGCATTCCAAATTACATTGTAATGTGCTTGTTTGACGGTGACCATTCTGCTAAATCATTCATTTATAAGACATCAATTGTAACATTAATCAAGCATAGGACAGAAGAATCATGTCTTCACAGCTAAACCAAAAATGTTACCGTCCTCTTGAAGGACATGGAACTGCGAAAAGTAATGATTAATTACTTATCCACATGAAAACAATGGTTCTTTCCTTCAAGAGTTAAACCATCATAGGATGAATCCAGCATTGCCTAGAGTATAGGGGGTAAAGAAGATCGAGTAATATAGTAGTTGTAATTAGTAAGGACTAAAACATCTTCACTTCCTTCTAAGAAAAAAACCCTAATAGGATGAATCCAGCATTGCCTGGCATACAAAGAACATACAACATATGATTGAATCTCAGAAAACAAAGGAATAAAACTTTCTTCCAAAATAAAAGGCAAGGGAATAATATAAGAACTGACAAATGATTTGTATTTCATCTGCAAGATTAGATAAATACATCAACAAAAGAGGAATTTAAAATCACACGACCATCATCTCAATACAAGAAGTCTCTGGTAAATGTATGAAAGATTTGGAGAGATATCCTTGAAAAGACCATCAAAATCCAAACAAAATCTACTTACAGCTAAAAGCATTAATGAAAAATGAGAGAAACACAAGAACAGAAAAGAAGATTTTAGAGATCCACATACCTAACAGTCCCTTAAATCCCTGAAAGAAGTAATCTTCTTATTGCTGATCCTATGAAGCACAAGCACTAGCAGACACCTTCTGAACAAAGCAAGACGATTAAGTACGCTTGGACTTTTACTTTTTAGACAAGTAGAGAGAAGGAAGGAGGACTTGGTCTCAATAACAGAGTGGCATACAAAAACACAAGGTGGCTGCCATGCGTCCTGCTACAATAAGCACACATACTGGCTTTTGCTGAGATTCTAAAGTATGAGGTTCAGGGAAGGCCACGAGGAGACATGGTGTGCCAATAAATATCAAGTCAAGCTACGTCTACTTATCAGGGTCCTATCTGTTTATGTCATGGTATGATAAATAAATAAAGATAGCTACGAGATTAGTAAACGGTAGCGCGCATCATCATCATCATCATCCGTCAAAATCTTTTCCGGGGTTCCTGGGAAAAATGTAAACTCTTCGACTTCGGAGTCAGAGTACAAATAATCTACTTTGTAAAGTTTCGAGGTTTTTGCCCCATCCACAGGGAAAGCCAACATTGATGTCACCAATTATTTCAGTTCACTTTGTGTTTATCTATATCTTTATTTAATGAATAAATAACAAAAAAAAGTGGGTTCATGTGCCCCGTCAGGAATCCAAAAAAATCCATGATTTCTTAGGTCCCGAGCTGACCATATTCATCCCGTATCTAACAGTTAATCAGGTTTTAGATTTTCTTTTAAATTAAAACATACGACCTCAAGTGCTTGAATTGAGCAAAGTAAACAAATTACCAGCATGTATTCCAACAACCATTCGATCGAGGAAGAAAAGGAAATTGTTTGATCTCGAGTTGGTGATAATAATCTCTCCGGAGGAGGATCCAGCCGATCGACTGCTGTTGACTACTTGCCCTATCTATGGTAGTTGCTTTAATCTTCTAATAAGAAACAAGATGATCATATCATCGGCTGTTCTAGAATCATCAACAATTATTATAAAAAATATAGAATAGTGAAATGAATTCCATTTAGGCGTATTATAATTATGAAACATGGATGGATTATGTGTCAATGTATTTATTGATAATTTAGGAATTTAATTACCTATTATTTGATCCCCAATTTATTTTTCAATTAAACCCCCTTTCTCATTAAACATGCAAAATCAAGTAACATAAAGATATATTTCTTCCAGTAACGGAGGGGCATAAAACAAAAAATTATACGTATCTTCGTACGTAGTTTTGTTTTCGGTCAAGATCTCCCTTGAATCCCATCAACCCGAAGCTTCACGAGACTCCAACGATGATGATGGTTGCAGTTATAACTCATGGTTTTATATTGTTTAGATAGTATTTATTTTTATATTTTAAAAGTATTTTTTATTAATTTTTTAATATTTTTAAATCATTTTGATAGATTGATTTTAAAAATAATTTTTAAAAAATAAAAAATATTATTTTAATATTTTTTAAATAAAAATATTTTTAAAAAAACTAAAATCATATTATTAATATGTTATATAATATTGATTTTACCGAACTAAATAGGGTTAAAGAATAAATAACTACATATTATATATCATATTTTATATTTGATAGATATTAGATAAAATAAAAAATATATAATAATAATAATAATAAAAACAACAACCGTATCTTATCTCTATATGTCACTCTCCAAAATAAATCCAGCAGAGACCCCTTTCCTAGCTGGAATTCGACAATCCATGATTCCCCCACCACAACAACCACAAACTTAGTCGGTACTCCTCTCTCCTCCAGACCTAAGCTTCCTCTTCCCGGCTTCATCCTCTTGCTCTGCTCCAACCGTGGTGGCAGTTCCCACAACAGCCACATAGCAGCTCCACCACCATCGCCTTTACATTCTCTGCCGATTACAGTCTTTTTATCACCAAATCACAACATCTATTGCCCTTCTCACGCCACCCAAATCCTCTCCCCATAGTAACCCTTTGCCACCCCTTTAAACCGATAGTCTCTCCACCTCTCAGCTCTTTTACACACAAATCCTCGATGGTGTCTCTTCACCATGCTGCTCCTCTCTCCTCTAATATATTCTTTCCTTTTCGCTTCCACCACTGTCCCAAAACTCCAACCGCACTCCATTTTCATACACAAATCGTGGCCTAAAATCAAGCCAAGATCCAATAAAAACAACAACCACCTTCAACCCTAAAAAAAATCGAGTTTTCACGGTCTCTTTAGTACGTAGATTTAAAACAAAATATATATTTTATATGAAGTGTAGAACTGTCATTTCATAAATAATAATTTTTACATGGGGAACTGGATAAGCTTACAGACGAAAGTTTCTCTTTTAGAGTAGCATTGGATAATATAAAAATTGATTTATATACGGTTTAAAAATACACTAAATAACTTAAGAAAAAACAATCATATCCGAATCATCATTTTATATCCTAATAAACACTCTATTAATGTTTAATATTCTAGAGCAAATGTAATTTCAGAGAAAAAGATATTAAAAAATAATATAAATTATATCTTAAAATTTTATTAAATTATTGTATAAATAATATTTTAGAGTTTTATTAAATTATTGTAATGAGCTGGTCTTTAATATGGTGCTAAGATTTTAATATTTTTTTTAAAAAATATTTTTTAAAAAAATATATTATTTCAATATATTTTTTAACTTAAAAAATTCTTTTAAAAGTAATCATTACCAAATATCTCTTTAAACTTTAGACTTTTCATATTAAAAAAATAAATAAATAGAGTTAACATTACTTGAGGTGAAGATCAAGGAAATATGTAAACATAAATCAAGAAAAAACAACTACGTTTCCCAAAAATCTGTTGATCGAGCAATAATCCATGGGGAATTCCGCCTAAAAGAAAATATTCCTAGGCAATATAGTTTGAACTTTTATCGGCTACTGTAATAAAGCTACGTGTTTAAC
>Ga0325404_1006033_pt1 | contig 12748 bp, 14 predicted proteins | sample PopdelMetagenome_18_FD_205664 | JGI IMG/M metagenome (GOLD analysis project Ga0325404, IMG submission 205664) | Populus deltoides microbial communities from Bellville, Georgia, United States - Xylem-Control-R1 | ecosystem: Host-associated > Plants > Phyllosphere > Stem > Wood/Secondary xylem... | reverse complement strand
CATGGTTGGACAATCTAGAAAGAACATGTTCTGAACTTGAAATCCACCTAGATTAGTCTTGTTTTCACATGTAATGGATGACTTCAAATTCGGGTTCAAATTCATTTGCTGTTCTGACCATAAACAGTATCAATTCCTTCACTTATTTGTATATCAACCCAAATTCAAGTAGCCCAGCATCAAAAGAACCATTAAGGGCTTTTCCCATCTCCAAGTTCCAATTGTAGGCAAATAAACATCCTTGAACCAATTTTAAACTAATTGTTAATTTTTAACTCCGACGCAGCTTCAATCATTCCAATTTGACTCGTCAAGGCCCTTTGTAATTGTTTCACTCTCGCTCTTATCATTGGACCATCTGAATCCTCTTGCATATTAGTTTTAGCTTTACAAGATGGATTATAATTCCCATGATGCACATCAACATGATTCATTAAACGCTTTACGTACTAGGTGGATTTGTAAGTCCAAACGACATTACTAACCATTCATACAAACCATGCTTAGTCTTAAATGTTGTTTTCCACTCATCACCTTCTTTCATCCTAATTTGATGGTACCCATTTTTCAAGTTTATTTTAGAGAAAATACAGGATCCATGTAACTCATCTAACATGTCATCAAGCCTAGGAATGGGGTGTCTATACTTTACCGTTAAGTTGTTGATGGCTTGGCAATCAACACGCATCCTCCATGTTCCATCCTTCTTCGGCACAAGTAGCACATGTACAGCACACGGGCTCATAATCTCACGAATGTAGCCCTTTTCCATCAGCTCATCAACTTGCCTTTGAAGCTCCTTCGTCTCCTTGGGATTGCTTCTATAGGCTGGTTGGTTACGAATTGAAGCTCCGGGTAGGAAATCAATCTGATGCTCTATCCCCCTCAATGGTGGTAATCCGCTAGGAGTATCTTTTTTTTGGTAAGTTGACAGATATATTAAAAGAAGAATATACAAAGATTATAAGGGGCATAACCCAGATTTACAATGTGCACGAAAACATAAAACAACAAATGGCTACAGGAAGCCACAAAGCAGACACCTCGACTTAACTAGACTTGTTAGGGATACCAATACAACCAGCTAAATATGAATTTAAGAGTCTATGTTATTGACCCTCCAAGCCCATTGGATCCTTATGTTTTCATCTGTTGGGAGAGCGTTCCTCATCAAATCAAGTTTTCACGAATGACACATTCTATTTGATCAAAGACCAAATTTGGAGTTCTAGACATTCTTGCAAATATCATTGCATTCCGTTCTTACCAGATATAATACACTGTAGCCGCGAAACCCAATTTACGACAAAAATTGATGAAACTTTTACCATGCCACGTAACAGTTGCCCATCGAATCCATTCCTCCCACCCTTTCGTCATTCTTGGAATGTCGCATCTGTCACAAACATGCCACCATATCACTTTAGTATAGGAGCATTCAAAGAACAGGTGGTTATAATCCGCTAGGAGTATCGTCGGGGAACACATCATCAAACTCCTACAACAAAGAAATAGCAACACTAGGCACAATATGATCAAGATCATTAGTATTAAAGTAAGTCTCTTTGTACATAAGTAAAATCATTGGCTTGTTAGTGAAAAATACAGATCTGATCTCACCCACTCTAGCTTAAAAATTGAGTTGTTTCTTTAGTTTTTCCACACAATTCTCATCACCGTTCCTGACTTTCTTCTCTCCCCTTGTCTTTACCTCCACTCTCGGCCAGATTTGGGTGTTTTTGAGTTGTGGTCGAATGTTTTGATTTGTTTGGCGTGTTGGCCGAATATTTGTTTGTGTTTGGATGAGTGGCCGAATGGGTTGTAGTGGTTTGGGTTCTAGCCCAATCTGATGGTCTTCTCTCCCCTTATTCCTCACCTTGATTTTCTCTCCCTATCGCCTCATGCTCACTTTTTAGCTTTATTTTATCATCATACACCTGTTTGGGTGTAAGAGGTACATGGGTGATGGTTTTACCATGTTTTACAATGGTATACCTATTTTTAACCCCATCATGAATTGCCTTCCTATCATATTGTCATGGTCTCCTCAATAAGATGTGACTTGCTTGCATTGGTACCACATCGCACAAAACTTCATCAATGTATTTCCTAATCAAAAATGGAACCACAACCTGTTTAGTCACTTTCACTTCACCATTATCATTCAGCCATTGCAATCTATATGGTTTAGCATGCTTAACAGTACATAAATTCAGTTTACTAACAAGGGTGGTCCTACAAACTTTAACACAACTTCCACTATCTATAATTAAACCACACACCTTGCTTTGTACATAACAACGCGTATGGAAGATGTTCTCCCTTCGTTGATTACTTTCATCTTCCTTGACCTGAACCTGAAGTGTTCGTCTTATAACCAAGGACTCTTCAACCGGAGTGGACGAAACGAAAACACGAAATAAAATAGAAGCGAATATTAGCGAAAACAGCTACTTGACTCATAGATAACCCAAATATAATAGAAACAAAAAGATTTGGACAAAACTAAACAATAAGGATCATGTTTTGAAACTTAACGCATATCTAACCTCTTACGTAATTTTTACGTAACAGAATTGAAACCTAGACCAAACGATCTTGAAATAACTGCAAATTCAATATTTAGTATTAATACTAAACAAACAACAAAAATCAATTTATAGGTCGTGCTTTTATTTCTAGGTACCCAAACCCCTTGTATGATTATTTTGCGGCAGAATTGAAACCTCCAATTAAAACCTCAAGAACCCCAAATTTAATATATGATGCGATCTCATCCCCAATACACAGAATATGAAGTTTCAATTTAGTCTAAGGTGGTTTGCTTATGGTTCACTAAGAGTAGTGTTTCTGCGGCAGAATTAAACCTCGAATTAAAACCTCAAGCAAAAAATATCAGAATAAGCCCAAATTTGACATACTATGTGAACTCACCCCTAATAAACAGAACATGAAGTTCCAATTAATTCTAAGAGTTGTGTTTCTGCAGCAAAAATTGAATGATCCTTCAAATTTCTACTAAACCCTCTCTCTCTCCTCTGTTTTTTTTTTCTTTTTAATATACTAATATGATTAGAGACAGTAACAAGATGAAATATAACCCCTTTTTTCCTGCTTAGATGACGCAGACACGAAGAACAAGAAGATGGACGCAAACACTGAAAAACTTAAAGGATCACAAAAAAAGTGAAAATAACAGAAAGATTTGACCTTGTTTCGGAGCCTAGCTCTGATACCAATTGATGCGAACCTCGTGATCATGCAACCCACAATCAAGATTCAGATCTGATCCCGGAAAGCCGAAATAGATCTGATAGGAGTGTGACACAGTGGAAACCAATAGTTTCAATTGACTCTTACCGAGGTGGTTTGCTTATGGTTCACCAAGACTTGTGTTTTTGCGGCAAAAATTAAATGATCCTTTAAATTTCAACTAATCCCTCTCTCTCTCTCTCTCTCTCTCTCTCATCTCGATCCAACAGTCGAATTGAGAATTATGACTCTTGCTGTAAAAATGGATAGGTGCACATTTTACATCAAAATCCGAATTTGACCTTGCCTGAATCGTATCATTCTACATTTTACACAACTAATCCCTATCTCTTTAAGATGATTCATCCTTGAATCACCAACAAGTTGAATGGACAATTCCTTAGCCTCCTTTTGAAGCCCTTAGAGTTCTTTTCTAGCCAACAATCGTCGCCAACAACTTTGGATGAAAGTAGCAGCCGTTCTTTTTCGTATATCATCATTGCAGCGTTTTTTCTCCTCTTTTTCTGAAGCTTGCTGGGCATTGACTACTGCCATTAACACATCAAGTTCTTGCTTCATCTCCTCTAGAATACGGGATAAACTCTTGGATTATTTTGTTAGAACACTAATCTCTTTTGATTTTAATTTTCCACAATAAATTATCATTAAAATCACAAAAGGAATATTTTTTTATCTAATTTTATCACCATCATGTTTATTTGTTTTCTTTTCTTTTTTTTTAATTGATTTGACAAAACTGATCATGCTTAGATTTAACACAAAATTCCATCACATAACCACTTTTTTCTCAACATTTCATACCATAAACATCATGCATATGTTATACTAGTTCTTGGCTAGGGAAAAAAAACATATAAAAAGTTAAGACTCATAAAATATAGGTAAAGCAAGGAAAAGATAAATAAGCTCACAATGGCTCATTAATGGATTGCATGTTATAAGATGGCTTTTTAGGTTCTTAAATTCCTTCATGTCATTATCATGTTCATGCACACATCAAATAATCATGCTGAAGACTCAAAACTCAATAAAGAGAAAATCATTTACTATGTTATCATGACATATTTTCAAAATCAATTCCTAAACCAATTCAACTTCAAATATTACAAGTAATCCCATTCATTCAATTTATACTTTTATCAAATTTAACTAGTTTGAACCCATAACACACATTCTCATTAACCAGTGGGAGATCAAAAGATAAGATAAAACACTTAGGGTTTGAAATAAAAACCCAACAGAATTTTTATTTTTTTAATTAAAAACAAGCACCAATACCCACATTAATGTAAATCTCACATGAAGGAGAAACACCCAAACATGGAAAAATTCAAATAAATTAGGTAAAACATGCATAAACACACCAAAAAGAAAAGGAAAAAAAAAAGAAAATCAATTTTTTTTATTGTTTTGGTATGTTAGGTTTCCTCCTAATAAGCGTCAATTTGACCAAATTAACCTCTACCACAATACTTTGTTTAAAACGTTTATAAAAGGTTTCAAGAGCGCATTCACTTTCATCACTCTATTTGTTTCTAAATTTTAAATTTCTACTACACTATAATTAAATATGTTGCTAACAATAAAAGTTTTGGTCCAACAAGAATGCAACATATCAAGAAATAGCTTTAAATATGAATGAAAAAGAAGAACTTTCTACCCAATGCAAAATTCTTTCCTCAAAATTATGTTATTCATAGTATTCTCGTACAAAAATACACTAGTAAGCTAAACTAAACATAGTATTCTCATACAAAAATACACTAGTAAGCTAAACTAAACATAGTATTCTCATACAAAAATACAACCTACACTAGTAAGCTAAACTAAACAAAAACACAAGCTTGATTAAAGTAAATAAGGATTAATATCTCTAATAACGGCATTGAACGTTTGACGAGTATTGAAGTCGTGCAAATTTAAACCCTTAAAATTAAAGATTTGTACTTTAGAAAGTGTAACTACCCCAACTTTTAGAAACAATTTCCATATGTTTTCCCTTTTCAATAATATCAAAAACTAGGTTATTTTTTTTTATAAGAGTCTATTGTCATTTTAATGGTCGACAAGGTTAATTCAGTCTGAGAATGTAGTCGATTAGTTTCTCCAGAACTTCTTATATTTCTCTTATTGGTTGATCATTTATCAAGTTTTATTTTTTTTGTTAAGTTGACAGATATATTAAAAGAAGAATATACAAAGATTATAAGGGGCATACCCCAGATTTACAATGTGCACGAAAACATAAAACAACAAATGGCTACAGGAAGCCACAAAGCAGACACCTCGACTTAACTAGACTTGTTAGGATACCAATACAACCAGCTAAATATCAATTTAAGAGTCTATGTTATTGACTCTCCAAGCGCTTTGGATCCTTATGTTTTCATCTATTGGGGGAGCGTTCCTCATCAAATCAAGCTTTTCATAAATGATACATTCTATTTGATCAAAGACCAAATTTGGAGTTCTAGACATTCCTGCAAATATCCTTGCATTCCGTTCTTGCCAGATATAATACACTGTAGCCACGAAACCCAATTTACGAGAAAAATTGACGAAACTTTTACCATGCCACGTAACAGTTGCCCATCGAATCCATTCCTCCCACCTTTTTGTCATTCTTGGAATGTTGCATCTGTCACAAACATGCCACCATATTGCTTTAGTATAGGAGCATTCAAAGAACAGATGGTTATGATCTTCATTGTTGCGGAGACAGAGTGAGCATCGATTGGGACCATGTATACCAAACCGATGAAGTCTATCCTGAGTTGTGAGCTTTTGTTGGACAGCCACCCATAGAAGAAAGGAATGTCTTGGAACAGCATTCTTTTGAACCACACAATGTCATGCCATTCAACAACCTGATTATGAAATCTTAGTTGCTCCCAAGCTACTTTGATCGAGAATCTGTGATTTGGTGAATCCAACCACACAATCTCATCCTTTTGCCCCATCTTAGGATTGGAAGGAATAGCTTCTATAATGGGGTGCCAGCCAATAGATTGAGTGGTAGGGATTCTCCATTATGAGTTACTAATCAGCACATTCACCCTCGCATTATTTCCCATACCTAAATCGTAGATGAATCTTTCACCGTAAGAATTCGCGAGCGGGCTGTGAGGATGCCAATTGTCAAACCATAGAGAGGTTGTCATGCCATCTCCTATGATGTGCTGCAACTTCGGCCATGCTAATGATCTGAGCTTTAGGATCTTTCCCCAAGCCCAAGAGCAATTCTTTGGTGCCTTGATTGTCCAGAAATTCCTACCTCGCAACAGATTGGATCTAATCCAAGTAGACCAGATTGAGCCATCTGAGTCATTGCACAAGTTTCATGTGTGTTTCAACAAAGCAATCGTGTTCCATTCTGTTATCCTTTTTATTCCTAGCCCCCCTTCCTTTTTTGGAAAACATACCTGTTCCCAAGCCACTTTTAGCCCCGGTAGTTCTCATATCTGAACCTAACCAAAGAAAGGATCTCATAATTTGCTCAACACTTTTTATTACTTGCCCAGGTAAGAGGAAGAGAGATGCCCAATAGACCTGGATGGAAAATAAAACTGAATTAATCAGTTGTACTCGTCCTGCATAGGAGAGAGTTCTACAAGTCCAGTGTCAAACTTTAGAGGTGAGTCGATCCACGAGGCCCTTACAATAGACAGCCTTTAGTCTGGATGAGATAAGGGGCACTCCATTCGTAATATCATCAACTTTACTAGTAGCACATATCGTTGTGGTATGTCCAAAGACATTGCAATTATTGCACCTTGAAGGTATCCATTCGTAATCAGCTGAAATTGTTATGAATAACCCATTTGGACAGCGAAGGTCGTATTCCTTAACCAGCGTCTTCAAAGCATCTATCTCAACGCAAACTCTTGCGTAGCTAAGCCTTTTACGCAATAATGTAGTAAGGTCAGTATGAAGGGGAACCCGAATAGCACTCGCTACACAACTCAACCCTTTAACAGTCCAATACTCGAGAGGAACATTATACAGCTTAACCCATATCGGAACTCTAACCAGATCATCTTTCAAAAATTGCATGTTCGGTTGCCAACGTTTAAGCACCAAAGGTTTGTTCGCCATGTGCCATGAGGCTCTTTCCAGAACATTAGTGGCGTGATCAACAGAATCAAAAGTGAAGAGGAAGAAACCATTATCCGAAGATAAAACTTCGGATAGACCATAGGAGCCCCATATTCTTTTGGCAATAGAATTAACAACAGGATACAGTAATTTCTGACCCACGAAATGACCAACTAGGGTGGATTTCCAAAGTTCGCAGCCATCCTCAAACACATCAAGTGGAGGAGCTACTGTCACACGACCATTAGTTATTGTGGGGGGAGCAAAATGCAGATTACGAACTGGATTCATACCAAGGGACATCCTACCCTTATTGTCATCAACATCAGAACCCTTCAAAGCATTTAAAAAATTCAATTTAGGGCTAAGGTTTAGTTATTCTTGTTGCTGACACCCAACCTTCAACTCATCAACCTTAGAACCCAACACATGATTCATTCCTGAAACAACATGAGAAGCTTGGAGACTAGAGTGTTTCTCAATGCTCACTTCAGAATCGGCTTGATTAACATTAGTAAACTGAGAAATCTTCGTACCATGACTCTTTAACATATCTTGGAGCTCTAATCGTAAGGTATGTCCAGAGTTAACTCCATTGTGTTGTTCAACATCAGAGGTAACCATTGGAACAGATTTGACATCAAAACATAAAGACATTTTAAATGATGCGAACCATTTATCAACTTTTAGTTTACCTAATTTCTTAAATTGACAACAATTCTATAAAATCTTAGGTAGAATCATCCCTTACTTTTAAATTGCAACAAGTTATCAACAACTTTTTCATATCACAAATCAATAACACAAATCATGGTCCAACCATCATAGACTATCTCATTATAATCTAAGTGATGCGAACCTCTTGAACATGTGGTTAAACAACTGATGCGAATCTCGTGATCACGTGGTCACGCAACCCACAATCAAGATTGAGATCTAATCTCGGATAGCCGAAATAGGTCTGATAGGAGTGTGACAAAATGGAAACCTGCCCCATGGCACCAACACTATTGGATTGAGTAGGATGACACCACGAAGCTAGTGAATCTTCGATAAGTCAGATTCAGTTCGTTCAAGAACTGAAGAATGCAAGAATCACTCTCACATGTTAAAACTGAAAAATTTAGAAGTAATTATCATCAAAGCTGCTGAAATTTAGGTTACATGTGTTTAAATAGTTCTTAAAAGTAACCATAATGGATCTACCCTTGTGGGTTGAACTGACCCACATACAAAACTAACCCAAAAACCCTAAACTGTGAAGCCCATAATCTGATCCAAACAAGCCTTGGATCCTAACTCAAAACAAAGTTCTTATTAAGCCAAAACATGAAAGAAAATAATAAAATTAACTGATTTGTCATTAAATGCCACCAACCCTTCTTTTCTTGTGTAGCTAGGATGGATAAATAATCCTTATAAGAAAACGATTTCGAAACATTGATGAATCCTTTTCACACTCGAAGATTATATTGCAGCTCATTATAGATCTTTGTGGAACTAGGAAATTCCCAAAACAACCTCCCACATCCTTGCAGGAAAAGGATCCTTGCCGAATAAGAAGTCCACAAGTCAAAAAGGAAGTAAATAACAGAATTCGTATAGGCTGTTCTGACCTATATCGCAAGTCCTTTCCGAACATGGATTCACTTGAAAATGTACCCCAACATAGACAAATACCTCTGGAATCTTATGGTAAAGTTTCAGCTCGATCCAATAGTTGGATTTGAAGTTATGCTCAATAGTGTAAAACTGAACAGTAGAAACTCTTACGCCAAAATCCGAATTTGACCTTGGTTGGGTCGTATCACAAGGCTGAACCATATCAACAACCCACACACAAAGACACTAATTCCCGGAAAGCTAAGTAAATCAGGTTTGATAGGAGTGTGACACAAAGATAACTTGTACCTAGTCACCAACACAATTGGAAATGAAAAACCCCACACAACAAATATTGATTCGCAAATGAAAAGTATAAGGATGACGCCATGAAGTCAATTCTTCTTCGATAAGTCATTTTTCAGTTCTTTACAGAATCAAGGAAGGGAGATTATCCCACCAACACAGCAAGTGCGGCAAGAGAAGTTTATTGATCGGAAAAATACATTTCTTTATATTAACTCTAAACTGAAAGAAATCCTAATGAACTCCTTATTTGGGCTTATATGAGGTCCACTTACAATTAAACCCAAATAATATAAATAAAACCCTAAACTAAGAAGAAATTAATAATAATAATAATAAATCCAAATTTAATATCCTAAATATGATAGGATCAGATTTGCTACCCTATAGAAGTCTTATATAAGCTAGGAGAAATCTGATTTGGAAAATTTATGTTGCCACCCCCTTTAGGTTCTTGATTAGCTTGGATTTCCTTGTTTAACTTGAACAAATAAGAAAACAAATTTGTCCCTTTGTTGCTGATTTAATTACTTTCCTTCTTAGGTTAGGAAAAACACTAAATAATCATTTCCTTTTTAGGAATTAGATCTGCCGAAACTTCCTTGATTGTTTAGAAAAATAAATTGTTGACTTTTTATCCTTATATCATTAGAAAAAACAAGCCTAACAGGGCTGGTATGAGGTTGGACCAGCAACCCCTTGTTCCACACAAATTGGACTCTTCTTGGACCTGAATTGAATTAGAGGTTGTCCGTCATACTCCTTAGATCTCCCAAACTCCTCTATGTCCATCTTGTTTCTATATATTCTATGCAAGACCATTCAATGCTTCCTTAAGCTGAAGCCCTAGCTGTAATTGACCAAATTGGCACCTCCGATGGGTACTTAGCATGATTCCACTTGGTGTTAGAATCCTTGTCACCCCTTTCTTCAAAAGGTTTCGATCTTGAATCATCACCTACATCAAACATAGTAAGATCAGAAACATTAAAGGTAGCACTAACACAATACTCACCTGGTAAATCAACTTTATCATTTATCCTCTCAAGGATCTGAAAGGACCCATCTATTTGTGGTTGTATCTTTGATTTCCTATGGGCTGGAAATCTCTCCTTGCACATCTATTCGTGGTTGTATCTTTGAAAGGACCCAAACCTAATTATCGGGCTGAAAGACAACATGTTTGCGCCCCTTATTGGCTTTGGTCACATAAATACGATTCCACATTTCAATTTGTTGCCACACACTCTCATGGAGTGTCTTCACCACCTGTGCTTTGTGATTACCATCCAAACTAACCCTTTCATCAACAAGCAAATGAATCAGATCCATAGGAGTTAAAGGGTTAAATCCATACACAATTTCAAATGGTGAAAATTTAGTAGTAGACTACGATTATATGCAAACTCTGTAAATGGCAAACAATCTTCCCAATTCTTAAAGTTCCTTTGAATGATAGCACACATAAGTTGTGTTAATGTCCTATTAACAACTTCAGTTTGTCCACCTATTTGGGGATGGCAAGTTGATGTGAACCTCGTGATCATGTGGTCACGACACCTACAATCAAGATTGAGATCTGATCCCGGAAAGCCGAAATAAGTCTGATAGGAGTGTGACACAATGGAAACCTGCCCTAAGGCACCAACACTATTGGATTGAGCAGAATGACGCCATGAAGCCAGTTAATCTTCGATAAGTCAGATTCAGCTCATTCAAGAACTCAAGAATGCAAGAATCACTCTCACACATTAAAACTGAAAAATTTAGAAATATTCATCAATGGCTGCCGAAATTTTGGCTTACATAAATTTAAATAGTTCTTGAAAAATTAACCTTAATGGACCCCTTATGTGGACTTATATGAGGTCCACTCAAAACTGACCCAAAACCCTAAACTAAAAAGCCCATAACTTAATCCAAACATGCCTTGGATCCTAACTGAAAAAAAATATTAATTAAGCCCAAACAAGCCTTGGGTTGTAGCTAACAAAATAAAATAAAGCCCCTAATTTTAAATCCATGTTCTGCCATGAGAAGAAGAGAAGTAAAATATTACAGAATTGATTCAAGGCTTATTTATAGCTTTCCATGCAACCCCTTAATCCTAGAAACAAAAGGAAAAGGTAGGCACCCATGTTGTTTCCAAGTTATAATAGGATTCTTTTGTTTCCTTTGTTGTTCCTCATGGCCCAAATAAGGTTGTATTGGACCCCTCTTGCACATGGATAAGATGTACTAGGATCTCCTCTTGATACTCTAATGGACATTTCAATTCTGACTTGGTTGAAACATTTAAAACGAATGCATTCAATGCCTCTTTCAATTCCTTTGTCTTGGACCGAGTCATTGGACCATTTTGAATATGTAATGGGTCCTTGCTGGTGTTTTTAGGCTGGTCCACATCATCCCCTCTCTCCTTAAAAGGATTCGACATCGAATCAAAATCTATGTCAAACAACGTAAGATTGGCAACATTAAAGGTAGCACTAAAATCATACTCACCTGGAAGGTCAATTTTGTATGTGTTGTCATTGATTCTCTCTAAAACCTGAAATGGACCATCACCACGAGGCTGTAATTTTGATTTCCTTTGGTTAGGAAATCGTTCCTTACGCATGTGCACCCAAACCCTATCACCGGGTTGGAAAACAACCAGTTTATGTCCCTTATTTGCTTTAGAAGCGTCAAACTTCCTATTGAGTAGTCTCACCATCTTTGCCTTGTTTTCACCATCTAAACTTACTTTTTCTTCTAAAGGCAAAGGAATTAAGTCCATAGAAGTTAGTGGATTAAAACCATAAACAATTTTAAAAAGGGAAAAACCAGTGGTTGAGTACACAGTTCTATTATAAGCAAACTCAACAAAAGGCAAACATTCTTCCTAACTTTTTAAATTCTTTAGAATTAAAGCACGCAAAAGTTGGGATAATGTTCTATTGACATATAAACTCAGGTTTGATAGGAGTGTGACACAAAGATAACTTTTACCTAGGCACCAGCACTATTGGAAACAGAGACCCCCACCCAATGAATATTGATTTGCGAACGAGAAGTATAAGGATGACGCCACGAAGACAGTTGTTCTTCGATAAGTCGTTTTCAGTTCTTTAGAGAACCAAGGAAGGGAGATTATCCCACCAATACACAATAAGTGCAGCAAGAAGTTTATTGATCTGAAAATTGCGTAACCTTACATGTTTGGTTATGCCTTTATTTATACCGATTCTAGACTTAAGAAAACCCTAATGGACCCCCCTTTAGTGGACTTATGTGAAGCCCACTTACAATTGACCCAAATAAGTAATAATAACCCAAAAACTAAGAAGAAAATAATAAAATTCCGAAAATTATCATGCTAAATATGCTAGAATCAGATTTGTCACCCTTAAGAAGTCCCAAATAAACTAGGAGAAATCTGATTTGGAAAATTTGTGTTGCTGCCCACCTTGATGTCCTTGATTAGCTTGGA
>Ga0325404_1006032_pt1 | contig 12748 bp, 5 predicted proteins | sample PopdelMetagenome_18_FD_205664 | JGI IMG/M metagenome (GOLD analysis project Ga0325404, IMG submission 205664) | Populus deltoides microbial communities from Bellville, Georgia, United States - Xylem-Control-R1 | ecosystem: Host-associated > Plants > Phyllosphere > Stem > Wood/Secondary xylem... | reverse complement strand
GATATCACAGTCCACTTGATAACATATCCCTTACACATCCTCCTCGTCCCTTTTACTCATAACATCATGTGTGTATGTGTGTGCACATGCACCTGCATGCTTCTGTGTGTGTGTGTGTGTGTGTGTGTGTGTGTGTGTGAGTGAGTGAGTGAGTGAGAGAGAGAGAGAGAGAGAGAGAGAGAGTAACATTCTTCCAAAGATTAAAGAAACAAGGGAAATAGGAAGGGAAATAAGACAAAAGTAGTGATCTGTTGTTTCAGCTGAAATTGAAGAATGTAAAATTGATTGTTTCATCTGAAATTGAAGAATACAAAGTTGATTAATATTCTACATTAGGATTTCAGTATAAATATTTCTAGGAATGATTTCAGCAGTAAAGTTTTCTTGAAATTATCATCTCTAACAAAGCAATATTGTACAATAATTCAGCATGCAAATGGGATGTTGTTTGACAAGTGATGCAATGTTACTAAATCAATTACTCGTTGTACTTCAATATATTTTGTCATTTCACACAAGTATGTACAGAACCAGAGATGCATTTACCAAATTCCATTGCAGAAACAAGAGCCAATGTTTGAAGACCAATCAAGTCAGCAGGTTCATCTGCAAATAAATAAGGAAAATGTAATACATCAGCTGTGGGAGTACAAATGGTTGGATAAGTTCGTTAGCATTGACACATCATGAACATTCTACAAACTTAACAGGAGTACAGCTAGGAGAAGCAAATCAATTCACAAGTTAAAACTGTCACGTGTATTTCCCTCTAGTTTTGTCCCAACAACAGGTTACGCAATGATTATCACTACCTCACCACCCCATGCATTGGTGAAAGTTGAAGTCAGTTCTAGGTCTCTGGTAACTCTTCCGAGAGATTTGCCAGCTATGCTAATTGGTAGAATTTTCTTGAATGGCTTGATCATTCAACCAAACCATATGCCGGGATGTGAAGAGGAGGGGAGGGAAAATATTGCATCATAAAACAACAGTTTATATCGCACCAATCTAGTGATAAGAGATAAGTTCACTTAACCAGGAACCCTCTCCAATACCTAAAAAAGGTTATCCAGGCTATCAATGATATAAAAGAGTTGATAATCAGGTCTTATCTCACCTTTCAAAAAGTTGCTTCTTCGAAGACAAAATCCAAAGCATATGAAGTTATAAAAACAAGCCCACACTCATTACAGTTCTCCAAATAATCCTCCTGAATGATAATCCTCCAATAGACTTCAAATAATCAGGACATGGTCCAAGCATTAACTATAAATAGAGCCATATTAAAGGAAACAACTTTCCTGAGTTTCCCACAAATTTCTTTTTAAGACAGAAACTCCATATCTCCACTATAAGCATCATCCTCGTTGTATATTAGTTTGTAATCTGAGAATTGAATTCAAGAGCCATATCTTCCCATTATCTAGGGCAGACTTGCTGTATTGAATCCTAAATCCCTAACAAAACACCTAACCAGATAACTTCAAATACACAAATGTCAACAGAGAAAAAAATACAGGGGCCATAACAAGATTTACAATTCTTAGGAGATGTAGCACAAATTTCACTCCAATGCAAGGGCAAAAGACTTCATAATTCACAACTTCAGAAGAAAATGAAACTGCAATCCCAAAAAGTCTTTTGATTTAACGAATGATGATCTCAGATGAAACATGCAATGAAGTGACTATATAACTCTCGCCCATGAAAAGGAAAGATGATTGCCAATCCATAACACTCAAGATCAAGTGTGAAAGAACAGAATTACCGTCTGAAAAAAGTTTCTTGCTTCTCTTCCTTTGGCTCCGGTGAAAGGTCTCATCAACTTTTGCATTTGACATCTCAATTTCAACTTTTCCCTTCAAAGTGCTGGCCTTTTGCTCTTTTTCAGTGCCACTGCACGCTTCTCCACCATCATCAGACTGACTGTTCCCAATCTTCTCAACTCTTATTTTATTTCCATAGAACTTTTTGCCTTTTCGATGAACTTCTACAGTACCTATACCTTCCATTTCCGCCAAGGAGCTTGCATCCCTCACACAAGCAAGATCAGGCCCCCCACGTCCTATGCCACTTTCAGACCAATTTTCATTTATGGAAGCATCACAAAGATTTGCTGGAGATGATTCAGACTGCAGAATTCAATTAAGGAGACAGAAAGTTATGATATTGCATAACCAAAGTAACAATAGCCATGGAAAACTGGCCTCCAGTAAAATACCATCCTATCCCAGCTTTGAACAGGTGATGATTTCATATTTTCTGTTCTTCTACAGGGTGTTTGAGACATTTGGGGAGAGTCTACTCTCTGCAATGCCTCGGTTAATGCCAGTACAGCAGCATGCTCATCGTCATTATCACCGGCATTGATCTCTAACTTTCTGCGCTTCTTCTTTGGTGAAACATAATTTTCTCCATCATCTTTCTTACGCAGATATGAAACAGGGAAGCGAGGTGTCCTTTTCCCAACTGCATGAAGTGGACGGCCTAAATATGAATTTGAATTCATCAGAAACAAAAACAACACTTCAAAAGGTCATCGCTGTTGTTAGAAACATTTATATCACGCATTAACTACTCTGTTGAGTTCAAATATTTATGAGAAAATTTAGAAGTATAAAGGAAAGGAACAATGCAAGAAAATAAAAATAAAACAAAATTGAGTTGCATAATCACACTATCAAATCAAATTCAATACTAAACCTTGATGGAAAAATCTCAAGAAAAGAAATTCCATGTCAGACAAATTAAATCTTTGTTGTTGTAATTCCAGTTCACAGAAAATTATAAGAGTCAGATTAGTTGCCTATTCTATCCAATCCCTATACAATTGTATTTAGACATCAAAACCATTGGATTTGCATCATTTTCAATAACAGGATATGGATATCGCTCCATGTAGATGACCACTGGGGGGAATTCTATACCTGTAACAGCATCTGATTCATACAGTTTTCTGTTCAACCCTATTCCAACTGAGGAAATAGATTTCACTTTCATCTCTTTTGACTCAATTGGATCAAAGCAAGACTCCTTCTGTGTGCTTCTTTTTTATCCTGTCTTAGATAACATTGTCTCCAATATTTGATATTTCATTCTGCAGCTAAAAAATCTAAAAACAAGGGAAAGAACCATCCCGTTTGTATTGCTACAAAGTTTGGACCATACTGATATTTCACAATGGTGGCTTTCTATCCATTTACATTAATAAACAAAGACAGGAGGTGGAAGTTGCCTCTCCCCCTTAGTATCTTACTGAACCACTTAGATGTCATTAGCATAACCCCATAAAAGGTTACAGTTTATGCAGTAAAAAGTATGAAAGAATATGGGTAAAAGAGTGATTAGATTAAATTCATTGAAAGTTTTTAGAAAATAAAATAGTGAAGGACAAGGAATGTTTGGACAACAAAAATATAGACACTGACAGCGACGGCTGGAATGCATTAGCCATCTAATGCATGCAAGTTGGAGACCTAATTAAGGAAAACAAGTACGAGTACTCCTCAAATCATAACAGGGTGGAGAAAGGAAAAACTGGAAACAAACCAGAGTTGTGTTTTCCATAAGCAAAGTATATTACCACATCCTCTTTTTAATAATGATAAGTATCCATCAGTTGATCCAACCATGCGAGAATGTTGGGGATCTTCTTTTGATGCACTAAGCAGCACTTTTGGCCGCTTGTGTTTCTGAAGCTTCCTGAGTACTCCAGGCATCTCATTGCTTTCTCGTTCACTATCACTTGCTTCCTGCAAGTTCAAAATCCGGATACAAGCAATCAGCTTTTGATTTATCAGCAGACAATAAGACAAAATCAGGATTTACAGCAATTCTACTAGGTAAATCAAAATGCATCTTATAAAATGTTTTTCTGTAACCATCTAATTATCAGATTATGCAACTTAATAATGATAAAAGACAAAATTTGTGGTCCCTTCTTACTATGAACACCCATAATGCATCAAATTATCTGTCTCATTTTCAGTCAATTGCTGTAAAGTATTCTCCAACATATCTGCTATAAACACCATGGCTACCATAAATCTAAAAGTATCTGAATAATTAAATTTTCAATTTGCACTTCCCTGAACTCCCTTCCCAGAGGGAAAAAAAAAAGAAAGGAACAAGAACAAAAAATAAGAACAATGAAGACAATCAGAAATTAAGTTGAACTTCCAGATGTCAAATGCAATCATACCAGAACACTATAGTGATCAATCATCATAGCTATAAGCCCAACTACAGAAGCTGTTCCCTCTGGAAGAGACAAGTATGCCTGAAAAAATATAGAACATGGAAGAGCGACAATGTTAACGAAGGACACCAAGACTAACTAAGGCTTCATCTACCATATAATAACCGAGATTTAACACAGGATACATATTACTTATTCTGACGATATTTTCCTTTTGCAAGTTGAAGAAACTTTTAAAAAAATATACCATCATTTTTTTTAAGCTTTTATATTACCTCAGCAATCCCATAACATAGGCCCAACCAGGGGCCAAAAGGTAAGTATCAAGTTGTCTGGAATCACTCTTCTTGCACTGCTAAGGCAATGCCCAAAATTTTACAATGACATCCACCTTTTGTCTTGAAATTTTGGGTTTTGTTACCTCGTTGAATGACATGCCAATAAGAAGCAACTTATATAACATTCAAAAGTTCACAAACTATTCAACAGCTTTAGACTACAAATCCAAAATTATAGACATTATGTCCTACTTTGGACTCATCAAAATTCCAAGAGCTAAGGTTCTTAACCATATTCTAAGGAAGCCCACCCAATTGTAATTCTTCCAGTAAAAATGTTCAATAGCATAAACAAATTAGATATGAATTGTCTTCAATTAAGGACACTCGACACCAAAGGTTATGAAGACCCCGATTCCAATAACAAAACCACAAAAAATTCTCACAGTATGACAAAACTGTAAAGACAGAAACAACAAGAAGGACGTGTAAGCAGTGAGACTAGTGACTGATTAAACTAGCTGAACACAAGGTACCCGATTCATATTGTAAAGGGCCTCCACCATTTCCACAGATCTGTTGCGCACTTCAGCAGCTACCTGATCATCAACAACAATAAAAAATTAAGATGATACTTAAAGTGTATGATGAACTTAATTTGCACAAATTAAAGTTCATGGAAAATTATCATGTTGAATAGAACCAAAGAAAGTATAATGATGAAAAGGAGTCACGATAACACATAAGGCATACTTTCTTCCAGTTCTTTCCATTGTCCCGATATGCTTTGTAAAATCGTTCAAGTTCTGCCTTCTTCCATTGAGGTCCTAGCTTATCAGACAATTTCTTCTTCTGGGAGAAAGCAAAATAGTCAATGCATTAAAATATCATTATACATTACAAATTTTCTGAACAAAGAAAGTTCTTTGGAAACTCTTTGCCATTTGTTTAAGAGAAATATATTAAGTCTCAATTTTGCTATCGTATCTATACCAACATCAATGAACCACAAGGCTATGAATAAAAATAAATCAAGTCTTAAAATAACTCCGCGAGCAATTTAACTCAGCCAACAGCTGGATCATAAAGAATGAATCAAACCATTAAAAAACTGGTGTAAGTACACAAACACATACAAAGCCAATTCTCACCCCATTCGCCTGCTGTTTACTTTTGCCTGAACTCTTGACTTCTTTTTCAGTTGATACCTCATTCAGAAACCTCTTATTCACACTTTTTTTCCTTGCTGGGGCCATGGAGGACCTATCTATCTGAAACAATCAATGAACAAATTAGCAACACCAATTTGCTTAAAGCTTTAACATGGACATCAATAACCATCAAAATTCACAAAATACATTACATTAATAAAAAAAAATATAAAACTCTTGGCAAAGCAAGACGATCTTCCACCCCAGAATTTGAAATATAATACAGTCCAAATATTAAACTTTTTTCCTTCTTTTGTTTTTTTTGGTTTTTCGGATACTTAGACTCGAGTTAGAGTTTACTAAGCTGCACTAATTGTGGAGAATATTTTCCCACTCGGATTATATTTAAAACCTCAGTCAAAACCCACCACAAGAATTCAACTTTTACAACATTAACAAAATCACATCATTTTATCAAAGTATCAAAAGAAGCAAAATACATATATGAAAAAAAAATCAATTTTAGCAAATAGAAACAGAGGAATCACAACAAAATACGCAAGGCTATTAAGGAAACACTTTAAAAGAGAATCGAAAGGAAAAAACCACCCAGTGCCATTGCCATATATCACAGTTTTCAATCAAAAAACAAAAAGTAGACCCCCCAAATTTCAAATTTTCAGAATTTTTTTTAAATGAATTTCAGAAACAACTAAAATAATTCAAAAATAAACCCCCCAAAATTGAAAAAAGAAATTCAAATTCAAAACATCACCAAAACCCAAAATTTCAAATTTGACTAAAATTCAAGCTACAATTCAAAACCCATCTCCAAAATCCCCTCAAAAAAAAACGAAAACGAATAAAAAAACAAAAATCAAAATTTGAAACCAAAAAAATAAATTCCTAGTAAAGCCCCAACAAAAATCTCAAAATTACTCCTCTAAAAACCCTAATTCACAGATCCGATACTGTACACTTACAGATTCAGAGTAATTGATATCTGGGTATAAGTCATACAGTGAAACAAAGGGCTGTGAAGAGAGAAAAATGCAAGCTTTAAGTTTATGTGTTATAGAGAAGGGTTTTTTAGAGAGAGAAATAAAAGAGAGTTTTCAAAGTTGCGGAAAAGAGAGGCTCTTTTAGAGAGAGAAAGAGAGATGTTGCCGCGAAACTTGAATATAAAGGTTGGCTGGCCAATCAGATGTTTTTTCTGTATATATTTTTTTGTTTTGTTTTGTTTTTCTTGTTTTATACAGTGTTTTTTTGTTGTTAATCACCGTACACGTTGGTGAGTGGGGTATTGTATGGTATGATCTTGTGGTTATTGGTTGGGGTTTGAAGGGATAATTATAGCAGATTCAATTTGAAAATTTTTTGTTGTTTGCTGTGGGAATGGCCCTTGAATTTATGGGTATTTGTATTTGGTTACCATAAAGTTTTAGAAAAATGGGCCTCGAAGTTTTCTATTGAGAGATGGCCCCTCGTTTGAATCTTCTGCACAAAGTTTTTAAACCGCACAACCCAAACCCATGACACGTTCGGATTATTATGGGTTAGATAAGTTTATATATGTGAATTTAAAATTGTGTTATTTTAATATTTTTTTAAAAAAATTAAAATGATATCATTTAAAAAAATAAAGGCAAATTAAGTTTTGAGAATATTGTAAACGGAATTACTAAGTCGATTAAGTTTTAATTAAGTTAATTTTTATATGGTTTAATGTAAAACTCGACAAAGACCAAGTTTTTTATTAAATGTGTGCATAAATTTATTAAAATTAGTTTTATCCAATTGAGTTTTGAGAAGGGTGTAAACGATCTTATTAAGTCGATCAAGTTTTAATTGAGTTAATTTTTATATGGTTTAATGTAAAACTCGATCAAGACCAAGTTTTTTATTCAGTTTGTGTGTAAATTTATTGAAATTAGTTTTACCTAAAGCTTGGGTTACATGTTAAGTGGATTAAATCAAGTCAATCTAAAATGGTGTCATTTCAAGATTAGAAAAAACAAAATGATTATTTAAAAAAAAAATTAATTTTAATAAGATAAATAGACCCAACCAAATCAATCAAGTTTTAATTAAATTAATTTTTATATTAATTTTAAGATCTATTTCAATTGGGTCTCGGATCAATAATTTATCAAGATAACTTATTAAATCATAAGAGATTGGATAACATTGGTTATTAATATATGTTTGATATTACGGTGTATAATACTTTTAAAAAATATTTTTTAATTAAAAATATGTTAAAAAATATTTTAAAAAATTTCAATTTAATATTTTTTCAGATTAAAAACAATTTTAAAAACAGGAACAAACAAAATGCCAAATAGAAACTTAGGATTGAAATAACAAACTCCTCCATAAATTTATTTGCCTTCGACATTTATTCTCGTAAAAGAAAAGAAAGGACACCAATAGCACCAAGCTCAAACTCTTCGCCCCTTGCCATCCCCAGCATTTTCAGCCCTGCCTTGCCTTGTTACACACCACCCTCATTATCAATGTCAATAGGAACCTATTTTCAGGAAAAATAAATAATAATTATAAGCTAATTCATTTTTCTTTTTTTTTCCCATAACAATGATAATTGTTATTAAATTCATCAATAAAAAAAATTACTGATTTATTACCTTTTCAATCAGTAAAGCTAAGATCCCATTTGGACCAAGATCAGCATGGTAAAGTGACCAACAAGCAATTTTGTCACCAACTTTGAAGTCACTCTTCACAAGAACTTCAGCCCAAGCAATCTTTTCCAATCTGAAATTCTTGATTGCCCTATCATAGTAAATTGCCACCCAAATCTTATTCCTTGGTGGTGTGTAGATCTCAATTTCTAGTCCTTTGATCCCAATTTCATCGAGCATGGGTTTTGGTAGAGTTGTTAAGAAGCCTCTTGAATCTCCGACAAGAACTAAACCTAGCATGTCATCTTGAGTCATGGTTCTTGTGAATAAATGTTCTAGCTCCCCACCAATTGGATAGTGTTGAATCTGGTTAGGTTGAGGAGCAGCCATGTTCTTGAATTAGGGTTTTTTTTTTTTTTTTTTTGGGTATGTTACCCTCTTGAAAACCACCTTGATGATTTGAAACTAAGTATAAGTAAATGAATGTTAAAATAGCTATGTTCGTGTCAAATTGCTAACAGAATGCATGACTAACACGTAAATTGTGAAGGCATGCTTTAAAGGAGGGTGCTTGCCTGGTGGTTAATCACTGTACACGTGTTAAGTGGAGTTCGTGTATGGGATGATCTGTGGATGTTTCTTGTACGAGTGAATTATACCAGATTTAATTTGAAATTTCGCTACACAATGATCCCTGGATTTATATGTATTGCAGTTATCTCCCTAGAGTTTTGATAATTAACGACTCTTACACTTTGTTTGGACTTTGGCGTTGCTGTAAACTAAGGACGTGGCAAAACACTCACCCTACGATTGGTATTAAAATACGATCACCACATTATATATTTTCTCATGCTAATTTTTTTTTATGGGCAACTAACGTTATCTACAATGATATTAAATTAGGTATATAATCTCATTATTAAGAAAAGTATGCGTATAATCCAGTCAAAAGAGTTATATATAATCTCATTATTATTATTATTTTCTCGTGATTTCTTGGATATCACTTGTAATATTTTAGTTGTTTTATTTTCTTCTTCACTCTTTGATTTTAGAAGTTAGATTTTTTTTTCTATTGCCACTTTTATTTGTAAGAGGATTGCTTGATAGTATAAATGCCACATTAATTTTGAAAATTAATAAAAATTAATGGCTTGGCATTGTCAATTGAGCTTGTCGAAGACATGTATGGTTATATTAAAAAATTACTAACACCAGAATTTTTAATCATAATTGTTTGATTTAGAATGTGTTTGTTTTTGCAGTTAAACCTGTTTTTCAAAGTATTTTCACTTAAAAATCATCAAACTAATAATTTTTAAGTGTTTTTCAATGATTTTGATATGTAAAAAAAATAAAACAACATCATTTTAATATTTTTTCGATTGAAAAACAGTTTTACAAAAATACTTTGCGAGCATTTCCAAATATACACTTAGGCTATATTTTTCTACTAAAAAATAGTTTTATTTTGCAAAGTGATTTTCATGTAAAGTGAATTGCATAAAAGTGAGTTTTTTTTTTATGTTTGGTAATGTAATGAAAAATAAGTTAAAAAACACTTTTAGTGCTTGGTTATGTCATAAAAAATAAGTTAAAAAATAACTTATTAATGTTTAATTTAATTTTATTAAAAGAATATAAACCAAATCCGAAAAATAAAAAGGTTAAAGGATGATAAAAATAAAAAAAATCTAATTTCATAAACTATTTCAAATATAAAAAAATAGCAATCAAAAGAATAGAGACCAAATCTAAAAGATAAAAACATTGAAAGAGGATAAAATTAAAAAAATATGTAAATTTCATAAATTATTTCAAATAAAATAATAGCGATCAAAAGAATGATAATAAAATTTGATAGATAAAAAAATTTCAATAAAAAAAATGATAAAAGAAAAAAAATAACAATCAAAAGCACGATAATCAAAATCAATATAAAAATTAAACTAAATCAAATTCCGAGGGATAAAATTGATAAACAATGATAAAAAAGAATTCAAAACAAAAACATATAACAATTAAAAGATTGAGGATCCAAAATAAAAAAAAAATACTTTTTTGAAATTTAATTTAAATTTTTCTTTGATTAAAAAGTATTTTTCATTGATTAATTTTTTTAATACTAAATAATCATAAAAAAAAATTAAAAAATAGTTTTCAAAAAACTATAAAACACAAGGAATTATCTGAAAGTCTAACTCTTAAAAAAAAGTTTAAATTGCTAAATTGTAATTTTAACTTTCAGGTCAACTGTTTTTATTTGAACCCCATCCTCATTTAGGTTCTGGATCCTAAATTTTTGAATCGACCCGCCATGCCGCGCTAAGTTTAACATATCAATGGATTCAACTTAGCCGACATGTCATTTAAAGATTCAAGATTTAGTACTTGCGAGGCTATATATAGCCTATTAACTAATGTTTCTTGAGCAATGATGCCGAATTGGGAGTTGAGTTTTTTTTTTAAATTAATATTTTTTATTATTTTTATATTATTTTGATATGCTTATGTCAAAAATAATTTTTAAAAAATAAAAAAAATATTATTTTAATACATTTCTAAATAAAAAACATTTTAGAAAGCAACTATAACCACACTTTCAAACACATTTTTATTGTCAACTATTCAAACTCCTCTTTTAACATTTTATCTGTCATTTGAATCTCCAAGAAGAGTAAAGTCTCTAGCTAGCATGTCCTCTTGAATCAAGGTTTCTGTGAATAAATGTTCTAGTTTCCCACCAGTTGGAAGTGGTTGCAGTTCCATGTTCTTGATTTGTTCCTATTTCAAAATCATCATTAAACATAATAATAATAAAAAATATACAACCAGTAGTTTTTTTTTTCTTTTTTTACTCCCTGGATCTGTTGTCAAGGTACAGGGGCTTATTTGAAGTGGAACAACCTGACCACAAAAATGCAGTGATACAAAATGCATATGCTCTACCCAGTATGGTAGAAAATGCCAAGTATTAAAATTCAAATTTTATAATTGCGTTAATATCTGGGAGTGCAATAACTTCTGTTTTTGGATGTATTTCACTTAAAAAAAACATAAAATTAGTGTTTTTTATAATGTTTTTTTTAATAATTTTGATGTGCTAATATCAAAAATTATAAAATATAAAAAAAAATTATAAAAAACATAATACATCATCAATATTAGCTGATATTCTAAAATTCGAGATAATCTTGTATTGTTTGGTGAATCTAAAAGTCAGAAAAATGATTGATCATAATTTATAATTTATGGGTGATTTTTTTGATTATTTAATATATTTTATTCTATTTAAAAAAATACCTATAATTATTATCTCGTAAAAATTTCAAGAAAAAAGAAAAAAGTAAGACAAAATCTGTGACGGTACCCACATGAAATAGCATTTTACTCCGACAATCCAAAGCCCTTAAAAATCAAGAGCCCACGATCAACTTGAATGGGTACACTTATCACGCTTAGACGACCCGATTTTTCTTTAGTTTTAAATAATCTTTTCAATTCAGTTGTTGTATCTTGCATTTTTATAAGCAAGCCCTACTTCTCATTGGTTTTAGACCCGGTACGGTTCAAGATCTGGGTTTCAAGTTTTGATCGGGTTATCGGATCGTTCAGATCAAAAACAATTTTAAAAATTAAAAATGAAGTCGTTTTAGTAAAACAAAAGTCAACGGATTGTAACCGGGTCTTGTCGGGTCAACCCACTAGGTCACACCAGGTTTTTTCTTCCCTTGTTTTTTCTTCAACCCGGCCTGGTTCCAGTCCCGGATAGACCGGGTCTCGGGTCGACCAGCCAAGCCGGGTTTTAAAACCATGCTGCTTCTTGAATTTTGAAAAATGTTGTTATGCAAATTAAATATGATTTTAGAATTGATTTTTTACTTCAAATCATAATTTTTTTTAATAAGCAATAAATTGCATCACAACATAAAAATAATTAAAATTTATCTTGATCTTGAATCAAGAGAAAGTGTGCATTTTTTTTTAAAGATGTGAGTTAATTCAGTTAATTTATTTTTTTTCTTTTTTTTATTGGTTTTTTTCTTCTTATTAGTTTTTTTTTCTTTGTTTTTTTTAACTAATCTATTTAATTATCACACTTTTATGACACGATCTTGCAACCAGACCTACGTTCAATGCTATTGGGTCTCGTATTGCAGTCCAAACACTTTTATGTTAAGGGTTAACCCAAGTTTAATGTTATTATTAATATTATAAATATTACTCTTGGATCAGGTCTTACAATCACACCTAAGACTCTTGGGTATAACTTTGTAAAAAAATCTAATATTTTTAGATTTTAGCTTTTTTTAAAATATAAAAAATAATTAATTCATGACATCGTGCGGAACATCTAACTAGTATATATAATAAAACAAATTAATAATGCAGAAATATTGATTGTAGTAGTTGGTGCAGTTGAGGCATGTGTAATTTTTTCTTCGGACAAAGTCGTGTCTCCTGGTTATAAATGCC
>Ga0325404_1006031_pt1 | contig 12749 bp, 9 predicted proteins | sample PopdelMetagenome_18_FD_205664 | JGI IMG/M metagenome (GOLD analysis project Ga0325404, IMG submission 205664) | Populus deltoides microbial communities from Bellville, Georgia, United States - Xylem-Control-R1 | ecosystem: Host-associated > Plants > Phyllosphere > Stem > Wood/Secondary xylem... | reverse complement strand
AAAAAAAAAAAAAACCGAGCTCGAGAAAATAAATAAATAAATAAGCAAAGCAAAATAACCCCATAAGAGAGGAAGAGGTAAGAGGAGGAGAATTTGAATATCTCGTGGGGCCGTGTTGTTATGTTAACGGCAAAAACGGTTTAAAAAGTCAAAGGTAGATATAATAGAGAATCATCAACGTGGTCTTAACGCTATGATACTTTTCTTTTTCTTCTTATTCGACTATGACAAAGAATAAAAATGCTGTATGAATATTACAGTGATTATTTTTTAAACATGTTTTTAAATAACTTTTTAATTTCCCTGTTTTTATTAAAATATAAAAACAAAAACCTTCTAAAATATTAGGACGTTGCAATTTAAATTTGTAATCTGTCCATTAAACTTTAGATTTAGGTTAGATTTTAAATTAAATTAAATTAAATTGAAGTTGATTAATATAATATGATTAACTTATCTAGTCAATGATCTCATTTGGTTTTTAAATTTTTATTTAAAGCAATATTGTTTTATTTTTTTAAAAAATTAAAATAATATTATTTTAAATTAACTCGATTAATCTATCCAATCATGATTCATGGTCTGAATTGAAGCTAAATTTTATAATTTTAAAAAACATCAAGATATTTTTATTGATAAAACAAATTAGTAAATGTAAAGGCTAATCATTTATCAGATAATAATATTACCTATTTTACACTTACGTTATATATAAAAAGATAAAATCTAGAGATGGAATGGGATTTTATTATGTCCTTTTTGACTCAAACCCTTCACTTCCCAACATAAAACAGGGACTCTTTCCATCAAATTAAGTTAATTTTAGATCATTAAGATATTATAAATAAAGATAGCTAGAAATAAAACAGGAAAGTTCACGACAATTTCAGAAAATGAATATTGAAAATTTACATCCCAAATACTCATATTTTAATGTGATATTACTTATGAAAACATCCACAAAATAGTTCTGTACATTTCAAAATCTAAATTGTAGGCATACTCAATAAAAATAATCGAAGTCTGGATAGCTTTATCGATTACTGAAGGAAAAAAAAGAAAAAGAAAAAAAGAGGAATCTCTTTTAACTAGTCAGAAAGTACTTAACGAGTTCCATCTGCATATATTGCAATTCACTGAACTTAATGGACCTTTGATGGTGTAGTATATAAATACCAGAGTCATGAACTTGTTAAACTATAAACAAACAAACTCACCCGTCTGGGACTGCGAGAAAAGAGGGAGGTGGTCTTCCTTGTCTGCTGAAAGGAAGGAGCTTTTTTAATGTACAGTAAGATTGAATGGATTCTCTCTTTAAATTTTCTACTCCCTTCACTCAATCTCTTGCTTCATTGTAAGACCTATTCTTAGCTTCAAGAAATCACGATCCCCTTCTTGTACGCAAGTTTCTCCTTTCTTAAACACTTACTTTTTCTGTCATCTTTTTCGTTCCATCACCTTTTCTTCTGCTGATGCTTATTCCTTTTAGTCCTTGAATTGGTAAAGTCCTGTCCTTTTTGTTGCATCTGAGATTGTTCTTTCTTTTGCTCTTTTGTCTTTGCGCTTTTCCTTTCTGGGTTCTCTCTCTCTTTTTTTTGTGCGTTTTTAATGCTTATAGTTGTGTTTTCCTCAACTGGGTCTTTGCCATTTCTTGTGATTACTGGTCTCTTTGCGTGATCCTATTTGTTTGCCAGTTTTGTTAAAGCCTTACTCCACGAAGTTGTCTCTCGTCTCTCGCTCTCGGCCCCCTTTCCCTCCTTTATGTTTGCATCCTCTTTTTCTGTAACGTTTTTTTGGTTGTTTTGTTATAGTACTTAACTTCAAATTTTCCTTGTTTTATTCCAACTACAGTGATTTTTTATTTCAAGGGGACTATAGTGGAGAACAACAGCTTGGTTTTGGGCTTGGAGTTCCTGAACATTGATTGAGATTTCATCAATTGTTGGCTGTCTTTGAGAATTGGAGGATGGGGGATCACTTTGTATTGCTGGTGAATCGTTTGATAACTGAATCCACCTTAGAAGCTGCAATTGAGAGCAGAAACCTGTCGATGCAAGCCACAGCGTCTGACACAAAAATTGATAAATCTTTCCAGAAACTGGATTTTGGGGATATATCAACTCCGAGGAAATTGGTGGAGTGCAGGATATGCCAGGATGAGGATGAAGATTCTAATATGGAGACACCATGTTCTTGTTGTGGTAGTTTGAAGGTTGGAGCTTTTATTTTTTTATCAATCCAAAAAAAATCATTCATATTAGTGGTTTTGGAGAATTATATGTTCTTTTGATGCACATGAGAACGAGTGTTCGTTAACTGCTAAATATATTTTTGTTACTTTTTTTTTTATCAACTTTGAAATTGAAGGTAAGTTTCCAACTAGTTCTGAGTGGAAGTCATTAAGTTTGAAACTCGATGCGTAGGCCTTTCTGGATAATTGTTTCGCCTTTTGGGGAGATAATTATCCACCAGAAGGTTTACCTTCTTTCATCCCAAAAGACCAAACCAAATATTTTCTTTCCTCGTGTAAGTGGACTGTTTGGTTATTTGGTGTACTGGTAATTTGATTCATATAGGCTTCTGGTAATGGTGAGATGTGTCTGAAAAGCCCTTATCATTGCTCGTGCTTAACTGGCATTTACAGCAGGTCACATCTTATTTGATGCAACATCAAGCCACAAAAACAGTCAATATCATGATCATTATAGACATGCCATCCCATCAACATTGACACCCTCCTTATTTTCCTGGAGGAAAATGGAAAGTTTGGTAGATAGCTTATAGCTGAGGCAGTCAAGCATCAATGTTGATGAAAGTTCTTAAGTTGGGTTGGTTGATCTGAATTTGCATGTTTGGTGTTGAAAAACATACTGAGACGTGCCTAACTTGGGCCAGGTGACCTGAGTTTTCTTGTTTATAGTTGAAAAGTATACCTAAATAATCTACCCCCAGGGATTTGTTTGTTGGCGTATTCTAGAAGGTGTTGATTTAGTAATTTGATCGTATTCCTCCCATATGTTGTCACATTGCTTTTTTTTTCCCCTTTACTGTTTAGCAGTCAAGAAAACTTGAAGGTATTTTCCTGTTTCCAGTAAACAAAGATCAGTATACTAAATATAAAAAGTTGAGTTGATGTTTGTCTTGTCATTAAACCAGCTTGCAATATCAGAATGTCATATAGATAGAGTATGCATCGGTCTATATATGATTTTTGCCAACTGTTCCAGTTTAACATGTCTCTTTTAAAGTCATTTGACTTGGCCTTCAGTAGTGATCACTTGTAGCTTGCCATGTCTGACTGGTTCTTCATATTGCAGTATGCTCATCGCAGGTGTATACAGAGGTGGTGTAATGAGAAGGGTAACACTATATGTGAGATATGCCTCCAGGTGTGTTCCGTTCTTTCATATAGCTTCAATCTAGTTACTATTCTTTGGTTGTAGGGAATCTTCATAGTTTACAAGAGGCTCTAGTCTTTGCCATCAACAAATTGAACCATAATTTTAATGATAATAAATTGGACTGGTTTCAGGAGTTCAAGCCTGGTTATACAGCACCACCACCCCTGTTCCAAATTGGGTTTCCAATGAACTTTAGGTAATCTGGAGTGCTTCTTGGTTTTCGTATGACATTTGTCTAATTGTTTTTCCATTTCACTAGAACCTCAACAACGTGCTCCAACATTTTTATCAGGGGAAATTGGGAGACGTCTAGAAGGGAGTTAAATGGTCCTCGCTTCATAGCAGTGGTCTCATCTGAACATAACTTCCTGAATACTGACTATTATGAGTATTCAGCTTCAACTACAAGAAACACAATCTACTGTCGCTTGATTGCTGTGATTGTAAGTCTCTCTACTTTCTTTGATCAAATCATAGAGGATATTTTCCTGGCGAACTTTGACATATGGAAGAGACACAACATGTTATGGACATTCATTTCTCAGAAGTTTATGTTTCTATTTTATCAGACAATGTTCTTAAATTTATTTTTAAGAGAAATCTTGTTGCGTCATGGTGTTGTTCTACGATCTGATTACTCGTCTTGTTCGTTTGCAGTTCATGGTTCTTTTAATTCTAAGGCACACTCTTCCTCTCATTCTTAATGGAACCAACAATATCTCATTCCCAGTGTTTATGGTAAAACAAGTTGGATTACTATTTTATTTGGAAAAAACGTTGATGAAAATCATGTGTGCAAAGCATAGGCTTACACTTTCTTGCTCTGTTTGACAGTTGTTATTTCTACGAATTGCTGGGATTATTCTTCCAATCTATGTCATGTTAAAAGCACTAACTGCTCTCCAGCGTCGCCGCCTCCATCAAGTGAGTTCTGGCCACAGTATACAAACCCTTGCTTCTTTTCTACATTTAAGATAAGATGTTGAGCTGACTATAGACTCAATGCTCATCAAGTTTGGTTCTCCTATTTTTTGGTTGTGTTGTTGATCATTAGGCGCCTCCAAATTCATCAATTCATTCATATGATGAAGATGCTGAGCATTCAACCCTGCAGCCTCGGCCACATATAATAAATGTTCATTAGACTCCGCCAATCGTCAAATTACTATTTTGTTTCAAGATAGATGGAGATAGTTTCATTGTCAACTGTTAAAAAAAAAGAGAAAGATCAAATTTCCAAGGTGCTTTCTCACTGGGAAAAGTTCAATGGGTTCTGGATTCTGAAAGAACGTCTTATTGTTGTCAGGGAGATAAACAAACAATGGTTCCCTGGAAAACAACTGTGATTTAGATTCTTAGATATGCATTTTCTTTGCTGCTCCATCATTTAAATACTCTGTACAGCCAAATAAGTTCCACTGTATATACAAACATATATATGAAGAAATTGGAAGTCAAATTATCAACAACTAAAATATACTTGCTCATTTGAAGGCTGGCCGTTTGGTTTTCTAGTAGTTTAGCGTATACATATCAACGAGAGAAAGAAGAAGAAGCTGGCATAGCACTTGTACTTAAATATAAAATGGTTCTGTTATTTTCGTTCAGTTTGATTGCGCAATCTCTGGATTCATATCTGTAACAGGGAAAACCAAATTAGTTGTTCTTGGGGGACTTGAAAGCTTACCAAATGGGAGCAGTCCGAATTATGGACACCCATTTTTTCCTGCAATTCTGTCTTTTAGGAAAGAACTTCTGCAGTTGGTTATGCTCTTCACTAAAAATCATGATGATTTTATAAGATGAGGATTGAGAAGCCCACATAACCGGACAAAAACCCCCCATATCACCAATCTTGGGTAGTTACTTCCAAACTTTTATTAAAGGAGCAAGCAAAGAACTTAAATCCTTGCATTAAGCTTCGCGTGCCTGAAATAATCATAATAACAAGGGACCTTGGATGTGATGATGGAGCCCAAGTTTCAGTGAAGAATGTCTATAAATATGCCGATAATATATGATTATTTCAGGCACGCGAAGCATAATGCAAGGATTTAAATTTAATGGGAAAGATTCTTACACGTCTTAAATTGCTGCTAGAAATAAAAACTAGTTTGTTATGTTAATCTGTTATTTTTGCTTTCCTCTTCCTCTTAAAACTCCAAAATCAGTTTTTTCTTTTCCATTATTTTTTACTTACCTAACGAGGGCAAGCCTCTCTTTCTATACGTAGCGACTAGAATTTGATATCCAATCTCTTCGCAATAATACCGCATGACTTGAGATAAAGTTGTCCATCAGCTAAACTAGTAACAGTCCAAGAGTCCCATGGATAGAAGAGGCCTAATCCACTGTAAAGAAATGTAAGTCAACCACATAATTCACGGAAAAAAATAAGTTTGATAGAAAAGATTTTCACACCAGCAAACGCAGACTCCGAGCAAACACATCGTACTTGTGTTCAAAAACTTGACACTGAACTAATCTCTCATGCCAAATGTAAAATCCTGCGGATGATAGGGAACGGTCATACCCTTTTAAAACAGCAGATTCAATCTCTTAATAAGATCCATCCTTTTCCCCAGGAGAAAAAAAATCCATCCTAAACCGCGGATCATTGCAGTTTTTTAAAGTAAGATAAAAGGAACAAAAAAAAAACAGAGAGAGAGAGATAATGATCGCTTGTAAGACTGAAATTATAATATTAATCTGTACAATCCAAAAGCGTGCTCAGAGGGAAATTTTCAAAATATGGTACAGAGTAGGACCTCAAAGCAGGTCAGTGAGATTGTAATCTGGATTCCTATTCAGAGCCTGATTGAACCCGACTGGGCACCTTAATGACCGTGTATAGTTTTGTCCTTTTAACTATCTTAGTTCCAGCTTCTCCTTGGCCTGAAATATTGAGGAAGGAAAACAAATAAGAAAATTCACCTAAACATTTTAAACTTCCGGTTAATACTTTTAATCAAATTTGAAAAAACTTAGCGTCCCCATTAATATCAAATGTTCTTTAACGAGTGTAGTTGGTGGTAATACTTCCGGGTTTTTTGCTGTGAACGCCAGCAGCAAGCAAGTGCTCCAAATGCACAGCTAGCAAGAGCGATTGCCAACGCAGCCCCCACAGGAACCACAACTGCATTTGTTGAGGCCACCAGATCTACAATAGCCCCATCTGTCACTTCATCCCCAAGATGACCCTTCTCCTTGTACAAAGATGTAAGTGTTTTGCCATAATAACCAGTCAAGAACTTGTAAACTTCATTCATGTCCCAATCTATTTGGCTGGTTCCATTTTCTCTCTGGTTATGAGATAAGTAACATAAAGAGCAGAGCTGTTTTGGAGGCCAAATAACCTTTGGGAACTTGGGGTCACCGGTTCCTAGAGAAGCTTTTTTTTTCATTAATCTCTTGTTGACTTTATTATGGGTACTCCACAACCAAAGGGCAAAGTCACGGGATGTGTTGAAAGGGACGGTGACACTGCAAATTGGAACAGCCTATATAAGTTGGAAGGAGCTTGAGAGCCTAAAGCTAACTTATTCTGAGTTGTTTTTACCTTGAACACATTTGATAAAAATGTCGACGACAATCCTCGCAAATAAAGAAGTTGTGGATAAAATCACATACAGTTCTGAATGCAAACTGGCTCTCTCCATCCTCAATCCTCACAGAGAGTGAATGCAGTAGAACCCATAAACCACAGCTGCAAATGAAGAAACAAAGTAATGAATCAAGGAAGATAATTCGTTAAACAATTCAACTGTAGAGGAATTTTATAACGGTTATAGTTGTTCCAAAAGAACAGGGGTTTGGTTTCCATGGTATGAGAAAACACTACTTAAGATGCCAAGTTTTATATTACTGACAACAGATATGCCTTCTTTTGTAAGAGAAGATATGCCTCAAGCAGCAGCAAATACTAAATACCATCTCATAAACATGTTGATAGAAGCCATCATAAGAACCACACTCATACGCATGTTTAATGGTACACAAAAAGTAAAAGCAATTTAAGCTCTTTTCCGATCCAAAAAATTAAACTGCCATGCACTTTAAATTTGCTATTTCAGAGGTGAGAGCGAGCTAATGCTTATCAGTAGAAGGGAATGATTCTTGCATCTGATGGCAAATCTGCATTTTTTTGCCTATGATCTTGGAAAATGTTCAGAAAACTGAAGCAGTGGATCGGTCCTCCATTTCGGCCATAACAACTAACAAGTGATGGTACAATGGAGATGATTGGCCCCGGAACATGACAATATATGATTCACATTTATGAACTATACATAGCCTTTCCAAGCAAGCTGAAGAACTCCCTATGAGGAATAATCCAACAGGAACAGATACAAGACTAACAAAAGAATAGGTTAGGCTTAGGTTGGATGTGCCTTGCCATATCAAGTAATGTAGCACTATTACACATGAACTCATTGTCTCAAGTGTATGGATAACCAGATAAATTGCTATATCAAAACTTAACACATACTAAACAAAGTATTGGTCCTGTAAATAATTGAATGAAGGAGAATAGGTTGTTACCTGAAGCCCCTGGTATCATTCTTGCTACCACGGCAAAACATCTGAGAAAGAACACACAAGGCCATTTTAAAATCAATCTAGCAATTTGCGAAGTAACAAGAAACAAGACATGGTTAAACATATGGCACAAACCGGTATAAGCTAACCATAGGAAGAAAAAGGCAGTAACAAATATCTTCAACAAAATTTAGACATACATCATTGTTTGATCTCACAAACAAATCTTCAGTTTCTCAAAAAAAAAAATCTAAAGCTACAAGGACTACACAAAAACTAAATGATGGAAGCTGCATTAGAATGGATTTTTTGAAAATTCACGAACTTGGTTAGCTCTTATCGTATAGATGAATGAGTGCCTTGCAAACACTAAATTACTGAAAAGCTACAGAAATGTTATGATGCTGTCCTCAATATTGAAAGCAATGAATAAAATGATACTATGTCCACCAAGTTTCACTTATTTGAAGCGATGGCTAGAGGGAGAAAAAAAAAAACAGCCCAAACAAAGCACAAACATAGACAATACTTTTAAAAAATATGGTGATTTAACAGAGCAAGTCCTAGTTCAAAAATTGTCAGCTATCTCACTGAAATTAACTGACATGATACCATTTCCAAACTCATTTATGCAGATGAGTATGCACCCCCATGAAACATAATTGTAGATTTGACATCATAATCCATCAACAAAAACTACATATATTTAAACACTATCCAAAATATCAAACTACATCAGCCAAAACTATGTACATGCTACCACTGTCAGTTCATGTCAAAACATGCCTAAATAGTTCAATTCGATTACACTACACTTCAGTCCTAAATTGGCTATGGTAGGCTAATGCTTAATATTATCAAAAGAGAAAAGCACCTACCCAATATCCTCGAGGAACTTCTTTCCCACAAATCTGGAAATTCCCTAGCATGCCCTTGCCATCACTGACTACTTCTTGTTTGTCAGGTGACCACATATCTGGTGGGCACAAATCATCAAAGTTCACAAGCACTTCTGCACTTCCCTTCCGGCACCTAATACAAATAATCTAGAGTAGATGAACGAAGTAATTACTGGATTGAGTATGGAAAGTTTCATTCAAAGAAGATGGTCTTTACCTCTTTGAAGGATGATGAACCGCTAAAAGTTGAAGAAATTTAATGAGTGAAACCCGAGTGTGTTGTTTGATCATCTGCAGAACAAGCATTTAAATCATGAGTGGAGAAAGGAGACAGTGCAAATGAGTATGCGCCCCCATGAAACATAACCAGAGGGGAAATGTCTACCTTGTGTTCGAGTATGATTTCAATGGCAAAGGCTGTAGCCTCCTCAACATCATACACAGCACGTGCAATCTTTCACAATTTGTGCAGCATAGAAGTTAATATATTAAATTAATGAAATTATTGTTATTAAAAATAACAAAGCAAATCTGAACTATGCAAACAGAAACCTGTCCAGGGTCTGATGTGTTTGAATGAAGATGCTCATTTTCAAATTTCTCATCGTCCAAGCCATATGAGCTGCAAACAATCATGAAGGTTGTAACAGGGCAAAGCGGTGAAGCCAACATCCAGTATTACAGAAACAATAAAGCATACATTGCCAAAATCAGAAACTTTTAACAACATATTTCAATTAAAAAAAAAAGGTTAATAAGAAAACATATGTCAATGCACTATAACAGCCCATTTCTCTGAATAAAAAATAACAAGCACAAGGCACAAGCTGTGGGTGACTCTAGCACATACAGCATCTTCTGATTTTACATATTCAAGATACACCTAAACTGTAGTTAAGCACTTATATCACAAAATTGACAAAGGAATTTATCACGTGCATATGTAGCAAACATAATGCAATAAAAATATGACATAGAAACATTTTCCTACTAGCAATACCACAGAAAAAAAAAATCAACTGACTAAAGGGAATACATGGAAAATACAATTTTTATCCAATTTTTTTCTACTTACAGAGAAATTTGATACATGACTGTGTTTAATAGGCACGGTATTGATATGTTTTAACATCACACACATTTGAAGTACAGGTATGTAAATTACAATATGAAGATTTCACTTAAACAAGTGATAGTTATAAGTATCCCATACCTGCCCAAATGCTTATTGATCCAACTAACCAAATGTTCAGCTGTCCGTCCATCATCAATCATGCGTATTTCACTCTTCTCTTCTTTAGGTTCCATGCCGTGAGATGCAAATTTAGAAGGTGGACCCCAAAATAACATAGGATAATGACTCACAGAAAATTTATCACAGAGTTTATTGTTTATCTGTGCTGCCAAACAAGTTAAAGAAGGACTAATCACCAAGTATCCCATGTATATCAATTGAGACTGCAATAGAGCTAAGAGAGCAGAAACTTTACAAACAGAATCACTGATACGAGAAAGCTAAACCAATAGTGTGATGGGGTCAGAAGACATTTGTGCCAATATGATCAACTATAATCTTTTGCGCAAATCACCAATCATTTGATATAGTTGGAACACTATTTTATCAAGCCTAGGTTCTTACAAATTTCATCCTTTCGCCACCTTTAGAAATTCCATAAAACTGCAAATGACTAACAATAAAAGTTTTCAAAGACAAATGAACATATATTTGTCAATTAGAAAAACATAGAGTTTCAAGAGACACTTGATGAAATGGTCTTCCCAGACCAAAGCGATAGTCCATTCAAGATTAGAAAAAAAAAATTCTTTAGAAAAGTAAAAAAAAAAAAGGCTTAGTACACAGCATTCCAACTTTCGACATGTAACTAGGGTTATGGTAAAGGACACTGTGAGAAGGGATAAACGACATCCCAAGGACATGAAAACAAGAATTGGAAAACCAATTAAAGTATTGCCTTCAAATACATTATCCAAACGTGCTGTAACAAATGACACTCTTATAATTATTCCGTACAATAAAATACACATATTGCCTTCGTCCTTTTTCTCTTTTAAATTTGTGCAGATGTAAAGTTTTCCAAAGAAAGCCCAATTTAAGTATTTATGGAAACAAGTAATTTTCTGTGCACTGCAAAATAATTTGAAAGGAGTTGAATAAGACCACAGCATGTATAAAAAAAAATCAAGAAGACAGTACATATATACCTTCGAAGCACAATCCACCCTTGTCATCAATACAATGCCAGGATGCACAGCATCAGGCCCATTAAAAAGCCTTGCAACCTTCTCGTAATGGGGCTGCACATTTGAAGCTCACAGAATAAGAAAGAAGAAAAAAACTGCTAATTCAAAAAAGTAAGATACAATACCTTATAATTTCTGCAAGCAGGGCACCTGAAAAAGACAGTGATTGCACATAGAGGAAACAGAGTCATATAACTTAATGATATTGTATAAATGAAGACATGAGCAATACATCAATCATATAGAAAATGTAATAACTGGCATTTCACCACGCATGCAGAGATGCTTTCTTTTCATGTAGGGGTTTTGCAATTAACAAGATAAGATTCAACAAATAATCTGCACGAGAATATGGTGCTGTATTATTTGATGATTGACAATTTAATAATTTTTTGTTGGTTGAGTAAAATAGATATTCAATTTATTGTTACGCATACAAACAGATTAACCTGGTTTTGAGAATCCAACACATCCAGTAGTAGACAACAAAGAAGAGAACAAACAAAAATTTGGCCAGCAGATACATGATTCTATATGTGTGTGTGTGTGTAAAATGAATTGGATAAATGCAGCAAATCTCATATCTATGCCAAAGATTACTTACTCAGCTTAACAATTTGTTATTAGTATAGTTTAAGCGATTAGAATCTTTAATTGTTTAATCGTCCCATGAAATATCAAAATTTCAACAAAGCCAAATTGACATGAAGGAGAAATCATGGAAAAACCAACACAAAGCCAAATTGACTCACATGGACCACTGGGTAGTGATCATCAGGGAAGTAACAGTAAACTGAAAGGAAGATACTTTTGTCCCTCTCAGCTTAAAACATCAGTGCACCAAATGGTTGTCTCCACTTAAAACCATGAACTGAAGAAGGAATTTTATATCCCCTTTAAGCTTATAACAGAGGGGCCCAAGGTGGCCTGTGAGAGCTGACTTGCTCAAAAAAACCATCTAGAAGTGGTTCTAGTCTTAGGAATGATAGCCAAAACAAATAAAGCTTTATTATTGTAAAGTTCTTCTATCATTTCAGACTGCAAATGTTTTTTTCAGTTCTGGAAAATCAACACGAATTGATGACATAATACAGGCTACAATAGCAACCAGCATAAGCAACATTACACTATTATACCTTACGATAGACTGTGGATCATGCCGAGAAAATATTTAGGGGGGAGCTTTGAAACAGTGACGCAAGAGAAGATATCAAATTTTATATGAGGTTATGAGAACTCGATTCTCTTGGAACAGTTGCTAAATACACAAAGTGATGAACAGTCAGTTGACCCCAATGCAGCAGCAAGTATCAAAATTAATAATTGTAACAGACATAAAACGTTAATTATATTCATTGCACCACTGCTGTATTCTTTCTATCATTTTCTCAGTTTCGATACCTTTCTTTAAGCTACTCTATATATGATATTCAACAGTTAATCCATCAAATATAACCAAGATGTTTTATGGAAAGTCTAACAGACACAATACGAATTGGCACAAGAAACTGATTACTATGTGATTAAAACAGATCCAATTGAAAAATCTCACATTTCATGTTTCGTCAAACAGCTGGATTCCAAACTAAATACTGTATTGGTCAGATAGGGGAAATTCTACAGTGCTTCCATAAAAGGGAAGGCATTA
>Ga0325404_1006029_pt1 | contig 12750 bp, 3 predicted proteins | sample PopdelMetagenome_18_FD_205664 | JGI IMG/M metagenome (GOLD analysis project Ga0325404, IMG submission 205664) | Populus deltoides microbial communities from Bellville, Georgia, United States - Xylem-Control-R1 | ecosystem: Host-associated > Plants > Phyllosphere > Stem > Wood/Secondary xylem... | reverse complement strand
GCAGATTAAATTTTTTTCTAGAGGGCAAAAGTTAAAATTTACTAGTTTTAGGTCTAAAAGTTAAAATTATTCAAGGAAAAGGCAAGAAAAAATAATTGCAGTCGCGCAACACCTCTCCCAAGGCTTAGGGAACGTTTGGTACTGCGTTTGTACCTGCGTTTCCTCCAAATTTGAATTTTTTTTTTTGCTAAAATTGAGTGCGGTTTGTACTTTTTGGATCGTTTTGATGTGCTGATGTCAAAAATGATTTTTAAAAAATAAAAAAAATCATTGGCATGCATTTCGGCACGAAAAGCTATTTAAAAAGCACCCGCAACCACACTGCCAAACACGCTCTTAAGCTTCCCTTCTTTTGTTCTTTTTTTTTTTTTTTTTGTCAAGCTTCATTTTATCAAGTAAGCAAACTCATCCATTCATCCATTTATGTTTTAACCAAGTTATGTTCCAAGTTAATCTATTAAAAATTATTTGTAGTTTTTTGTACTTTGTTTATATACTTAATTAAGTATTTTAGTTTCTGTATAATTTAGACTTTAGTGTATTAGTGTATTAATGTATAATTTAGATTTTAGTGTTTTTGTACTTCTTTAGGAAACTTTTTTTTTTTATTGGAGTGCATATAAAAAAAACCTTATTAAATTATTCAAAAAACTATACCAATAATTTTGCAATTCTAAATAATTTCCCCCCCTGAAAATGCTCATTGGAATAGTAGTTGAATATAGTGGGAAGTAGTTTACATGGGTTTGATGTATTTTCAGGATTATGTCGTCATCAAAGAAAACACAGATCCATCAATATTAGCAAATTAAAAAAAATGGTGCGAGTGGATTCCTTAAAACTCATATTCAAGAAAAAAAAAATGAAAATCACGAAAAGAATCTGCCATGGAAAGAATATTTCATTGATAATTTTATTTTTTTTATTTTGTTAGTAGTTTCTAATGCTAATAAAATATATCTTCAATAATTTTGTTAGTATTTGAAATTATCAACAAAATTATTGTGAAATAAAAAAGTCAACAACCTATTTTAATTATATTATTTTACCAACAATTTTTTCTATAATTTTTAATAACAATAATTTTTTTTAAAATACCAACATAATATTTTATTTATATTCTCTAATTTCCTTTAATTATTAGACATTGAATAAATGGAGGCTAGGTTATTATAAATTCTGATGAGTTTTTGCTTAATTGGTCAGATTTTAGATTTATTTTTTTATAAATTATTAGTTTGAGTCTTACGAATCTTAAGGTTACTAAAAATTTATATAATCATTAACTTTAAAGTTTATAAGATTAGTTGAGACATTTAAACTGTTCAAACTATTATGAACAACTACATTAATGTTTATCAAGGTGGAACCTATATTGTGGCCCCGCAACACCCATTAACATCATTGAGCGTAACAGTTGCTATATTAATAAACGAATATGAAAATTTTCAGTTTCAAATTTGATGAGGCATTAACTCTTTCCATGATTGTTTTCTCCACTTCCCAGGGATGGCAGCTGTCTAGCAGAGTTCAAGATTAATACCACCGAATTACGTTTTTGACCCTTACTGATTTACTTTGCCCTGTTTATTTGTTGAAAAGTAATTTTTTTTGAAAAATAAATTTTAAAAAAGTAAATTATTTTTTGATGTTTAGTAGTGTGGTAAAAAATAATTTAGAAAACATTTTTCAGTGTTTAATTATGTCATGGAAAATAAACTGAAAAATAACTTATTAATGTTTTATTTTTTTCAAGTTTATTAAAATAATGAGGAACAAATCTTACAAATTAAAAAGTTGAATGAAAATGAAATTGAAAAAAAATATAATTTCATAAATTATCTTAAATAAAATAAATAATAATTAAAATAATAGAGATCAAATATAAAAAATTTTAAAAAATTAAAAGATGAAGAAATTAAAATAATAATAATTAACATTTCATAAATTATTTCAAATACAAAAGAATGAGGACCAAATTTGATAGATAAAAAATTTCAATTAAAAAATGATAAGGAAAAGACAAATAATAATTATAAAAATTAAATTCTAAGGGATGAAACTGAAAAACAAATATTCAAAACAATATATATATATATATAGCAATCAAAAGTTTGAGGACCAAATTTGATATAATTAGTAAATAATATGATATTTTTAATTTTTTCACAACTTTCAGAAAGTGTTTTCCGCCTAAAATAAAAGGAAAACACTTTCCTGAAAATCAAGCCAAATTTTGTTTTCACTAGAAAGTGTTTTCCGTTGACTGGAAAGTATTTTTCATTGATTAACTTTTCTAATGACAAATAAACACAAGAAAGTTTGGAAAGTGATTTTCCGGAAACCATTTTCGGAGAAACAAACACACCACTAATAAATGTTTCCTTTTACCTTACAATAGATATTTTTTAAAAAAAAACATTAAATGAATATTTTTTTTATTTTTAGATGATTTTGATATATTAATGTTAAATATATAATAAAAAATAAAAATATCATTTTAATATATTTTTTAAAAATTATTTTTTAAAATACTTTGTGCTATAATACCAAACACAATCATCCAGTGCCATTCTTCATAAGTGTATAACTAGAATCCACAACTTCAAATTTGGATTATCTCTGAATTTATAAATCACGAACTAGTCAAATGAGTCGACTCGAAATCTTATTAACTTATAACTTTAAATTGATTCGAGTTGAAGAAAAAATAAAAAAAAAACTTATCAGGTCAAAAACCCGGGGTGACATGCGACTTGGTCACCCTAGTTCAAACCTAGTAAAAATCCTTTGACTTTTTTAAAAATATTTTTTTATTAAAATAATATTATTTTAATATGTATTTTATTTTTTTTAAAAAAAAATAGATGAACTCTCCTAACCTAGAGCTTGGAGTCTTACCTCATATCTCCAATGAATCAGATAACTGACGATCAATGACACTGTCCTCATTTTTTATTTTTTAAGTTAAAATACACTATATATATATATATATCCTAGAAATCATTTAAAAAGATTATTTTGATTAATTAATTAATTAATTTAAAAATATTTTTATCACAGTAACATATACAAATGCTAATTTTACTGGATGAAAAAAAAATCTCTTCAAGCATACACATTCTCGTTGTATGCTAGTTTTGACGAGCAGTATAAGAAAGATATAATCAATCCCACAATGTCTATTCCATTTTGGCATTGAACTTTGTTTTTTTTTCCCCATATATATTGTAATTGTTGAGCAGATTGTGCAATTATTTTGGGCTGATCAATCATTTCAATATTGATCCGAACGAAGGAAGTAAAAAAGAAACGACGGCTCGAATAAAAAAACATGGATTTCTTGCAAAGCTTCACACTGCTCATCATTGGAAAGTTTACCACATGAATCAGTAGCTTCCTGTCTACGTTTACTGTATATTGCTAATTGTCCTAAACTGATTGAAGCAGTTTGAATAAGGCAAAAAGTCCATTACCCACATGGTTTAAAAATAAACTTCGCAAATCCTGAAAGGTGTAACTTAATTGGTCAGGTTTTAGATTTGATTTTCAGAGATTACCAGTTCGAGTACTACAAATCTCAGGACCACTGGAGACTTACTTAATCATTACCTTCAGAACCTTGAGGGATTAGTCGAGGTGCACGTAAACTGGTCTAAACACCTATGATTATCAAAAATAAATAAATAAACTTGGCACGGGCTAGACTTTAAAACCAAAGAATTATCGAGTCATTGGGTCGATTCATTGGGTTGGGACACTTTGATAAAAATGCAAGTAACTACACAAAAGGCTATATCAAGAATTTTTGGAAAGTAGCAGTTAACCTTGTAACATCCCGTGAAGACCACCTTGGGGAAGGGCAATTGTTAAGTAAATATGTTAACTATTTAGTAGATGGTCTAGTGGTAAGAGTTTAGAATCAAGAAGTTTGCTTCCCCTATGATCTCAAGTTCGAGTTTTGTGATTGCTAATATGATGGTCACTGGAAGCTTACATGGTCATTAACTTCAAGACTCGTGAAATTAAAAAAATATCTAACTCAGAAGTGAAGAGAAAATGGAGCTTGTCCTATATTGTGGAAACACAATACTGCGGAGAAGATTGGAGTCTACCTCCTATATGGCAAGATGAGGCAAGGATTAGAATGTATTTGTTTTTCTCATTAAGGTATAATATAATTATGTATAAAATTCAACCATAAAAAGTTATTTTTTTGTTTTTTTATAGCTTCCATGCACAAATCCAATCACAAAAACAAACATATTTTTAAAGTGTGTTTATTTTTATAGTTGGGATTGAGTTCGATATTGTATACAACGCACAAAAATTAACCACAAAAAGGTAGTTTAATTATTTTATTTTTTCTAGCTTTTTAAGTGGTTCCATGCACAAACCTTAATCTTAACTACAAAAATAAACACATCCATAAAGTGTGTTTGTTTCTATAATTAAAATTAAAATTAGTTAAAACCCAATTATATTCAAAACTCAACCATAAAAAAAAAAAAAAAGAAGAGAAGTTAGTTTTACTTGTATTTTCTGATTTTTTTGGATTGCATGCACAAATTTTGATTCCAATCACGAAAACAAACGTACCCTAAAACTAAGAGGGGGATCTTATCATGACACGTGGAAGGATCAAGTTGTGGTGAGAAGCAACAAGAAGCCAAAAATAAAATTAAAGTAGGAGACCAGTGTTGATGAAAAGATGGATGTGGAATAGCATCAGGAATTTGTGTTTTCAATCTTGTTATAATGTTTTTATATTTCATTGCTTAATTTTTAAAATGGAAGAATATGATTCTTTCTTAAGGAATCTTAGCTCCCACTTAAAACAAATTCTGAGTACGTATCAATGATAGTATTTGTTAAATTATATAATATCCTTATTTACTTCAAAAAAAATTCATATGATGTTTTAATTTGCGTTTCCTTTAGTTATATTATTTTTTTAAAAAATTGTTTTATCAACACAGCACCACACGATATAACACTGTCTATTAAAAAAAAATCTGACGTGGAAAATAAAAAAAACCACGTCGAAATGTCTTCAGAAAATGTACTGTTAGCAACTAAAGTACGTGCATCATATATTTAATGCAGGACATCCCTAAAATAGATAGATACTTGTATTGACAAAAATGTTCAATGTGATAGTGTATGGATAGTATTCAGATATACAAAGATAAAAATAATAGAGATAAAAATATGTTTAGTTAAAAAAATAAAAATAATTTTTTTAGGATAATTTTAGAGTAAATTTATGTATTTTCAAAACAGGAGGTATAAAGAGGATATATATTTATAGATAATATTTTTTATTTTTTATTTTTTATTCTTAAAATATCATTGTAAAAAACTCTCAATTCCAAAATTATTCAATTAAGACATGTTAAAATAAAAATAGTTATTATTATAATTTTAAAACTCAATACGAGGGTTGATTCAAGATAAAGCCCGAGTAACTAGTCAAGGTTCGAGTCACGAGTTGTGTAAAAACCCTAAGAATAAAATAAAATAAAATAAATATTAAGAGTGATGTTAGATAATTAAAATCTGGTTCCAAGGACTAAAACTTTTGGGTATGGTTATTTATCGAAATAGACTGAAACAGGATACCCGAGGAAATGAGAAACTCCTAAAATAAACTATAATGACATTGAAATTTTTTTTACTATTTTTCACCGATGTGATTAAAAAATATTTTGCTAAAAATACAATATTATCCCTAAAAATCAAGGTTGTTACAGGTTGGGTTGACTCGAGTTGGCCTGCGTTAACGTAAGAATAAAAATAATTATTATCATAGTTTTAAAATCTAATTTGGGATTGACCGTTGACCCGGGTTAATGTAAATGACAATAATTGTTATTATCATAGTTTTAAAACTCAACTCAGGGATATAGCTAGGGTATGGCTTAGGTCACGTGTTAGGAAGGTCAACCTGGGTCAACATAAAATAAAAGTATTTATTATCATTGTTTTAAAACTAGATTCGAGGGTCAACCCGGGACAAGACCAAGGTCACGAGTAGGATTGATCGTTGACCCGAGTCAATGTAAATATAAAAATGATTATTATTGTAAACCTCATATTAAAATTAAAAGTCAATAACTAAATTAGTATTAAAATTAAATGAAAGGAAACTTGTCGGGTTCAATGTATAAAACAAAATAAGCTTGGGCTAATAGTATAATAAGTGAAAACAAGAGTAATTATAATTGGAGGCATGGTAATTTTTAAGGCGACGAGTGGCCGGCCAAGTAAGGAGGAGAGCATGTTTGTGAGAAACCCTTGAAAATCTATCCTAGTAACATAAGAAAAAACTATATTAAGTGATCAAAAGATGTTTGAGGAGGAAATTGAAGAATTTGAGGCCTATTTCCTTAGGAAAAGGGGGGGGGGGGGGTCGAGAGAGAGAGAGAGAAGTGAAAAAGAAAGGTTTTCTAATGTATGTATCCTGAAACACTTACATATAGCGGAAACTCTAAATTAATTTTTTTAAAAAAATCTTAAGAATCTCATTAGACAAATCTAGAGTTGTTTAGGGTTTATATGAAGATTACCTGCAGATCTTAATCTTTTTTCGGCTTTGAATATATGCTTCAAGGATGGGTTGTCCCAAACCACAAGTCGTCCAATTGTCCAGCTTCAAACGATAATTCACATGAACCACTGGTGATAAATCTCTTAAACCGTTTTAAGAGAGAGAGATTTCTATACCTTAGAGTGCTAACTTTTTTCTTTTATATTTTGGTATTCTATATTGTACTATTCTCTCTTTAAAAGTTTCAGGAAATAAGAGACATGACATTCTATTTATAGAAAAACTTAAAAATCCTATAAATGACAAACTATCAATTTGCCCCTTAAATAATATCACACATATTATTTTAGGCTAATTTTAGAAATTTATTCAATAAAGTCTATACTTGATTTTTTTTAGGTCTAGAATTGTAATTTCCTGTATGATTTACACTCTAATCCTCAATTTTTAAAAATTATTTTCAATCAAGTTATATTTGATTAATTATCCCATTTTAATTTTTGACAAATGGTTCTTATATGTGTGAGTCATTAGATTTCCTAATAAGTTGGCTTAAATATAAATCACAATCCTAAATAAAATAAGATTAACTAAATTAAACATATAATTTATTATAATTCAACAATTGATTGATTTATATTTGAAGATCAAATACAATGTCTAGCAATCTGTAATGATCCCCCAAATATTAGAAAAATCATAAGTGGTTTGATTTAACATTTCAGTGATGAGTTTCTAAGTGTAATTATTATCTCTTTATCAATAATGTTCTGATTTAGACATTAAAGCATGAAGTGTGTCTACTATGTCAAATCATGTTTGTTCTCAACATCATAGTCATTGATTATTTGAATAAGATATGAAACTCTTTACAAATCTCATTCCACTTTACGCAAGGATTTACAATCAATACTATTCGAGAACAGATGAATTTTTTTTCTAATTCACTTAATATGATGAATTCTCTTTTGATTACTTAAATACCTTCATATAGTTTATGTTATACCCAATATTTGTATGTTTATTATCCTTGATTAGAACAACGTGTGGTCAGGTTTAAAGCATAACACTTCCTATATAAGATAACTTAGTGATTTCAAGTCTAAGGATCACTTACACAACCGTCACGTGAGACTTTTCATAGACACATGTGATATTTCCATATGAAATTCTCATACGGGTCAGTTCAATATACATGTCATCTGACAAACACATACATATTAGTTCTATATATCCTTCATACCTTAGTTTATGAGAACAACTATTTCATTTCATAAAGGAAAGAACATAATATGTACCAGTCTTGACAACTCTAATTAATGTCCAATCTTAATAGAGCATTGACCAAGAATATTTAGGAACAATGCTTTAGTGTAATGGAACATTTAGGAACAATGCTTTGGTGTAATAGGAATCTCATAATTATAACAACTTTATAATTTTTTTTTCAAAGCATTTTTGTCCCAGGAAATTTGTCTTTATTATAGATTCATTATTCAAATATTAGATTTATTAATTAAATATTTGATTAACATTAAAGATAAATAAGCCTTTATTAATAAATCAAATATATATATATTAACAAAGTCAATGCCACATATAACCAATTGATTGATTACATGACATATACACACAATGAACTCTTCTAAACTAAATATTTTGAGTGGTTCTATGTAGGAAGAAATAATGAAATATTTTGTATAGAGGTATATTAGGATTTCTATGTTAAGGTGTTAGAATTGTTGAAATTATGGATGATTAATGGTAATATGCATGAATAATAAATAGGTAATGTTTGAATTAAATGAATTGAAAGAGAATTTAATCATTGCCATGTTTAGGATTTTAATTAGTGTATGTACGAATTGTGTTTGAGATAATTGATGTAATTACCATTGTGTTGTGTAGAATTATTTGATCGGAATGAATGATAAATGAATAATGTTTATTTGAACCATTAAGAAGAGAAAGATTTCACCCTTGCATACTACTCGTGTTTCAGCCAAAATAGTAGAAATTGAGGGTTGAGATTGTTTGGATTGTTGTGTTATAATTTATGTCAAATTGGTAGTTTCAAGTGCGATATATATACATGTTCGAAGGGAATTTCCTTAATTTTTCCTTGTGAAAAATATGTTAAGAAATAAAAATTTTATTTAATGGAAAAGAAATTTTTAATTCTATCTTGAATTGAGATTTATATTTTCTTGATGGAAAATAAAGAATTATTTATGGTTTGGATGGAATTGAAAATAATATGATGTACCTGTTGGAACAAGTAAGGTCATGGTTGCTGTACACAGGGGTGGAAGTAAGGGGGGGTAAGCAGGGTCCCGGGCCCACCTCAAGACATTTTAATTTTTAAAGAGGAGATGTTATATTGGTGGGTGTTATAACAGTAATTGATTATCACTTTACTTTTGATTTTTCACTCTTGAACTACGTGGAAAAAAAATAAAGGCATTACTTTGGGAAATAAAAAACAGAGCCATCAATTTATCTAGGCTGCAGCCGATGAAACAAAAAAAAAACATAAATTACAAGTAAAAATTTTTAACAAAAAAAATTGAAGTAGAGTTATCAATTAATTTATTTTTCATCAAACAAAATAAGGTAATTTAAATTTAAAATATATTTTTGTTTTGTTTTGAGATGTTTGTTAATAATTTGATGAGATTCTTTTATAATTCTACCATTTTTGCTCTTTTTTTTTCTCAAATCTGCTAGTTATACTAATTGTTTTTTGAATTCCTGTTATAGTGATTTTTTTTTCTAATTAATTAGATATATTTTATTGATTTGTTTTTATTATGCTTAGATTTTTTTTTATGTTTTGTTTTTAGCAGAGCTACCAAAATTATTAATTTTTTCTTACGATATATGTTTTCATTTTAGGTTAAATGATGAACAAACTAAGAAGAATTGATTCTTTATTATTTTTTGCTTTATTTCAAAGTTAATCAAATATAAATAATGCTTCGTTTTAGCTAATATTTTTTATATACCTTGTATGTTTATATTTGATAGGTATAAAGACCAAAAACATTAAAGTGATGGATACGCTATGAAGATGAAATTAACTTCATTACTTTGACTTAATTTGATATTGCTCTAAACATTTTACCTTATACAAAGGTCATTATATGCGTGTAGTAAGTTATTTGAATAAAATTAATTTATACATGTTTTGTTTTACAACTCATGTATAATAAATTAAAATAAATATTATATCTTGTTATATTAATTTTGGCCTCCCCTAACAAATAATCATAGCTCCGTCCCTGGCTGCACAACAACAAAAAACAATCAATAGAGCTCAAGCAGACAAGCACCATGTAGGTTCCTTGCACCTTTGACCAATATTATTAAGATTGTCTACATTTATTTAATTGTGAGTTCATTAAGTGTGTAATTCATTGTTATTAATTGTTGATTATGCAACAAAAAAGAATATAAAATTGACTAGTATATGTGAGATACAAGAAGGCGTCAGATTTATCTGATGACCAATATATAAAACTGACTAGTATCCGTGGGATACTAGAGGCATCAGTAAGACTGATGACTTGGATGTGAAGTTGACTAACATTCATGAGATTCTAGAGGCGTCAGTGAGATTGATGACCAATATATAAAACTGACTAGTATTTGTGGAATACTAGAGGCATCAATAAGAGTAACGACCGAGATATGAAGTTGACTGGTATTCATGGAGGTACTAAAGATATCATGATACCTGATGACTAGAAGTTTATTGACTAATTACTCTGAGGAGTATTGGGTTGGGGGAATTAACTAAATATAGAATTAAAGTGTAATGTATTATTATACAATTTGCTATGTTTTAATTATCTTTATTCAGTGTTGAGGTAATTGCAACCTTTATTACAAGATTTTCATAGACTCGTGCAAGTAACTTTTTGTAATAGATTAGTAATGGAAAAACACAAATGTATTATGGATTTATATTGTAATATATTTGAATGCATAAATGCATCCTATTTTGTGTAATTAAATTTAAAGATGCCATTGTAATTGAAATTAGGACATGTATATCATATTTAGTGTAAGTTATATAATAAATTTAACCATATCCATGTTTATTCTCATTTTCTAAATAAAAATAGGTTTCATAACTATTATTCATATTCTTAATTATGCTTTATTTGTGTTGTTTAAGGTTCATGTGTTTTAACTTACATGGAATTATAATCTATGCGAAATGACAAGAATGAATTGAAAGAATAAATGCCATTCATTTCTATGTATAATGACGTGGGGTTGATCCAGAAGGGCGAGATCGAGTTGTAGGAAATCGAAAATGTAATAAAAGTGGGGTTGTTACCAATTAACTTGGTATAATTCAAAATATAAATAACAACAACATCTTATTTTGCTTAAATTGATCGACTGTTTAAGGGTACAAATTGTTTGGTCGGTTGTTTGATTAAATGAATAGTTAAAGTCATTACTGTCTCAAACGGTTGATGAAACCAATTGATCGACTGACAAGAGAAACTAAAGAACTATGAGAGAAAATGGTTAACCGAGCCACTAAATTGAGTTATTTTGGTTGACCGTTATCATTGACTGTAGGTCGTGACAAAAAAAAAAAAAAAAATAGTCGTGTTCTTGACGTTAATTGAAGAGGAAATTATCTATAAATTATATTATAAACTTGATAAATTATATTATAAACTTGAGGCTGTTACAATTATTATAATTTTAAAACTCAATTCAAGAATGTTTTCGAGATAAATCTCGAGTTACGTGTCAGGAGGGTCAATATAAAATAAAAACAGTTATTATTATAATTTTAAAATTTTATTCGATCAGGGGTCAAACCGGGGCAAGGCCTGGGTCACGGATCAGAAGGATAAATTCGGGTTAATGTAAGGATATAAGTTGTTATTATCATAGTTTTAAAACAAGACTTGGAGGTCTACCAGGACAAGGCCTTTGTCACGGGTCGGGAGGGTCAACCTAGTTGACCCAAGTTTTTTTTAAATAATCAAAGCAACTTTATTTTGACCAAAATGTTTTTTTAAAAAATCAATGAGTTTCTAACTCGTGTTTTATCTAAAATTGACTTGGTTTTTTGACGTGGTCAGGTCGAGTCAATCCTTTCTCTATGTTTTCTTAAACTCGGATCAATTTAGACCCCGTGTCAACCCATGAAGTTAGTCTTGGCTTTATAACTAGTGTTATTATAATATTATTGCTTTCAACATTTAATATAAATTAAAATAAAAAAATATCTAATTATTTTTTTTAAATATGTTAGTTTTACAACAACATGAATAAATTGTTATACAGTCGCAAGATTGTAACTTAATCCCTTGTATTTTCAAACTTATAACTTAGTTCTTTAACATTTGTTGAAATCATAGTTACCAAATCCATAAAGAAGGCTACATTTAGCCATTCTGGTCACACAATTTGGATCCTGATATTTTTATGTATTAGAATGAGGTGCTGCGCCACTCAAATCCTAGGAATTAATGACTTGATAAAGAAAGAAAAGAACCAATTGAGAACTAAGAATATATAAAAAAAGCCTTTTACCTTACACTTGTATATTTCTAATTTATTCCAATAGTTGACATTTTTGTTGTTTTTTAGGCTAAAAACTGGATAAGCATACTATATTATTTTGTTGATATAGATAAGATTATGATAAAAATAAATAACTCCATAAAAGAGATTTAAACTTCTTAAAGAGTTCTAATTAAAGAAGATTTAAAACACGTATTTAAATATCTAAAAAGAACTCAAATAGCACTTGAGGTCGTGACCTAGTAGGGGAAGGGACTTGTTTCCTTTCCTCTGCATCTGGGTTCGATCCTCTTTATGCACACCTGTCATCCTCGCGGTGTCTTACATGTCCATTGAATTTGTAGGATGTTCAGTGGACTCGAGGATTAATTGTAGTGCATATAAGCCGACCTGAATATTCCGAGAGTTAAAAAAAAAAGAGAGTTAAAAAAAAAAATGACTGAAATAAGTGCTCTTAAACTTATGATGGAATAACTTAATATGTATACTAAATTTACTTCCATATACCATGAATTTGACCTAATTGCATACCCTGATCCCAAATTCTCGTACCACAACCCAAACGTTTGGATATTTTAAAAGATTAATGAGGCCAAGAAAAATTGACCAAGGAATAATTGACTTTGTCTCCGCAGAACATGGTT
>Ga0325404_1006028_pt1 | contig 12752 bp, 8 predicted proteins | sample PopdelMetagenome_18_FD_205664 | JGI IMG/M metagenome (GOLD analysis project Ga0325404, IMG submission 205664) | Populus deltoides microbial communities from Bellville, Georgia, United States - Xylem-Control-R1 | ecosystem: Host-associated > Plants > Phyllosphere > Stem > Wood/Secondary xylem... | reverse complement strand
TTCAACATCTTTTTAAGAGAACACCAAATTCAAAACTTTGTTTCAGTGCGTTTAATTATTAACACGACAATTCGAAATCTTTGATAAATTCTTCTCATCGAGTTGACATTGACGTTGCTTTTTTTTTAAGAAAAAATCAAAATATAAAAAATAAGAAAAATAAGAAGTAAATAAAAAAAGGACAAAAAAAACAAGAAAATAAAGGGACCGAGATTAAATTTTTTGCTTAGACACTAAATTGCTTCAGGACCAAGCAATTAGGAGGAAGAGAAAATTATTTTGCTTATAAATAGTAAAAAATCTCTCATAAGAAAAAAGGGGGAGGCTATCTAAAAAACAAACTTGGAAAGAGAGAACAATCACTAAAAATCAGATTTAAAAAATGCCAAAAAAGAGAGATCCTTTTCTCTCTTACACACGTTAAAAACATTAGCCTATTTTTCTAACCAAGCTGCCCACCTATCTAAAAGAATAAAACAAATACCTCTCCTCCCACTAACATTTCTCCTCTTTCTCAAAAAAACTAAAAAAATCATCTCATCATCTCTTCTCCTTTCAGTATCAAGAAATAAACCACTTATAAAGTCTCCTTCTCGTTAAGAAAAAGAAAAAGAAAACATAACAACATCATCTCTCCCTCATTCATTATTGTTAAAAGAAAAAAAATATAAAAAACACATAAAGTCTCATTGTACAGCCTAAACCACCTAGTCATTCTCTTTTGAATACTGAACCAAAGGATAAAAAAAACCATACATAAAAAACATCCCATTTTCATTTTACATGTTTGACCAAAATATATAGTACCCATACACACTCCATAATTGCCACCACGCCATCAACCTTCAACCGTCACTGTCACCGGCTCCATCACCACTAACATTAGCAGCAGCGCCGTTGTTCATCCTTTATTGACCAAAGCTCCTCTAAAACCAAAACTAAATCATTCCCTCTTATTTGTCTTGATTAAATCAATTTCAATAAAAATCTCCCTCATGGCTGGGTACCAAACAAACCCAAACCTTCTATTATAGCCATGAACACCCTCACTGTCGGGCACACCATCATCCCATGGCCACACTTCACCACGAACATAACTCCTCCAATGTCCATGACAGACCTAGATCCACCAACCACCATGACAACACCTTTTAATTAGCCGAACCCCACTACAAAACCTTCTTAGTTGAAGTTGAACAAAGAAAAAAAATGATTGTTTGTGTGATTTGTTTTGTTTTGTTTTGTAGGTAGAGGTAACCTTCATAGTTGGCATAAGAAGAAAAAAGATGAAGCTCTATATCTGGCAGCCCCTCTCTGACGACAGTACATGACCACGATGCGTTAGCAGTGACACTTGTTCATGGGTACACGTGCTTCTACTATTCCCGCCAATTCTCACTATTTTAGAGAGTTCCTAATAATGTTTCCTTCATTAACACAACCTTACCAAGCTATTCCTAACCTTTAGAAGGTCTATTTCAAGTTTTGGATGGTTGCTAATATGTTTGTGATCTGTTTTTAATTATGATGATTGTAAATATATGTAATTGTAGGGTGTAAGAGTTAATCAGTGACATAAATATGCGTGGGAGAGATAAATGCATAGTTTTTATTTTTATTTTTTAGCATGTGTTAGATAAATGGATAAAAAAAAAGGAGAGAAAAAAATACCTAAAAAAACTTAACAACCTTTTTCATTTTTCATTATGGCTAAGTTTCTCCAAAAAAAAAAAAAATCATGTATGTATTTGTAATAAAAAAGTATGAAAGAAAAAGAAAAAAAACCAAAAAACATATATTGCATGATTTAACATTTCTTGAAAACATCAAAAATTCAGAAAAATATGTTTTATATTTTACTTGCATCATGGATTTAATAAAAAGTTTATTAAGCCTATGAGGAATTTGACCTAAATTTAAAAATATAAAAAATAAAATTTATTTATTTTAAATATTTTAGAATTTATGAACTTATAAGTAAAATGTATTTTTAATAAGTAAGAAAGGAAAAATAAATATATAAATAAAAATCTCATTCTCTCTCACCGTTTGTTTACTTTTAATATTTTAGAATTATGAACTTATACGTAAAATGTATTTCTAGTATTAAAAAATAAAAATAAATATATAATAAAATTTTATTTGACTTTAGAATGGTTAGGCTTGACCTATAAAACCATGGTTCGCCATAGTGAGATGGATTCACTTTAAACTAATAGACAAACCAATGGTTAGATAAACACAACAGAGTCTTAGTAATAACCAGACAAATGAACTATGTAACTTACCCTAGGTAGGAAATATTAGGGGTGATATTGTCTTCACTTATCTAGACTTTAAAGATTAGTTAGGGTTTCTATTGACTCAAATACTAGATGGCGACTCTAAACCTTTAAACTATAAAAGGACAAGAAGCCCTTGTTCTTTTCACACCTTCGAACCTGATTTGGAAGGATGGTTGTTGCGATGCCACACACCTGCAATTTAATGGTAACTTCACTGTGGACTTTTACCTATGGACTAAGCTTTGTTGTTTATCTATTTTATTGTGTTTTAATTTGATTGGTTAGTGTATTTATTTTTAACATGTATTTTGTACATATTGCTCATGCATTGTATATAATAGGTTAATACCTTCATGCATCACATGCTTTAATTTTTGAGATCACACGCAAGCTTCTAGGTTAGGTGGGGAATTATTGATTTGCCTTATTACTATCGGTCAGAGTTCATATTCGTGAAACACTTAACTCAGATTTAAGTGCTTGCTTGGTAATGATGGACATACATGCCTTAACCGTATCTTGCAATGCCTCTATATTGTCTTTACGATGATTGTCATTGGATAAAACTAAGATCTTTTTTGAGACAAAGTAGAAAACCTACCTATACTCTTTTAATGAATAGAACATAACTTTAGGGTGTGTTTATCCGACATGTAAAATCCTGAATTGGTAAATGGTCATCACATAGATTCTACATTAGTCTGGGTATAACGAACTGAAAATCCATATGTCAATTTAGAACAATTAGATTTGAACTCAGAGAAAAATGAGGTAATTTCTTGTTTTTTTACCAACTTAATTGAGAATGTCATCATATATATTTATCCATGGTAACAATTTATTTTCCTTTTAACTATATAATCGTGACAAAATGATCTGATTAATGAATTGATTATAACGCTTAATTCAATCTTGGAATTCTACCTTACATTCATAATCTTTCATGACTTGAGCACAACATATTAGTACATATCCTGCAAGAAATTAGTATTTGTATTAATCATTATTTCCATCTCTATGAGAAAGTCCAAATCACATTAATTTAATAATAATAGTAACTGTTGAATAGTTTCATAAATTATCCATTGTATTTAAACCATATTTTATACTATATTACAATCCTTCCATTAACAATACTTTGCTTTACTTTTCATGCCTTACCCTTGAGGTCATATATATATATATATCACAATGCAGTATTTTAAGAATCATCCAAGGATTCAATCTTTTAATTATCCCTTTATATGCTATCTGTCAATGCATTTAAGATCAAAATACTATCTTTTACTTTATATCTGTTTGGGTTAGCAAATTATAATCCTTAGCTAATAATTCCCTTATAAATATCACAATTAATTAAATGCTGACAAACTTTTACTTGATGCATCCAATGTCCATGCCAATTTCTCTTCACTCTTTTACATTGGACAAAAACAATTTATCGTCATTGGCTATACATAGTTCATTGTTGCTAATAGAACTTCATTTCACGATTATACTTGCCATAAAAATTATATCACATTAGTACATACGATCCCCTTTTTAGTCACATTTTCATTATTTATAATAAATTCATCGGCATTATCTATTTACATAGTACATGATTCACAAATCATGTTAATTATATTTTTTTCATATCAATTTAAAATACAATAGACACATACCATCCATAACCTTGACGGTACCGTATCTAAATGATCAATCAGCTTCTATTCAAGATATCTAATTCGAACCTTTAAACTATAATATCATCCTTTTTGTTATAGAGGTCGTCTGTCCTTTCACTGGTTGGATTTACTAGTTTAACTACCATCTAATGCATTCTTTCTTGATGACAAAATCTTAATCTTCATCCTTCACGAGGACTAGCTTTTTACCAATTCAACTTTAATAATTTAGCATTAATACCAAAAACACAATTTCATCACCAGAGTTTTATCATAACAATTTAATATTATACAATATTTCATTAATAACTTGACGAATTCATAACTCATGCATTTGCACTTTCACACAAGCCACTAATCTAATCACACATTCCTTAGTCATCAATGCTTTTGACACCATTAGCACCAAAACTAGGTAACTAGCTCTACAATTAACCTACCTACTAAGGCATAAGTTCCTTCCTTAGCCCATTTACCAGGGCACTAGCCATCATTGCTTAAACTAGGCACTAGATTCCCTTAAATAGGAATACTAGCCCACAACCCAAATGGGGCACCAGATTCCATCTAATAGGAATCACTAGAATTCTTTCCAACAAGAATATTAGCCTACAGCCCAAACTAGGCACCAGATTCCATCTAACAGGAATCACCAGTATTCCATCCAGCACGAATGCTAGCCCAAATCGGGCACCAGATTCCATCTAACACGAATCACTAATATTTCATCCAACAAGAATACTAGTCAACAGCCCAATCCATGCACCAGATTTCATCTAACAGGAATCACCAATATTCCATCCAATAAGAATAATGCCTACATCCTAAACTGGGCACCAGATTTCTTCCAATAGGAATACTACCCACATCCCAAACCAAGCACCAAGCTCCATCCAACAAGAATCACCAACATTCCATCCAACAAGAATACTAGTCAACAGCCCAACTCAGGCACTAGATCCCATCCAACAGGAATACTAGTTAATAGCCCAACTCGAACACCAGATTCCATCCAACATGAATACTAATCAACATAATCTATATATCATAATTCAAATAATAATCAAAATAATTCCACGACATAATAAAAATTTAGACCATGTCAATTAAAATATTTATGGTGCTAGGCACTTACTTCCTTCACAAAATTATTTAAACACATACACATCATCAACATACATGTATAAATTAAGCATCAATAATTTAATCATAATATACCATTAAATTATCACCCTATAGTCATCACATCATTTTTGTTATTACACCTCTAATTCGACAGTTTGTATATTGCTACCACTACATTTTCCTTGACATACACATCCACAATTACATTTATAGAAAATACCATTTATTTAACTCTAACAAGTTTTGTAAAAACAAAAGTTCGAGGTGCAAGGCATCTACATAATGCCTAAACTCGAGCAAAAATCTCATACTGTTGGACAGATCCTGTTATCTCTCATGTATAATTAAACATACACATCAAACATGACTCCACCATAATTGGAAATTCCATTCTAAAACTCATTTAAATTTAACATCATATACATATGCATTTGAATAATTTTTTTTATTTGCTTTCATTACTTGTTTTTTCAGGCTGAATATCGTTAAACATGGCCTAGCCATATTTTTATTTTATCTATTCAACCCATCATGTACATATTTAGTAACTTCACATCCTTACATTTATTCATACCATTAAAACTAATTCATTTTCCTTATCAAACGAATCTTGGCCTAATGGCTTTATTTATTTTTTCATGATGGGTTTTTCAATTATTTTTCACAAGTCCACTTTACTACATCTTAAGTAAATTTAACAACATGTTTTCACCATAATTCCACGCACACACCTTAATTTAACATTTTTCTCCCCATTTATTATCCATTTGGACAAACTTAAATTTCCAAAGAAAATGGAATTTTCCTCACATTTATCTATTATTTTGAACATTACCCAATTCATTTGGCATTCAGCAAATCACAATCCCATATAATCCCCATAACATTAAATTGAATAAACTCAAGTTCAAGATTTCCATTTTGGTCGAATTCCATATTATGATGGTGATTAGGATTCTTTTAAAATTCTTTCAATTGACACTCAGCCTAATTTTTTCTATACACATAAATACTTCCATACATAATTTACCTATCAAATGAATCAAAATGTCATCTCCTTATTTCTTCTTCATTTCGCCGAATGCCTTCATTCATGGCGGGGGATGATTTTCTTTTTAATTATTCCAATTAAACTTTTCCCAATCATTTTCATATCTATTCTACCTCATTCAGCTCAAATTCCATAGCAATTAAAACAATTAAACTTATCCCATCATCGATATATCTAGGTCGAAACTACCATTATGATGGCCATGGGGTTTTTTTCTTCAACTTTTATGCAATTTAATCCCTTAACCACACATTAAACACTTCTATTTATCTCATTATTATACAATTTTCATGTTAATTTGAAGCAACAATTCCAAACCCTTTAAGTTAGGTTTGGCCGAAACTTTGTAATAAATGGATGATATAATTTTCTTCAAGTTTTCTTTGAATTACCATTAGACCCAATCCTTTTTCATGCCTAAAAACATATATCTAACATAATATCAACAAACTCAATATCCCTTCATACAATTTCAAAACTTCCATAACACATGAAAACATATATCTAACATAATATCAACAAACTCAATGTCCCTTCATGCTATTTCAAAACTTCCATAACACACTTTACAACACAATCAAATCAATTTCATGTCAAAACCTCAAATTTAGCTTTAGTCAATATTTCTTACCTCTTAATTACAAGGAATCAAAGAAAGAATGGTAGACAATCCAAGCTTTTCTCCATTTTCTTCTCCTCCCCTCTTCAACTTTCCTCTATTCTTCACCATTTCTTTCCTTCTCTCTATCTCTCTCTCTCCATCAAAATCATGTGTTTTAATCAATATCTCTCTCAAAATCACTCATGATTTTCTCAATTTGAAAGCTATATCCTTAGATTTTTGGATAAAAATAATAAAAACTCTCATCTCTTCCTCTACTAAGGCAGGTTGAAACTTATAATGGGGGAGGATGAAATGTTTCTTTATTGACTAAAATTCCCTTTATTTAATCCTTTAGGTGATTTTTCTGTAAAATACCAACTTTGGACCGAAATAACAAGGCCTTTCTAAATTCTAAAATTTCTAAAATTTAACCCAGGAAAGACTACATGTTAGGAGGCTCCGTGCAAAATGTCAGATTTGTTTAATAATCATGTTGAGAGTTACGCGTTTTAGCGTAAAACTGAATAATTTGTGATTTTCCATCAAAAAATCAAATTTCCTTATTCAATTCTTACATAAATCATACCAATTATTTTTCTTAATCCTCGGGATTATTTTCTTTTTCCAAATGTATTTATTCTAAATTTTTAACTTTTATTTTATTTATGAACTTAATACAATTTCATTGTAACATTACCAATTTTTATTTGGTGCTTACACCATTAGTTTTAACTTTTTTTTTTATTATTATCATTTTAATTCCTTCGAATCATTTTTTTATTTTTCTTATTCTTTTATCCATTGAAACCCATTACCAGTTTTACCATAGTTATGAGTTTTAAACTAAAACTCATGATTTCTGTAGGAACCTCATCCATACTTTTATATTTAATCATAGAGACAATTCTCTCCATTTCACATCATATTCTCTATTATTTATATTACTTAATCATTTTTTTCATCCTAAGTTTTCATTGCTCATCGTGATCTTACTTGTTTAGTTTTTTTTATTTACATGGGGTTTTACATTGGGCTATTACAAATTGATTGAGATGGATATTGATTTTGTAGTCTATGCAATGATGACATTAGGTTCTTGAATCTATAAATGATGATCATTGTCACCCTTGAAGGACGAACCCGTATTCAATTTACCTTTTGTTTTCCGTAAGCATCACATATTTATTTTCTTTACAAACTTGCATGGTTTTCATTTATAGGTGAAATATAGGCCCACCCCTACAAGTTGAACCCTTGAAATCTATAAACACTTAACTTAGAAAAAAGGCTCATGGAGAACAAAGAAAAGGCATAGTTGGAATCCTCAAAAGGGAGATGAAAAATACAAAGGATGATATTGCTAGGTTCATCAGTTTTACTCGAACAAATCCTAAGATCCAGATCTAGAGAACGAGCTTTTATCCACCCCACAGTTACTGCCAAACTCGCACCTATACAAATAACTCCCTTCACCTTCATTCCATAAAAGTTTTAGGTAATTTGCACCTCACCGGAGGCATAGTTCACTGCACCTTTTTCATTTTCTTAAATAGCATAAACTGTGTACCTAAATATTAAAACCTAAAGGCAAATATGATAACAGATGGACATTTTGATAAGTTGTTTGCTATTAAAGAGAGATTAAGGGCTATTGAAGGAACTAATTTATATAAAAATCGGTGAAACATACCTGGTTTTGAACATAGTGGTCCCCAAGAAGTTTAAAGTGTCAGAATTTGCTAAATACACCGGTATGTAGTGCCCAATGATTCACCAAATAAGCCTATAAGATATAAAAGTGAGTGACAAGGAATCTATCTAAGAATACAACTAGAGATGGCATGGAGTAACTGCTCATATAAATTCTCCATTACTAGAAACAAAGATGGTCATTTTATTTACCAACACTTTCAAGACATCTTACTTTGAGTTACTGGTTAGAAACGTAGCCCAACACATTACTGTTATAGTGATTATGGCCGAAAAGGTTGAACAAAGTATCAAAGCATGAAAAATAAAAGGTCCATTAACGAGCTCTAGAATTATGATGGAAATAATAGTGGTATCTACTACATTGTCACCACATCATCTTCAGCATAATAAGTGGTTGGTAAACACTAACAAAAAACAAATGTTGTTGGAGAATCTTACCTAAGAAAGAGTGTGGCATTTGTCAATCTTTATCATTATGGAATTTTTCTTTTCTGTATTTTGTTTTGGGATCACATCACATATTTTTAATGAAATATGAATTGTTTTTTTTTTATATCTCTTTACTGTTTTAAAATCAAGAGATGTTTTTGTGGAAGTAATACTTAACATTTTATTATTGTCTGCGATTGGATAAATATATAGGTAAAAATATTTGAACCCTAAGGTGTGCAATAAAACACACTAAGAGGCAATCCCTACGCTTTTGAGACTCATAAAACTGAATCTTATAAGTGATCCCATGGCTTTATTTAAAACCTTATGACCAAATTGGTTTTGTGAAAAACCCTTGCCAAAATAATCCTAAAAAATTAAATTTACCTTTTGATTTCAGAAATAATTAATGTTTGCTCAAAACAGTGTTTATACACCCTTTTCATAAGGTGACAAATAAATCATTCAAATAATTCTCATTTTGAAATGACCAAATTTTTTTGAACTAAAAGATATAAAATGAAAACATGTAGTTACCCTTACACTATATCTGTTGATCCAAGTTTTAGATGTATACATAATGGCATGTAATGAATTTAGTAGTTATAGACTCCAAAACATAGTTCTTTGCAAATCTAAATCATTATACTAAATAAGGATAAAATTTATCAGTTTTAACCGCTAGCGCTTGAAATGATAGAAGACCTTTTTTTTCCTTTCATGTTCTAAAAATATTTTCCTTGTGGTCCCCATTTGAGTCTGAATAATTTTTTTTTCTTAAAAATCTTGACTAGGAACACACCCCCATATTAGAAAAAATGCATATGCCAAATTTGGATCAAGAGTTAATTTTGACTAGAATCATATCACAAACTAGGCGCAAATGAAAATTTAAATATCAAGAGTTAAGAAAAACAATGAAAAAAGCAAAAGAGCTCGAGAGATTCAAATGCTAGGGGCATGCCCAAAAGAAAAACAAAAATGACTAAGTCAAGGTTAAAACAAAATAAGGATGCCCCACCAAAGCAGTAAAAAAAGACAAATCAAAGAAATACAATAAAAGGGAAAGAGATTGAAAGGCATAATAAGTCAAGTAAATGGCAATTATTTTAAGTATTTAAAATCTTGAAATACTCTTGGAGCCTATAAATCCTTTTCTTTTATGTCCAATAGTCATAGCTTGCATTACATGTCTTTAAAAGTCCTTTCTGATCAAGCAAATAAACAACCTAGACCGATAAATAACACTCTCAAAATACAAAGAATTTTTTCCACAAGAATTATTACATCACGAACAAGCTACTTGTTATTATTCATACTGATAATATTAGTGCTAAAAAAGATAATTTTTTTTCAAACAAAATTTCAAGCTTTTAGTTGAGCCTCTTGCATTGAAACTAAAAAAACTAAAAAAGTAGAAAGTCACCTCGTCATGAAATTTCACCCAGTTTAATCTCACTTGCATAAGAGATCAAATCACCATTTTCATACAGAAAAATTAAACCTTTTGAGAATTGTAAGAAATTCAAAACAAAATTGAATGGTACGAGTAACTTATAAATATTTTTTTAACCAAGCTGTTATATACCTAAGAGAATAAAACAACAACTACCTCGCCTCTTATTAACCTCTCTCTCTCTCTCTCTCTTTCAAAAACTAAAAAAAATCATCTCATCATCTTTTCCCCTTTTAATATACAAATAAAACCCTTACAAAGCCTTTTTTTGGGCAAGAAAAAGGAAAAAAGCATAGCAGCTTCAACTTTCCCTCATTCATCACTATCAAAAGAAAAAAAAATAAAAAACACGTAAAGTCCCATTAAACAACCTAAACCACCAACTTATTCTCTTTGATTACTGAACCAAAGGATAAAAAAACCAAACATAAAAAAATTTCCCATCTTCATCTTCCATGTTTGACCTAAATATACAATACCCATCCACCCTTCATAGCTTCCACCATACCATCAAGCTTCAACCATCTCTATCACCGACTCCATCACCACTGATCACCATTAACGTTAGCAGAAGTGTCGTCATTCCATCCTTTATTGATCGAAGCTCCTCCAAAACAAAAACCAAATCATTCCCTCTTTTATTTGTCTTGCTTCTATCCACCCTAATAAAAATCTCCCTTATGGCTAGGTACCAAACAAACCCAAACCTTCTACTATGACCACGACCACCCTCATCATCAGCACACCATCATCCTATGACCACACTTCACCATGAACCTGCCTTCTCCATTATCTATGGTAGACCTAGATCTATCAACAACCATAAAACACCTTTTAATTAGTCGAATAACATAACAACACCTTTTTAATTCAAGTTGAACAAAGAAAAAAGAAGCAAATCTATGGAGAAAAAAATAAAACAAACTGACTATTTATGTGATTTTTTCTTGTTTTGCAGGTAGAGGTGACCTTAACAGTTAGTATAAGAAGAAGAAAAAAAAAGGAAGTTGTTCTTCAGTTCCATCTAGCAAACCCCCCTTCAGGGACAATGCATGACCACCACATATTAATAGTGAAAGTGGTGCATGGGTGTTCGGGTTGCCATTGTTCTAGCCAATTCCCACTATTTTAGGGAGTTTCCGCTCTGTTTTCTTGGTTACAACAACCTCTCGAAACTATTCCCAACCTTCAGAAGGTCCATTTCGGGTTTTGAATGATTGTTAGTGTTTGTGATTCGTGTTTAATTATGCTGATTATAAATATTTGTGATTGTAGGGTGTGTGAGTTAATTAGTGAAAGAGATATGTGTGAGAGAGTGATACATAATTTTTATTTTTTATATGTTTTCGATAAATGGTTAAAAATAAGAAAAAAAGGAAAAAAATTAACAAATTTTAATTTGCATTAAGGCCAAGTTTCTCAAAAAAAAAAAACTTATGTTTGCATTTTTAATAAAAAAAAAATATGAAAGACAAAGAAAAAGAACACAAAAATATATTGCATGATTTAGCATTTCTTAAAAATACCAAAAATTAAAAACAAAATAGTTTTTATATTTTGCATACATCATGGACTTAATAACAAGTTTATTAAGCCCATGGAGAACTTGGCCTAAATTTAAAAAAAAAATCAAAAGGTTTTTTTATTAATAATATATTATAATTTATGAACTTATATGTAAGATGTATTTTCAATAAGTAAAAAAAGCGAAATAAGTACATAAATAAAAATCTTATTCTCTCTCACCTTTTGTTTATTTTTAATATTTGAGAATTACAAACTTATACATAGAACATATTTCTGGTATTAAAAGAAAAAAATATAATAAAATCTTATTCGACTTTGAAATGGCTAGGTTTGACCCATACAAATATTAGGGGTGTTCACGGTTCGGTTCGGTTTGGTTTAAACTAAAAAAACCAACCGAACTGAATTTCAGTATTTTGGAGAAATATTAACCTAACCGGACCAGAAACCGGTTCAAACCGGAACGGAAACCGGTTCAAACCGAATCGGTCCGGTTCGGTTAAATCCGGTTTTTTTGGAAAAAACCAAGAAACCTAATCCCATAATTAAATCTGGTTTTTTTTTGGAAAAAATCAGGAAACCTATTCATTAAATCCGGTTTTTTCATTCTAAAAACTGAATTTGAAGCGTAAAAAGCTCTTTCTCATGTTGCATTTCTTTCATATATAGGTTTTTTTTTTGTTTTTTTTTTAAAATTGGCTTAGCCTTACATTCAATTGAATTTTAAAATTTATAGAAACCTGAATTAAAATTTACATAAAATTCACAGCTTGACTGACTTTTACCTGACTCAATCTGAACATGAATTTAGACATGAATTCAATCTAACAGATACAATGCAATAAATCAATTTCAATATGCATGCAATGCAATAAATCAATTTCAATATGCA
>Ga0325404_1006027_pt1 | contig 12752 bp, 7 predicted proteins | sample PopdelMetagenome_18_FD_205664 | JGI IMG/M metagenome (GOLD analysis project Ga0325404, IMG submission 205664) | Populus deltoides microbial communities from Bellville, Georgia, United States - Xylem-Control-R1 | ecosystem: Host-associated > Plants > Phyllosphere > Stem > Wood/Secondary xylem... | reverse complement strand
CAGTAGGATTGTGTGTTTGATATTATACTTCAATTTATTTTTTAAAGTGTTTTTTAAAATGTATTTTGTATGAGAAAATATTAAATTAATATTTTTTAAAATATTTTAATAATTTTAATGTTAAAAAATATAAAAATATAAAATATTATTTAAATATATTTTTAATTAAAAATTACTTTAAAAAATCACTACCATAAATACAAACCACTATTTTTCACTTTCTTTCTTAAGCACTGCACAAAAAATGGTAAAATCCAACGAATCTTTGGAGGCAGGGCAAAAATGAATTGGAAAGCAAATAGTGTCAGCCTCAAACAACACCACAACCCCGCGTTGCCTTACATTATTCAGGTGGCGCGTTACTCCACTCCCCAAAATTGGCAAGTATAGCGACTAACATAGCATTTCTCTCGAATCACGTTGACTTTCTTCTTCTCAGAGAATGAACACGAAACCGCAGGATAGAAGGGGGAAAAAAGGGGTAAACTATATTTTAGCCCTTATAGGTTCAGAAATACTTTACTTTGGACCCTGTTCTCTAAACGTTTCAAAATTATCACTTGGATTGGAGGATAAAATTCAAAATTAATAAAATTTTTACAAAAAAAAAACCAAGAAAAAAATAAAAATAAAATAAGAATTAAATTGGTAAAAATAATATACAATAAAATTAAATTAAATAACTAAATTGAAAATAAATAAAACTATCAAGAAAAAAAATTAAAAATTAAAAAAATTAAAATATCAACAATAAAATGTTAATTTACTTTTGAAGTAAAAACACTTTTTTTTTCTTTAAAGTAAAATATAATTAATTTTTTAAAAAAATATTTTTCATTAGAAAAACGATGCCGAAGTATGGAAAGAATCTTCCACATTAATCCTAGATTTACACTCATTTAAACTTAATACAAAAGGTAACAGCAAGAAGTGGATTAAGAAAATATTTTAGTAAGGAAAAAAAACATTTTCCATTTTTTATTATGACAAATTCTCATATTTTCTACAAATATGAAATCTTACTGGTGAATTGACTTTTCAGTACTATCACTACTCTACAGCCTCTCTCATCCGATAATTTCCCTAACGGCTTCCACTATCTAAATTCAAAAGCAAAACTATTCACTGTTACTTCTTTAAACACTCCTCCTCCTCCTCCTCCATTGTTAAATAATAATAATCATCCCGACAGAACCAACCAACATACCAATTCCTCCGTCAAATCCAATAGGTCTTCTTTACCTGTTAATATACGATCCGCTTACTTACGCATACGTATAAACATACGGTATCTCTCTCACCTTGGACATGGAGAGCAGTATACCGTTATCGACAAAACCAGAGCGGCGATGGAGATCGAAGCCGTTACAGATCTCTAAACCTTCTCTTTTCCTAGCTTTCTTCTCTTGCTTCGCTTGGCTCTACGTTGCTGGCCGGTTTGTTTGTTCCCCTCATTTCTTCATTTATTTCTCAATATCAGATTCATAAAAAAAAAAAAAATTAATGCTGTTATAATTATTGAGAATTTGTGGATTTAATTATACTAATTTTGAATTTTATTGATGGAATTTGGAAAATATTCGATATGAGCATTTATTAGGACGTGTTTGGCAAAGAAAAAAAATGGATATAATTTGTAATTGCGAATGTCTTAGCGATAATTTATTGAGATCGTGGTGATTAGAGTTATATAGTAAATAAATTAATTTTAATTAAGAATTATGGATTTAATTGTAATTGCTGTGTTTCTGTTTTGTTCTGTTTGGCTATGGTTTAGGTTATGGCAAGACGCAGAGAACAGAACATTACTTTCTAATCTTCTACAGAGAAATGTAGCTCAGGTTCATGTATCGATCCCTTTTTTATTATTTATTTATTTATTCATAAGAGAAATGAAAAATTATATTAATTTTTGTGATGCTTCGCATGTTTGTTTCCAGGTACCGAAGTTGCTTACAGTCGAAGATAAGCTAGTTGTGCTAGGATGCAAGTATGTTTTTCTGTCTTCTTTATTTATTTGTTTGTTTATTTCGAATTTTTCAAAATTGAATTTTGTTTTATTGTGATATGAATTGGTGTTGTTGACGGTGATTAATTAATTGTAGGGATTTGGAGAGGAGGATAGTGGAGGCAGAAATGGAATTGACGTTGGCTAAGAGTCAAGGGTACATAAAAAGTCGGCTGTCACAAAATGAGTCTTCGTCGGGTAAAAAGTTTCTTGCAGTCATTGGTATATATACTGGATTTGGTAGTCACTTGAAGCGGAAGGTGTTTAGAGGGTCTTGGATGCCAAGAGGTTAGTTGATGTTTGATAGATAATATTATTTTCTCTTTTGAATAATTGTTAAGGTTGCAAATTTTGTTTGGTTTTGTATACTGTGTTGGGTTTTTTTATTCCATTGATTTTCATCCAATAAAGCAACAAATAATGGCATTATACTTTGACTTTGAAAGACTGGAATATTTACTTGACGATTCCCTTTTATCTAATGATTTCCTCTGTTTTTTTACAAACCTTCGTTGTCATCCTGTTCTCCTTTTTTATTGAAGTTTGTGGCAATTTAGTGGCTGTTGTTCCTTACATTGCTATCTTCCCTTCCTTGTCGAATACTTAGTTATTATCATAGATCTCACTTACCCTTGCTGGCTTAACATCTTGATTCTTGATTTCCTACATGATGCAGCAAATAAAAAACAGACTCAAAGCACATAAAAGAAAGCATGGATAAAAAAAATTAATTAGACTCTTAAACCAAGAGACATGAAATTGGAAATATCTAAAATGAATGTTATATACCAAATATGGCCAATCTAAATGTAAGAAATTCTAGTTAGAATATTTTATAATTAGGAAGGTGATAAACCCAATAAATAAAATCCCCATTCTTCTTATTGTGATTTTCTGCTTGCATCCCTGTATCCAGAATGTTGTTACTTGTGACATTGTCATGCCACATAGTATGTCTATCATTGTTTTTGTTGGTTTCACAATGTGAATGATAGTCATATATACTTTACTTCTTGAAAAGTAAGTGACCAGCATTATTGTTTCTTTTGTAGGTGATGCCTTAAAAAAACTTGAGGAAAGAGGAGTAGTGATCCGTTTTGTGATTGGTCGCAGGTTTTCCCTTGCACTGTAGTCTTATTGTATTATTTGCGTATGGTTTATTATTTTTTCTATGAATCAATTTGCTTGGTTTGATTTCAATTTCGCTACCAGTATTATGGTTGAGGTAGCTACTAATGCCTTGGATTTTATGATAACTTTTAAACTGGCAGTGCTAATCGAGGGGATAGCTTAGATCGAAATATCAATGGTGAAAATCGTTCAACAAAGGATTTCTTGATTCTTGTACGTGATGCAATGCAAATTTGTATTTCATAGCTTATCTTTTTAAATGTGCACATGCACATTTTCTAGTATTATGTACTTTCAGTAGTTATGAATATTGGCACTGACCTTTCAAAGTTTTATCCTTTCCTTATTTGATGTCCTGGATTCAAATTAAAGCCTTTTCCTGTTCATATTCACTAGATATTCCTTAGATTTTGAACTTAACTCTGGATGCAAAAAGCTCACTTGCTTTCTTCAAATCAAATGTATTTGCATGGTGTTCCTCTTCTCACTGGTTACTTGGATTCTTCTGGATGGAGTTTAAGTGCATTTATCATTAATTTTGTTTCAGGAAGGTCATGAGGAGGCTCAAGAAGAATTGCCCAAGAAAGTGAAGTCCTTCTTTAGCACTGCTGTGCAAACATGGGATGCGGAATTTTATGTAAAAGCTGATAACAATATTAACCTTGATCTTGGTATAGCTCAATGTCTTATCTGGTTATTTGAACATACACGAAGGATATTCAACTTTTATTCATTAAAACTTCTTTTCATTGTTGTTTGCTGTGTTTTCTTGTGTAGAGGGATTAATTGAACTTCTTGAACATCGTCGCAGTCAAGCTAGTGCTTACATTGGCTGTATGAAATCTGGAGAAGTTGTAACTGAAGAGTACGTGTTTTATCTAATATTATTTCTCACTAATTATGTTTCACTACCTAGATACTTTGCAGATATCTAAATATGCGGTATAACTGCTTTATAGATTGATTAAGTATTTAATGGAAATTTTGGGCTTTCCTTCCCCATATATTTGGAATAATCAAATTCATACTACACGGCATTATTCTCCTAACTTATCCACCATCATGTTTCAGTGCTGTCATTCTGATCTGCTTGGTAGAATTTATGCAAAGTTAATATATCATTTCCATCAAGAGCGTTTGCCTAGTTTGGAAAGCATGAAAGATACATACCTGCGTTGTTCCATTTTTCTGTTGCATTTATAATGACTTATTGATCCAACAATTACGACGCATGTGTGCATTTCTTTCATACTTTCATCTGGGCAAAGTCAACAATTTGCCCATTCTTACTTTTAAGTCATGTGAAAATTTGTTATTTTTTTCTAAAGCAGCTTGAGGTTCCTAGCTTTTCTCAGCCCTGGAACATTTCAATTTTGAGGTTATTGGAATTTACTTCAAGGATATATAAACATTTGTTGTTTTTCAGGGGAAGCCCATGGTATGAACCTGAATGGTGGAAATTTGGAGATGAAAAATCGTAAGTGGCTGAACTTGTGAATGACAACACAATAAGATGTTTCCTATATATGTATTACTGATAATTTTGGTTGATAACTGCGCCATCACTTTATGGTTTTGAAGACTGCTTGAATGGCCAGAAATTGGATAAACATCAATCTCTTATCATTTCAGGTACTTCCGACATGCGGCTGGTTCACTTCTTATACTCTCCAAAAACTTAGCTCGGTATATTGACATAAACAGGTTGGTTATAAATTCTATAACTGGGAAAGCTTTAGGATGAAATCATGTTTAAAATTTTAGTGGTGAGGATGGACTTGGGTTTGTTCAGGACTTGGGGGTTGCAGCTCATTGCAATTTGGTACATGATAGGAACTCTAGGATTAATATTAGACCGTATAGTTCTACTACATTAGCAGTCCGAAACCCTCAATCCTCTCTTTGTATGATGGTCATTGAGCCATATGTGAAGTGGATAGAAGTCTCCCAGCATGCTTTTCTGAAGTATAAGAACCAGACTTCAGATGGTGTTAATTGCAAGTAAGCTATTTAGTTCTTATTAGAAGTCCTGGTGATTGAGTAGCCCATCTTTGTGTTATTCACATGTGCAGAATTTTACTTCAGGTACTGTAAGATCATACAATTTCATCACTCTCCACGTGAGCTACAAACTAATCCAGGTTACTTATTACGTGCAGCGCATCTCTAAAGACTTATGCTCATGACGATACATCAGTGGGATCCTGGATGATGGGTCTCCAAGCAACCTATATAGATGACAATCGTCTTTGCTGTAGTAGCATTAAACAAGGTAAGCTTTTCATAAGATGGCCTTTTGATAGAAATGGACATTTTTCTCAAGCTTTTACTCTTTTTTTCTTGTTCTTAGAGCTGTTCTTTTCTTTTCCTTTCTGAGTTGATAGCTATCGTCTCTAGACTTGATAGCTTGAAAGGCATGTATTAGAAAAGAGAGAGAACCACACTTGTAATTATCATAGTGGTACTTCTTTTCTTCCACGCATGAAAGTTTCATTAAAGTGTTGGGCTCTTTTTAATCCACTCTCCCACTCCTCCCCCCTTAGTGAATTTGAACTGAACCTTTTCAAGCTACCTCTAATATACCAGTTTACCTTACAACCTGCGCTAACCGCAAACATGTCGCTGTTCATTTGCAGACAAGGTTTGTTCCCAGGCTTGATTAGGGTTCCATACAGGTTAAACTTGCTTTTACAGTTGTTTATCGGCACACTCAGCGACACATGTTCATGCTGAGCTCCCATGTTCACCAAGACCTCCGTAGCATTCACCGGATAATTCTTTGGAGGTGCAGAGATTAGCCACATTCTTTTAGGATTAACACAAGCAAAGTGCATATCAGCGCCGCAGTTTGTGAACGTATCATTTTTTTCTACTTATAGATGATTGTGCTGTATTCCGTCCCCTCCAAGAGATTGCTTCGTAGTTAACGAGCAAATGGTTTAGTTGAACAGCGACGCTGAACTAAAGTAAAATTGAGCATCTTTTTTGTAATCTTTCCTTCAATTTATTTGATTGCAAATAGTTTTAATCAAAATATTTAGATGATGCCACGCACATCATATATATTTTCTGAAAATAAATGAGATAGGAGAATGCATACTCTGGAGCTTAAGTTATTTTTGTAGCCTTTAAATTATTTTATCTTTTTTATTTGCTTTCAATGTAAACCATATTTTTTTTAAAAAAAGATAAATCTTAATTTTATATCATATATTTTTTAAATATAAATGACTTATATAATATATAATTTGAATCATTTAATTGAAGTAGAAGATTTGATCTCACAAATTATTTTAAAATAGATTCATTTGATCAAATTTCAAAAATTAAGGGACCATAAAGATCTGTACCTGCAAAGGAAATCAAGCGGCATCGGCATGCTCTCAAGACTCAACTTCACCATTCCATTGTGCTTGAAAAAGATAAAAGAAAAGAAAACCTTTCCTTCAGCTCAACAGGCAGAAAGGGAGAACTTCTACGCAGGCAGCTAATCCAACAATTACTCCTGTTTTTACATAAAAGATCCATTCACGAGTGCTATAAAAACTAGCAGTGGCAACAGATGTGCAAGACACTGTTTTCTAACAGGATTTGAGGAGTTCCTTTCTGCCGCAACGTGTAACCTACTACAATTGCACAAAATACCAAGCAAGAAGTCCAGGAAGCAAACCTCTAGTATTTGAAAAGCTTTAACCTAACAATGTTGCGCATGTGTACAAGAGGAAATAGCCTTTACAGGGAGGGTAAAATACAACAGTTCTTCCTCTGAACTCTCATCATCATCCCAGGCATGCAAAAAAGGAGTCAAAATCTCCAGATGCCATTGACCATGTAGCGATCAAACCACGCGAGAGCTGAGGGGACAGGTTGCCCTGGCTTTGCATATCATTGCACGCAAGTAAACAAGAGGTAAAAAATAAGAACTCTAATCTTACACATGGTAAGCAACTTCGAGGAACTCAGAGCATTTTTGCTTAAAACGTCTATTGTTGACTCTCTTCTTACCTCGATCTTATTTTAATGCGTCGATTGAAGGGGTTTCGGTAGCTTTTTGAACCCTAAGCCTTTTTGTCCTGAAATCAAAAGAGAACTTAACACGGTCAAGCATATCAACCAAAAAGAAATAGAAAAGAAAAGAGCATAGCATGCGATAAAGAGATCAAATATATCTATTATAGGCTACAGCATTGCCCTTCAAGAACAAAGTCAACTTTGTTGCCCAGGATACCTGCAAGAAATACCTACATGTAGACCCATATACACAATAATATCAGATTCCTAAAGCAAAACACAAATGAGAAGGCACAACGTGTGATTTTGATAGCTCAAGTTATCGTGCATTTCGTTCTTTCACATGAACAGCACAAGAGGAACAGATCATAGTGCATTTTGGGCAGGTGGTAGCCCACCAAATGAATGACGACAATAACCTGATGACAATTCTAATTTGGTTTAATTTCAGATCAAAAGGGGCCAACAGTTTCTTCTTCTTCTTCTAATTTCTACATGATAAACGAAGTCCCTAGAATTGCATGTTAGAGGTGAGATTCATATGGCATTAGCATGTCTCCCTTCACAAGTCACCTCTCCTTTCTAGTAATTTTAATACCAATCATACCGCGATGCTGGGGTAATTAAGTTATATGCTTGTGGGTATTAGGCACCAAACTATACAAAAAATCAAATCTCCAAAAGGTAAATGTTTAGCAAGTTCCTACTGGTTACAAGCTTTCCAGTCCTAAATAAATTTTCTTTCTAAAAGGGGAAAACATGGGGAGCTAGAAGTAAACTGTAAGATGACTTCTCAGTGCAAAAGATGTATCAATTAATGTCATTACCTCGAGGAAGTGATGTATTTCTCAATTTCCAGTTTCTGTTCATCAGCATATACTAACCATTTTTCACTTGGTGCAACAGAATTCCATGTACCCATATCTGTACAAGAAAAATAAATGATGATATGCAGCATGTGTACTTCATATACACAAATGAAAACAAACCAAGCATCCTGACCTTGAAGTAGAATATCTGATTGACCATTGTAGCCATTTAGTTTCCAGAAAGCTCGGCCATCAACGTCCAGAAGGACAGGCTCTGTTCTGACAGCATTGGATAATAATCCCTCTGATCATTGCAGGTAAAGGTTAAATATATATATATGTTTGCAAATTATAAATTAATTTGCATGTACGATCAAAAAAGAACAATAGATTAATGCAAAGAACTGATATAAAAAATCCTACTAGCAAGCACATGATAGATGTTTCAAAAAATATAATTTGATCTCAGATTCTTCAGTTTCCTGTAAATGTCTTTCTTCTCAAAATTTAAGGGCATTCTCTTCGACAGGTCAGATAATTCTTATCCAGTAGCCTTCAACAAAAGTTGGTCATGTGTATAGATGGAAAGAAAAACCAAGAACATTATCCCTTGTCTGATCTTGATTTTGTCACCAAATTTCAATGGCCAGAATAACAATTATTTAGTATAGAGCAACAAACCCAAAAGACTGTCAAACCACTTAAGCCCACTGTATATCTAACAGTATTTGATAAAATCAAAGCAAACATTTTTATGCAATCACGTTAACTTCAAAGGGTATATTTTGCAATCACATTAACTTCAAAAGTGGATATGCACTTACTCTTCAGTGCCATGGCCTCCAGCATTTCTGAGTGGGCCTGTGCAGCTTCACTTTTTATTCGTGAAACCATTTCTTTATGGTTAGAAACAGAAATGGGAGCGCCATTTTTCTCAATAATAGCTTTGGCCACCTCGTCTAGCATCTTCTGTTTCAATTTTTTCTCCTGTTCCAAACAAATAAGAGAAAATAATTAATTTGCAAATAAAGGATGGATTCACTGACATCACTGAAAAGCCAACATTGCGATTTACAATGACTATGACCTTATCCTTTGCTGCAAGAACTTTTTCTTTGGCTTCCTTCTGTCTTTCAAGAAATTTAGAGTTTTCATCATCAATCCAACTGCGCAACTCTCTGGAAAACATATTTATAAACAATCAAAATAAGATAGTAAAATGTCTTGTCAACACAGATTGATAATTGTAGAACCAAATGTATAGGACCCATTTCCTCATTCTGTTTTTGTCGCTTACTTGGTATTGAGAGCTTCATCACATATAAGATTCAAGAGTCTAAGCTTTTCTGAGCTGTTTAACTTATCATATCCTTCATCACCCCAGTCAAAACAATTAGAGGGAAGTTCTTTTGATAAGAAATGGCATTTCGAGACAGATTTCCTGAGAGCTTGAAACCATGAGTTTTCATTTGATGTAGTTAGGGTTGGAGATCTGAACAAGAAATCACAAAATTATCATTCTTCTGTCCCCACACGAAGCAAAAGTGGTTGAGAATAATTAGACAACGTAATAGACTACATACTCTTCTCCTATATCCTTTTGAATCAGAGACAGTAGCTGAATATGAATCTGGGCTAGATGATAGGATTGCAACCGACGCCCTCTTCGTCCATTTATTATTTCCCTGAGTGCAATTTCAGCTTGCCCCTTCTTCAGACCAAGAACCTAATCAAGGGGTAAGAACAAAGACAGTCAACAAAGTCATGAATAACGAACAGGGAAGATGGAAACAAACTACAGCACGGTGGCAACAATTATCATCCATTTACATAATTAAACTTGGTGGAAAATGTCACAATGCTTCATTTGGTTCAATAGTAATAAAAGACTTGTTCATACCTTACCAAAACTAGCACAAAATTCCAAGAATTGCAATGCATTACCAACAGTCTCGGGAGGTAACTCAATGCCTGCTACAGCCGTTAAGCAGGTTCCCTGAGGCAATTGAATGTCCACGTCAATTTCTTTGTTCTGAAGTTTCATGGTACGCCTCTCATTGGCTGTCTTTGATTTGGTTTGAAATTCTGCAGGAAACTTGCCAACTTTGCATGAGTCTCCAGCCATCTTGGTCTCCGTTTGAATTTTATCACTTCTAAAGCCACAAACTATTCCACCATTACAATTTGCACCAAGTAAAACTTCATTCTGGGAAACCTCTTGAGGCTGTGTCTTAGTCCTCTTTTTCTCAACAAAAGCATCTTCATTCTTTCCATTTTTCAATTCTTTCTTAGAAATTTCCTGAGGATGTGCCTTAGTCTTCCTTTTCTTTTCAGAAACATCTTCATCCTTCTTGTTTTCCTTCACTTTGTCCTTGGAAAGTTCCATGGACTTTGTCTTGGACTTCTTTTCATTTGCAACATCACCTTTATCTTTTTCATTGGTCTTCATTTCATTTTCATAAACATCTTCAGTAATTAGAGGCTTCTTATAACCACCCTTCGTACTGTCATTCCTAACTTTCCCTAATCCTTCCCTTTTTGTTTTCTTCTGACTACTCTCCTCCAAATTAATTTCAGCATCCCTGTTACCATTACCAACTTCCTTCAGTCCTCTCCGTTTTGTTTTCTTAGATTTCTTCTCGGCAGAGATGGGTGTTAAATTCTGAGGATGCAGATTCGTATCAATGTTTCCATCAAAAGAATTTTCCTTCCCTGGTTTCCATGGAGAAGCGACTGTAGACTCCTGCTAAAGCATCAATTGACGTATACGTATGGCAAATCAGAAATCCCATGGATGAAGCAGCCTAATAATCATAACAAAGGACCATCATTAGCAAACACTTCCAAACCTTATATGACGACGCACTCCTTGACGAAACATCATTGGCTTTCACATCCTTGTTGTAATTCAAATTTTCAGAACCTTTAATCTGCAGCAGTTCTGAGACAGAACAAAACCCATTTTCCTTGGCTGTGTAGACAAGTATTCCAGTGGGCTTGTGGCCTCGTTTCTTCCTGGAAAAACTTTATTCTATTAGATTCACCAAGAAGACTAGTTATATTCAATAATATCATCACTAAACTTCAAACATGATGTACAAGTCAAACATTGATGTACTTACATGCAGAAGCTACAGTTGCAAATGCCCCTACACTTGGGACACTGCCAGTCATCCAACAATGCTACATCTTCTGCTTTCTCTCCGTATCTAAAACACCACCAACCAAAATGTATTGAGAAAAAACTTAAATGCAAAAACCTCCTTAATTGTTTGACAAAGTTTGTTATGCGAGAATTGCGTCACCAAGCTAACCTGTTTAGTAGGCATTTGTGGCAGAACTTGAGAGTACATAGTTTGTTTCCTTTCTGAATTGCACATGCTGCCGCAAAATCCATTGTTTTTTGGCGGCACTTCGATGATTTTAAACAAACAAGGACAAAGAAAGATATCAATCACAAAGAGAACAGACATGGAAAAAAGATCAATGAGCCCGTCAATTGTACTACCACCTCCAATTTAGAGATAATAACATTACCAAACCACTTTCTTGATTCGCTTTCGTGTGAAACAACAAAATTAATGCAACTGGCCAGAAACAAGCGCTCTTAACATCATTAAGAAAAGATCCCGAATTCCACTTTCATTTTACCTTCCCACATTCTATCATCAACCAACAGAATCGCAAGGAGATACAAGGCAAAAAAGAGCATAATTGAGCATATACACTAACTACGAGACAAATAAATCATGAATATACTAACTAAGAGATGAATAAATCACAAAAGCAATTATGGGTCATTGTTAAATGAGCCGAAAACTAAAAAAGGGACTTGAAACTGAGAATTCTTTAGCTTTCCTACATCTTCACATTAACCAAACAGAAAACCATGGTAGGGTTTACTTGTTGTCTAGAATTCTATCAACAAAAAATCGTGAGAGTAAATTCATGGCTTCTCTTCAAATAACCAAAACTAGGAGCTAAAACTCGAAACTTAGGGTTCTTTCATTTTCTTGCATTTCCCGTCAGCCAGACAGAAAAACACAAAGGGTTTACGTATTATCTAAAATTCTATCAACGGAGAAATCATACAAAGTAGATTCATGGGTTCTCTTCGAATCAACCCAACAAAAAAAAGACAATCAAGAACTGAAACTTGGAGCTTAGATTTCTTTCATGTTCTACTTTCTAGCATGCTCTCGTCAACCAAACAAAGAAAACAAAGGTTCACTTATTATAATCTAAAATTGTATCAAAAGAATCACTCGTTACTTGATGACAAGTCTTCCCATTATCAGAATCATAGATCCTCCCTCCAACAACACGAACTCCAGGACGTTTTGACCGACTCCTCTTCTCTACAACCTCTTTTTCTTTCAACGCAACAGGACTTGAAGTAACTGCCATGCTTGCAAGACTATTCTTTGTGAGACAAGAACAGAACAGGTTACTGGTTATTATAGACCTCTACAGAAGAAAGGTTCTTTCTTGCTTTGCTTTAGAGTTTGGAGATTCGCGCTTTGATTATCTCTATCTGGTTGTGGCGGGAGATATATTTTGATGTGTATTTTGGTTTTGGAGGGATGAAGGAGCGCCAAGTTGAAATTTTTTGAGGGTTTCCTTGTCTTTCTCTCTTCTTTTTTGCCTGTCTGATGATTCATTTCTTATTACAGGACAAGGCATGAAGAAGTTGGAAGATCATTGATTTTGGTTTTTCGTGTGGAGTCATTATTGTTAAATTCCAACCACCTTAGTGGATCGACCTTGCCTTTGGTATGAGCCAAGATAAAAAA
>Ga0325404_1006025_pt1 | contig 12755 bp, 4 predicted proteins | sample PopdelMetagenome_18_FD_205664 | JGI IMG/M metagenome (GOLD analysis project Ga0325404, IMG submission 205664) | Populus deltoides microbial communities from Bellville, Georgia, United States - Xylem-Control-R1 | ecosystem: Host-associated > Plants > Phyllosphere > Stem > Wood/Secondary xylem... | reverse complement strand
CATCTCCTCATTCTTCAAGAATGTCAGCAGCTTGCATTCCCATAACCCCTTTCATTTCTCGAAAAATTGTGAAATTAGTACGGTAAATTAAAAAATTGGTGAATTGATATAGGTTTAACAAAATTTGATGAAATAGTATAGTTTCACATGTGAACTTGTTGACCGGTTCGTAATGATCAGTGAAATTAGTCGATTAATTTTAAAAATAATAAAAAAAATCTTAAAAATAATAAAACCTGGTGTCTCGACTAGATTTTTTATATCTAAAAATCTCATGATCCATGTAGGGATGTAGTCTTTACTAGAGGAAAAATGACCTCGAAAAACTCTTGTGAAGATCTGAGCGCAATCCAATGATGGAATCAAAAGTTATGACCAAACCTTCTCTTAGGTCTAAACTTGTCTCATTAATCCATAAATGTATCTACTAGGTTATTCATCTATATGTTTGGGGCAAATCCTCATTTAATTATATAGACATATACATGACTGCTCAGAGTGTCTACTGCCATGTAAATAATAATTATTTGAGATTTTAATTGGAGTTTATTTTTTAGTCAATAAATTGGAGTCTAAAACATACTTGAAAGAAAATTTTCAAAAAATCATGGTTCTTGTATGAAACGATCGACCAGTTAATACAACTGGATCTAACCGGTTAACTAGTTAAGACAAAATAATGGAGTTTGACATTGTTGCTTCACAAGCACGACATGATCAAATTGTGTTATCTCACAAAATCTTTTCAAACATGTGTTAATTCATCAGTTTTTTTAATTTATTGTGCTAATTTTACAACAAAAATCCATGATTTTTTATATGTCTGCATTCCACTAGTCTGCTTGGCATTGAGGCAAGGTGAGGTGTAGTTAGGTTTTTTAATAAATATATTTTTTTTAAAAGTACAAATCATTTCTCACTAAAAGCTAAAAATATATGTTTTTTTTTGTTGCTTTTCTTATCTTGTAAAAAAACTCAATCACTCCTCAATTCAAAAAACATTCTGATTAACAAAAAGTTATTAAAATTGTTATTTTTCATAGTTAATATGGCACATAAATTTATTATTAATAATGTCAAATGTTGTCTGTTTTTTTCAACATACAAATAGAGTAAATTAGCTTTCTCGCTTGCAATATGTTGTGGGATGGATTTAAAAAAATATGAATCTAAAAAATTTATATAGACAATGGAGAATTTTTTATATTGTTATTAAACACAACACAACGAGTTTTTTTTTAAAAAACTCCTTACTTAATTTATTATCCAGCTCGTGTTTCAAATTAAATCATATAAAAGTTATATTAATGTGATTCAATAGACTTGATGGATAAAAAAAACAATCTGGAGGATCGTTAAAAACATTGTTTGGCTTTAAAAAAAATTCAATATGATATTTTTTTAATATTAAAATGACGACATATTAGATTGAATATGGATTCATGGCTTAACTCGTCAACCCCGTGACTTAGATCATGGACTTTGTTGGGTTTAAAAAGATTTTTAAACTATTCTTTTACTCAATAATTTGATAATAAAAATAAGCACTTATAAAATTAAGCACGAACCAAATACTAAGATGTTTATTTGAGATTGCGATAATCTCATATAAAACAAACCAAAATAAATCATGAATATCAATTCAAAATCAAATAAATATTGAAGGAAAAAATTAATAAAAAAGAGCAAAAAGTAATTCAATTGGAATAAAAAATTTTGGAAGATGGATTTTCTAAAAAAAAAAAACTATATTGCATTGTTATTAAACCCGACCTAGTGGGTCAACTTTAAAATATTTTGACCCGACTCTCTTGCCTAGCCTGAATTTAAAATTAACCCACATGATAGTTGATATTAGAAGACATTGTTGACTTGTCATGTCCAGAGGTAACCTGAATGAATGGTAAAAGCATAATTTGACTTTAAATGTTTTTTACAACATGGTATTTTTTTTTACATCGAGACAACAATGTTAGATCAACCTGCGTTTTGTGGCTTAACTCGCAAAATCCTGTCCTATGACTCTAATAGGTTTAAAAACCTTAATTTTTTTAAAAAATATTTTTTATTTATTAATATGATAACAAAATAGTTGCTTTTAAAAATCTAGTATTAATCAAATATCAAAATATTTATTTAAAAATGTAACAACCTCTTGAAAATTAAGCCATAATAAATTACAATGATTTAATTAAAATTAATAAAATATTGAAAGGTATAATTTCGAAAAATAATAAAAAATAACATACTGACACTAACGGGTGGTTCACGGTTCACGTAAACAGCAAACAATAACCGCCGTTCATTTTTTGTTGTTGTTTTGCAATTATAAGTATCTGCAGCTGAAAGTTGAAGCATGTGATGAAAATAGATGGCATGTTATTTTGATATTGTTTGTAGATAAATTTTATTTTACCTGTGTTGTAATTGTTGGATATTTACCGCATACAAGAAAGATAAATATAAAAATAAGAGAGAAAATTTTAAAATATATTTTCTTAACAAGTAAGAATTTTTTATCACTTTTTGATGGGATTAGGACATTATTATTATTATTATTATTTATTCTTTTTGTATCCAACTCTCCTTTCTTTTTAATAATTTCACGATAAAAGTATCTAATAAATAATTACAGTACGAGTACCATGAAAAAAGTTAAATTTCACATCCAGCTGAAATATGCTCTCACAGTAAAATTAAAAATTATATTAAAATTTTCATATTATAAAATGAGGAATCGGGACTTAGAAAAGGGGTGTATATACATCGAAATTCTCCATGAACAGAAATAATAATAATAATTATAATAATAAAAAAGAGTAATATTAAATTTTCAACATTATCTCATAATTAGCGAAAAGACTGGACTTAAAGTGCTCTTGTCACCTCAACACTCTGTGCTGGAGCCGCTTCATGATTTAAAAGAAGGGGGAAGGTAACAGGGGAATTAGGTAATATTTCTTTTTTTGCATCTCACGCTCCATTCTAGGAAGTCAATAGATAATTTGAAACGGGAGTTCTCATTTTTTTTAAATATTTTTTATTTAAAATATATTAAAATAATATATATTTTTTTATTTTTTAAAAATTATTTTTAACATTAACACATCAAAACAAATCTGAAAATATTAACACATTCAAAATATGATAATCTTCCAAATTGTTTTTGAAATTTTATGATGGCTATTCGGTAACTCGTTTCAATTTAAAATTTAAAATTATTAAATAAATTTTTAAGAATATTAACATACCACTTTAGAAATATATTTTTAAATGAGGTTTTTTAGATTCTCATGACTTGATCATTACAAATCTAATATTATACTTTAAAAAAAAATAAAAGTACTTGAATCAAAGAATTTAACGTGTATTGAACGGGAGGCTCCAGGAACAACTCTATATTAATTTTTAAATAAATGACGAGTACCTAAAAGGGTCCAAAATAATTGGGAAATTGAGGGGAGGAAAGGCTACCAGGGAAAGGCTGCTAGACTCGCCACACTGCATGCACGGCATGGGCTTCCTTTCATTCCTTCGAGAAAAAAGGTTAACATAGTAAAACAAAAGAGGATTCTCAATCTTTCTTTCTCCATGCCAAACAAAAATTGCCTCGTCAGATTATCTTCCTGGTTATTTTGAGAGGCACATGAGCATCCTTCCTCTCTTTCTCTCTGTCAATTATGTAAATATTGACTTCTGGAGAGACAGCTAGGTTTTCTCTAGCATCTTGCTCGTGCTACCTGTCACGAGGTTGATAACAACCAGTAACTTGTAATGATGATAAATTATCATGCAATTTTACTGTTCAAGATCTTCTTTTGCCCATGGCATAAAGGGAAAAAGGAAGGGGAGAAAGCAGCGGCAGACCTCTCTCAGCCAGCAATAATTATATATCGAGTTTAATTCACTCCTGGACTCCAATATGGTGGTCATTGGATGCCAAATTTGTCGTTGACACTTGTAAGATTACATTGCCTAGATAAACGAGAGGGTACTTGCGCTATTGAGATGAGACTTTGGGTGATTGGAGTCGCATGCCACCAGCGTTTGGTGAACCAACCACCTATATTTTTATCCAAACCCTGTTCACTAGACTTGGTGGGTTTTATTTATTTAAATTTTTTTTTTTGTCTTCTTTGTCTAACTGTATTTTTAATTTATATTTTATTTTTTAACTTTAAATTATTATTTTTAATCGTTTTGATATGGTAATATTAAAAATAAAATTTTTAAAATAAAAAATAAATTATCTTAATGTATTTTTTAAAAATATTTTTTAAAAAAATTAATGCTTATCATGCTCTCAAATAGGCATCTTAACTACTTGTTTAAATTTAAATCATGAAAAGTATAATTATTTAACTCGGGTCTATGAAATAACCGGGGAAATCAGGATCGGAACCTTGTCCAAGTTGAGTTTTTAGTTGAATTAGACAAAATAATGGTCTGACCATGCTTGTTTAACCGGATTGATTTCTTAGTATTTTGATTTGTACAGTCAAACCCGATTCAAACCATGATGATTTAATATCTTATAAAGTGAATAAGCTCTTTTGTTTTTATAAAATATAGTTTACCCGAGTTGTTGTAGTGATCTAACCACCCAAGCATTTTTTTCAAATAAATTTCCAAACCACGACTATAATGGAAGAAACACATGGAAAAAGGCTAGGTCCAAGAAAAGCGTGGTTGCACCTGTCGACCCAAGTTTTTCAAACGCATTCACCACGAGCAACTTGCACACTTAAGGCGAGAAAATTACATGAAGGAAAACTATATGTTTGAAGAGGTCAATCCATTATCTTTTAATTCATGGACTTTTAAAGTTTGGTTGTTGTTTTCTAGTTGCCCTTTTTTTCCTTCAAATCAATTTCCCTTCTTCATAGTCGAGAATATCCTAGCCGAATCATTGAAAACAACACATGATACATGGTTCAAGGCTGCGTTTGACTAGTATTTTAAAAACACGAAAAATAAATAAAAATAAATTTGTTTCTATAATAATTTCAAAGTAAATTTATATAATTTTAAAATAAAAAAAACATATCAGCTTTGTCTGAATAATGCTTTTACCCAAAGGGTGGTTAAATTTTGATCTTGTAAAGAAGATGCAAAGTGGTTACTAATCCAAAAATTGTAAGAACAAATAAAATGCAGATGGGTTAAGCCCATTGGGCGATATCTGCCAAGGCTCGGAGAATCTGAGCATGGAAATCTCCAATCCTCTCATCGTTTCAGTCTCGGCTGATTCTATCTCGAAGCTGATAAAATATTGGCCCGTCACTGGATTTAAAGCAGATGCAACTTCAGTGTTTCTTTTACTAATGAATAATGTTAATTTAACCAGGATATATTTTCTCTATCATCTTCCAGAAAAATGTTCTACTACTCAATTTCTAGAACCCAATTATGGATAAAGCTCATTCAATGTGATAAATAAATAAAAAATATGACATTTAGTGAGAAATGATTAAGAAAAAATATTAAAAAAAAAAAAACACAACTCGACTGATGAAAGTCTAGCATTGCCAGGTGAATTGAAGCGGACTTTAACTTCGGCAGGGTGGCGGCATGACAGCCTAGTGGTTTACGAGTAGCCCAATCTCCTTTGCCTGTGGTACAGTCCAGCTCCACTCGCATACTCCATATTGTACCCAGCCATTGGGCCTCGACGGCTGCTGTTTTAACAAATGGAACTATGACCAGCACCATCCACGGCCCAAACAGAAGAACCTTCTACCATTTTGTCAATCCGAAGGAAAAGCATTCAAAGACATGGAATCACTAATCTTTTCCCCTCTTTTTTTTTTTTTTTGACAAGTATATTGATATTCTCTCTTGGTCTTGGGCTTATATGATGTTTAGACAGAACCACAGCCATGCAACTTCCTGCCTAATCTGTTTAGAGTGAGATAACTTTTGTTGTGATTTGTTTTTTAAAAACATATTAAATTAATGTTTTTTTAATATTTTTGGATAATTTTATTTGTGTTGTGTCAATAAATATATATATATATATAAGTGAAAAACATTAAAAAATAAACAACTTGCACCATGATATTGAACACAATCTCTGTAACCATTATTGTTTTCTTTTAGTATAGATAGACTGCCCAAACATGACACTCCTTGAGTTTAATGGTGTGTTTGTAATTATAGTTAGTTTTTAAAGTATTTTTTATTTAAAAATAAATTTTAAAAATAAATTTATTTTTCACATCACTGTAACAAAATAACCTGAAAATACTAAAATAAAATTAATTCAAAGTAAATAAAAAATAAAAAAATATTTTTAAAATATAAAAATAAACGGAATATAAATCTGTCCAGTTTGGAATTCCATCTGTCGAGTACTTCACTCTCGCAACCAAGAATTTTGTTTGCGTGCCAAATCCCAAATTTACTGGCTATGTTTTTTTCTGCTCCCCTGTTTTCTAAGTTTGGAATTGGCATTTTTCCCTTGGTTACCCTTTTGGTCAGAGGGGTTAGACTCCGAATTCTCCATCTCTAGTTCTCCATCTTCAGCAAAACAATTTGTAATTGAGGCACAGATCTAAGACTCGATCCTCTCTCCTTTTGTTTAAATGCACATGCAAAACCACGAAATCTACACATGAGTTTCTTTCCAGCAACCTCACATCGAAAACAAGCCACTAATCTTTTGATTATAGCCGTCGAGGCAACCATAGCCTGCCAAGTGTTCATGGTGATATTGGAAGAGGTCCACCTCGGTTCCTATGACAGGGAACCAATAAAGCCGGCCATATTTACACGTCATCTATGATATTCCCATGAGGTGTCAGCTAGGTAAATAGTATGTCTGCATTGGCACCTGGTCACTTGGCCTACCACCAAGTGAAAGTCCCTTTCTCGATCTTGGAGGTATTTGATGATGTTGGTTTTCTTCCAAATTTTTCTACATTTATAGTTTTGATTGTAGATGTCCGTCCAAAAGGGCCGATTCAGAGAGAATTGAAAAGAATGCATCTCCTCCCCACACGATCAAATCTTCCAAGTTCGGTGTTGGGGACCATATTCTTATCTAGCCAGGCGCATAATCCATGCAAGTGAATGTGTTTTTCATAGAGAACTTTGTGATTCTTTCATGTCCACATCCTTAGCCATCGAAAATGAGAGAGAGAGTTTAACTTGTGACCTACGTTAATTAACAAGAAGAAAAGGTTAGCTAGGAATTTAGGGTTTACCTTTACTCGTATACAAGTGTTTCTCTCTGCGGTTTCAATTAATGGCGAGCCCAAGAACATCTGCAATTACTGTATTTTGGTAAATCATGCATCTAAGCAATATTATTGACAGGTGCAATTAAATCTAAGCATCATCGAACGATACTAAATTGACGTTTAGTTATTATCTTGGAATATAAAAAATAAAAACAATAGAGATATAAGAGGTATGATTTTATCCACTTTTCTTTTTTTAAATATAAAAATTTCCTTCAAAACTACCATAAAAACAAATTTATTTTATCTCCATTCATGTCTTTCAATTAAATACATTTTTAATTTTTATATATATATTTATTTTGATCCTAAACACTAACTAAACACAACTTAATATGATAAGATAATCAATAATTGGACTTATTAATATAGAATTGATCTCTTTGCTGCTGTGGTGCCGTGACAGCAGAACATCTCCAAGTAGATAATAATTAATCACAAGTACATTTTGAGAAAATTGTTTAGCCCGTCACCGTATGGCAGTTATAGGTTGTTATGGATGATTAAAGAAGTTTTAATAATTTAAATTTTATTTTATGCGATATCTCAACTATATAGAACTCCTCTCTCTCTCTTTCTATCGAATAAATAATTTTCTAATGCCGAAGTAGTTAAACGTCCTAGCTTCGTGACCGAGATTACCCATTAAAAAACAATAAATCGGTTTGATCATGCTTCGAATCTATTGATTAATAAAAATATTAGGTGTTTGTTTCTTGTTGTATAGTCGGCTCGGTGGTTGCTTTAACAGATCTTAATGCTAGAATGACTTAGAGTTCCAACTTTGAACTTGTCATGTTATCCAAGGTCAATTTATTGTTGTTTGATTGCTTTGTATGAAGTAAAAAAAATAAAGAAGTAGTTTATGGTTTCTTAAAAAATTTAAATTAATATTTTTTTCAGGTGTTTTTAATTATTTTGATATATTAATATAAAAAATAAAAATATATATTATTTAAATATATTTTTAATTAAAAAATAACATCCACCACACTATAAAATACACAAAAAAATGCTAGTGTTCATGCACTAGCTAGATATATATCACAAGTTCTAATTAATGTGTCATCTTTCGCTATGTATATTGCATGTCCCTTTCATCCTATATATTTTTTTATTTAATATTCGAGGACATGGCATGATGAAACATTTATGAAAGCTCAATCAGAAGTCTTCATTAACAAAAGAAAAAAGAAAAAGCCTCAGCAAGAAGAAACGATAAAGCATCCATCTTGTTTTGTGAGGCTGCAGGAAGTGTCATTTTAGGTGTGCAAACCAATCAAGGAATGGCGTAATTTATGATAGTTAGAAACCTTGACACTTGTGTTTTTAGTAGCGTGTTCCGTGCTATATTTTAAAAATATTTTTTTTATATTAACATGTCAAAATTATTGACAAACATTTCAAAAACATATTAATTTTATATTTTTTTTCAAATAAAACACGATCAAAAGCTAAAGCTATTTCCTAACACTCACTTAGTTTATTAGTTTATATAGTAATTTGCGGTTTTAACGGGCCCACATATATAGTAATTTACGTTTTATTGTTACCTAACCTATTGTTAGTCTTGGACTATAAACTAATAAACTAAAATTACTGTGTATGTGGGGCCCGTTAAAACCAGTGGTTCACGCGGCCGCGTCTAGTGCCCAGGTGAACTCTTGAAGTGAACAATGCCCTAGTGAATTAATTCACCTGAACACTATTCATTTCAAGAATGAACAATGCTGATTCACTTGGCACTGTTCATGTAAACAGTGTTTCACCTGTTGATTGGACCTCATCTAACCCGGTAATTTTTTTTAATTGTGTTTTACTCGAAAAACTAGTATTTAATATTATTTAATAACACTACATAAATTAGAAGGATATCGCATGATGACGTAGCATTTGCGGAATTTGATCGCAATTCCAATTATGTTCTTGCTGGGTCCGACCCAATTAAAAAAATTAATTTTTATTTTTATTTTTATTTTTTTTAATTTTAATTTTTAATTGTGTTTTATTCAAAAAATTAAAAGGAGATCGCTTGATGACGTAACAAAAAATTCAGTTTTTGTTGTTGCGCACTTAAGAAACCATGGAAAATATAGTCCTTGTTGGATAATTTTGTACGTGATGAAATTGCACATAATTTAATGGAATAATAAAAATATTTGATATAAATATTATTTATTTCATTGTGTAACAATAGTAGTTAAATTTACAATATTTAAATTAGAAACCATCAATATTAATATATATTAATTATTTTATAACCTTAATTTGAAAAGCATTCTTTTAACCAAATACATTAAACTACTTTTTGTCCAACCTTAATTTCAACCACAATTTTAACCAAACATATATTTTTTCAAACCAACCTCAACTAAAAGTATTTTTTATAAAATAATTTTTTTCAAACCACAACCATAACAGATACCGCAATACCAAATACACCCTCATGAAAATAAGACCATTTCACAACAATATATCATAATTAAAACCATTTATATCTTTCAAACTACATCATCTGGCATTTTTTTTATAATGAAAAATAATAATTTCATCAATACGAAATAAAGTATAAATAAATTAATTAGATAAAACAAAATTATAAAAACCAAACCTTATTATTCAAAACAAGATGGGAAACATAAACCGTGTAAAATAATTTTTCATTTCAATACTTTGAAAACTCCGTGATAATACTTCCATTCTATAATACAATATTTGGAAACGCGGTTTTTCTAACATATGTTTGAAAAAGTTTTTGTTTAAAATTAATTTTTTTATATTTTAAAATTATTTTAATATGTTAATATTAAAAATAATAAGTGAAAGATTCATTCTTCTCGATAGCATTTATGAAAGAGTCGCCACTCACCTATTACCTTGAATTTGTAAAGCCAAATCCAGTAAAATGAATTGATATCTTGTCCAGGGCAAATACCTTAAAATCAATTGACAGATTAAGAACATAATTAAGTAAGAAAATAATTGTAAGAGGACTCTATACATATAAATAAATTGTACCATACACACACCAGGCAAAGATATTCCTGAACAGGAATTATTTTTTTTTTCTATGTATTATACTTCCATGTCAATGCATATTAAATGCTATATTTCACCTCACTATATATTAAAAAAAGGCATAAAAATGTAGTTTTCAATTAGATTTGGATCGTTATCAGATCTGCTGAGAGGCCAATTCACAACAGTAACAGAGGCTAAATCAGTGTCAATTAGGAGAAATTCTTGTTCTCCATAATGTTTTCATGTCAAAGTCAAGTGTGAAAGATGCTTTTGAGGTTTCTGCTTTTCTTCCCTTCATATATAATAACTCCAAGCCTCATTCAATACGAAGATTGGACATCATTAATTGCTATGACTTTACTCTTGATTTTGCAATCATCTCATAGACTTAATTAATTACTTTTTTTTAGTCCATGGATATTAAAGTAAACCAAAACAAGCCACACGTTACTTTTTTTCCCTTCAATTTAGTGTGTATTTAAAATTATAATACAAAGTATTTTTTAAAATACATTGAAAATGTAGATTTTTATTTATTTTTTATATTAACATATCTAAATCATTAGAAAACACTAAAAATATATATTGATTTGATGTGTTTTATAGTAAAAAATACTTGAGGTTATTTGTCATTGTAGTAACGATAATTTTTTAAAATATTTTTTATTTTAAAATAATTTTTTATATCAACATATATCTAAAATTATATAAAAAATACTTTATAAATACAAAAACAAACTGTGCTGTAAGACTGTCCAAAATCATTTTTTCCCCCTTTTCCCTTCATACCCATTCCGCCTCGTAACTGTGAGCATTCTTGATTACAGTTTCCATTACATTACACGTCTTCTATTCAAGGAACAGTGTCTTTTTTTCACCCTTTTTTTTTTCCATGCACTCTCATATGTGAAGTTTCAGAAAAAAAATCTCGATCGTTGATTAAAGATAAATTTTATAAAATTAAATTTAATATTATAGTTGGAAAAATTTTAAATACATGACCCACTATTCAAAAGACACGTAAAACTTTAACTTGGTTCTTAAAGTTTTAATTCAAGTATTATATGGTTCCTGAGATTTTAGAATTTTATATTTCGGTTTCAAGGTTCATTTTTTAATTTTACAATTCCTAAATGTTGAAAAGAAAGAGATAAAGTCATCAAAAAAAATTAAAAAAAAATTAATAATTCATCAAGCACATTCTGGACATAAAAATGTTAAATTAATTGAGATCAAACAGAAAAAGAAGGCTGGAATTCTGAATAATATGTATATTATGAATGCTTAGTCTTAACTTAAATACAAATAAAATATATATAGGTCAAACTGAAAGTACTATTCTAACCTTAATAAATAAGATTATATAAATATTATTTAACAAAAAAAACTGATTTTGCTATAAATACATTCCTCATGTAAAGAAAGGTTTAAATTTTTTATCAAAAAAAATATACTAGAGCGAAGAAGACTTTTTTTATTCAATTTAATTGTGGTTTTAAGAAGGCTTGGAGGAGAGGTTATTTTTGTTAAAAAGAGTTTAATGAGAGTAAAACAAGTTGAAAATGATTTTTAAGTATCCTAAAACTTGTACTTTTGACTTTCTAATCATAAAAAAATAGTTAAAATTTTAAAAATTAAACAACACATCATTCCTCTTATTAAAAATAAATAAATAAAGCAATGACACGTTAAAAAAAAATAAAAAAAAGAAAGCTAGGCACAAGAGCCAAACCTTGCAGGACCATGCGCGCATGAGATTTATTTTTAGGCCAGCCACCCTTCCTCATCCTCCCAGGCTCAGAAGCCTTTTTTATTATCCTTTATTTTTTTATTCTATATAAAATTCGCTATAAAAATTAAAATGATATTTAAAATTCCATCCAATTTTTTCATGGATTTTAAATAAAATTATAGTTTTTATGGAAATATTAACAATTAATTTCTAAATTATTATACATGAATCTAATATGAAAAATTTTCTTTTAAAAAATATCTCCATGAATATTCAATGAAAATAAAATATTTTTTTTTATTTTTTATTATAAATTTTGTACTTGGTTTTCCAGGGTTAATTTTATACCTTCTACTAAAGTATGAATTATTGAACCATGATTGTTTTTTTTTTGTTTTTAGTTGGGATTTACCTATTAGATTATGATAAACTTTTATTTAAAAAATAATATTTATTTAAAAAATATATTTTTATATAAAAATAAAAAATAAATACATGAATAAAAAAAGTGAGTTTTGATCGAAGAGATCATTTTTTATAGATTAAATAAAATGATTAAATTTTTATGATTATTTATTCTAAGTATATTTAGTTTTTTTATTAAAAAAATGTGTTCTTATAAAAAAATATTTGAATATAAAAAGAAAAACCCGCTTGAAAATATATATTTTTCTCTACATTGACTTTTCTACAAGTATCTGTTTTAATTATTATATAACTAAATAAAAATAAATTTTGTGACCTAACTGGAGTTTTAAATA
>Ga0325404_1006024_pt1 | contig 12756 bp, 6 predicted proteins | sample PopdelMetagenome_18_FD_205664 | JGI IMG/M metagenome (GOLD analysis project Ga0325404, IMG submission 205664) | Populus deltoides microbial communities from Bellville, Georgia, United States - Xylem-Control-R1 | ecosystem: Host-associated > Plants > Phyllosphere > Stem > Wood/Secondary xylem... | reverse complement strand
TATGTTTTCTTCTTTCCATTTTTCCCTTGAACTGGGTTGTTCAGGACTGAAACTTGTATTTGATGACCAATCACAAAATAAAATATTTTGTTTGGTCATCGATCTAGTTCTGAATTCAAATTACTTCTATGTAATTTTAATAACATCTTCTGCTCTCATTAAAAGCAACCTTATTCCCTTTTATGTTGCATAATGTCATGGACAGTTGTTCACTTGTGCTGTTAGTCCATCATATATCCTCAGGTCACAATTTGACATGAAAAGGACTTGCCCACCTGATAGATTCCTTGGCTAAGTCTTTATTCCTTAAAGTGATAATTTGCCTTACTCACAAGGAGTTTGCTTGAAGGTTAATGGAAAATTGGCTACAGGGTGCAACTTGGCCGCCAAAATCCTTAATTAGAAAGGAAATCACGAGATCTTCAAATAATGAAACTGTGTATCCACATAAGACAGTGGAGATCTTCATATTTTGTTCAGCAGATTAATTAATGTGTTCAGAAATTTTGTTTACAAATTAAATTAAATTAATTGATTTAAAATAAGCATAAGATGTTCACTTCATGATATTTCTTTTTGTTTGATTTTCGGGTCATTGCACTAACAATGCGTGTGGCCTCTTTTGATGTTATCATATAGACCTTTATAATGACGTTAGAACCATAATGGTAAACTCTTTCTAGTGGTATGAGTCTCTAATGATATTTTCTTTCTTCTTCTTCCGAGTATGATATTGTCAGCTCATTTTTATGGTTAATTATCACAAAGTTTTATTTCTTTGCTTTATTTATTGTAGATGTCTTGTCAAATCTTTTTATTAAATTAACTGAGTTTATTGAACATGGTCAAATCAATGACCCATGTCTCAACAGACCCTTATGCTTTTTTGGGGGGTGGGGTGGGTTGAAACATGTCCACCGCATGATCCACATGGTTGCTGGCGCGGCCCAGCTATGCAAACAGAACAATGGTTCTGCAAGCAAATTGCCATGGTTTTCCAACAAAATAGGGAGGAGAAGAGGGCTATATGATGTGAGGGGTGGCTAACTAGCAATGCTGGGAATGTCGACGTGATGTTGGTGGCGACGCTGTCGGTGGAGGCGTGAAGAAAGTAAAGGAAGAAGATGGTTGGTGGATAAGAAGAAAAAAATTAGGAAGAAAAGCTGATTTTTCACCAATTTTGGGCTCTGATTTCTTCTTACTCAATGCATGGAATCCACCTCTATTTATAGAGTATGGAAGAGGGACATCTTGCTTTTACTGGTGCCAAATCTTGGCCCTTAATTCGATCTAGAAAGATTCCAATAGTTGGTTTAGAGTTGCTATCATGGCATAAAAAAGTTGCCTGCTAAAAGATGGTCGGGTTGGCCAGTTTAGGGTAGTATCGTGACTGCTGTAGGGACAATTTTCCAGCAAGACCTACTTTGGGGTATAGTACAATGTCAGCCTATTATGATGGTGTATTGTTTGTCCGGTTTGGTTGAGAAAAGAATCATTAAATGTCTTTGAAAAGTAGCCACCCGAACAACTTTTTAGGCCAAATGAAGAAGACAATGAATAATATTAAGACGACGCGTTGTTTGGTTCCCTTCTTTTTTTATTGTTCAAAATGGCGGTGTTTTGGACATTACATTAGGGATTTTAGCCAAAGTTCAATTTAGTCCTCCAGCTTCTAATTTCTTTCAATTTCACCCTTAATTGACCTTAAACCTTTGATTTGATGCAATTTCCCCCAGTCAAATTTCAACATTAGTTCTGAATTTCAGCGCCTTTTTCATTTTTGTCCTTGGTTTTGGATTTATGCAAATTGACCCTCAATTGATCATCGAACCTTTAATTCTCTTCAATTTCACCCCTGATTTCAATCATTTGGGACCCTAGAGTTCAACGCTTTTTTTTCAAAATGATCCTTGGCTGCGATTTTCTTCAATTTAGCCCTTAATTGACCCCAAACGTTTGAATTTTTTTGCAATTTTACCTCTGATTTGTAACAATTAACTTGACAAAAATTAAATTTAATCTCCTAAAATTCCAATCTTCATAATTAAGCCCATATTAGGCTACCAAACTTAATTTTTCACCAATTATGTCCCAAATAAAATTAATTTGACTCATTTAAGTATAATTAAGTCCTTGTACCTAATTAAATCTTTTAATTGGACCCAAATTAATTCTTAGACATTATTAAACTTTAATTTGACCCATGATTAAATCATATTGGCCTATTAAAAATATAATTATGTCCTTCGGCTTGATTTTTATGTAGATACATCCAAAAATTATTTAATTTGACCTGGAATCTACATTGCTTCTCCAGGTTTCATACAAAGGGGTACGATTAGGCTCCTAATTTTGTCAAAATAATTTCTGCCTGATTTTTCTGTATATTTGGAATCCTCTCCATCCTATTTTTTCCCCTAAATGTCAGTCTTCTTGCTGTTATTAATTTATTTTTATTTTTTTGGAAAGAAAAAAGGTGAATTTGAGGAATAACCCAGAAATAGGTTATGACAATTGCTCCCTCCTCTTTACAATGCTTATGATAGAAAGTCTCATAAGAGACTTTAGATAGTAGTAAGCTTTGTAAAGAAGAAAAAAGAATGAGAGATAATAGACTCACCAGATTAAGAAATAGTTAATCCTTCTGAAAGTGTTTGAGGTGGGGGCTTAAAAGCACACTCAGAGAAAAAAGAGATAAGGCTAGAAAGTGCACTATCCTAAAGACGAGGGTTAGAAAGTGCATTCAAAGGAAATGAAGATAAGGTTTGTAAAGATGATCTTTGTGAAAAATAAAAAGACTTCTCTTTTTTTTTTCTTTAAGTGGTGTAGTTGTACCAGGCAACTTCCCTATTGGTAAAATTCAAGAAATTCTAAATGGTCAAATTGTTATGGGTAACTTGCCTAGATGAAGAATACAAAAGTTTTTTTCAAATGGTCTCATTGTAATAGGTGACCTGTTCAGATGGAAAATACAAAGATTTTTCAAAATGGTATTATTGTAATGGACGATCTTTCCAGGTGGAAAAATACAAAGATTTTTGAAAGTGGACTTATTGTAATGGATTACCTACCAAGGTAAAAAAATACAAAGATATTCTAAAGTGATCTCATTGTAATGGGCGACTTGTTGAGGTGGAAAAATACAAATATTTTTCAAAGTGGTCTCATTATAATGGGTGACTGCCCACATGAAAAATACAAAGATTTTTCAAAGTGATTTCATTGTAATGGGTGACCTGCCCAGGTGGAAAATAAAAGGTTTTCAAAGTGGTCTATTGTAATGGGCGACCTGCTTAGGTGAAAAATGCAGCGATTTTTCAAAGTGGTCTTATTATAATGGGTGACTTACCCAAGTGAAAAATACAAAGATTTTTCAAAATGATCTCATTGTAATGGATGAATTGCCTAGGTGAAAAACAAAAAGATTTTCAAATTGGTCTTTTTGTATTGGGCGGCTTGCCTAGGAGAAAAATATAAAGATTTTTCAAAATGGTCTCATTGTTATGGGTGACTTGACCAAATAAAACATACGACTTACCTGATGAAAGAATTTGGCCAGAGATGTCATGAAGGGACGACATGATAGGGCTCAAAGGCGTACCATCTAAGAAGTGAGGGCTCAAAGGCGTGCTCAAAATGAGATAGAGTTAGAAAATGCACTACCATAATTAAGGGTTCAAAGGTGCACTAAAAAAGAGGTAGGTTTAGGAAACACACTACCTAATAGATAAGGGCCCAAAGGCACGCTCAAAAGGAGGTAGAGTTAGAAAACACACTACCTAAGAGATGATGACTCAAAGCCAAACTCGAGAGGAGGCAGGGTTATAAAACGCGTTACCCGAGAGATGAGGGCTTAAAGACGCACTAAAAAAAGATTTGTTGTTAAGACACTAATCTATTAAAGATCAAAGTAATGCATTATGATTAATATGCATGTATACTTACCTGAAAAATATAGGACCCCTTTCTTCATGGAGTTTTTCTTTTCTCAAAAGTTTGAGTCTCTTCTGTAAGCTTCAATGGCTTTTTCGCTCTTGTTTACTGAATCACTTCTTGTGATCTTGACCTTTGGGAAGAGCATATCATCATGATACTTCTTTATCTACAAACCTTTATCTCAAAGGTCGCTAGCTCTTCCCTATATTTTTTGTTTTTTAAGAAAGGAAATCATAGAGGTAGTCCTATTATGTGTTTTTTGGATTGCCCCCCAGCCTGATCATGTCCCCGAGTGTTTAATTCAAGTTTTCTTTGGGGATAAGGTTGTGTGAAATAAGATTTGGTTATTTATAAGGAGTTGTTTTCATGAAGAATTCATAGAAATCTTTTTTATGTTGGTTTAAAGCAAACTTGTTCCAAAAATAATTCAAACGATTTCCATGAACATGTCCTTATATGGGCTAGGTCGAAATAGGTACAGCCCACGGTCTACATGGTTGCTAGCCTAGCCCAAAAACCATGTTAATTAACTTTTCTTCATTTTGCATGCAAACAATGATTCTACATGCAAATTGCCATGGTTTTCCAGCAAAATAGGGAGGAGAAAAGGGCTACTTGGTGTGGGGGAGGCTAACTGGCAATGCTGAGAAGGATGATGTGTTGTAAATAAATTGAAATTGTTAACAAATTTTTAAAAGAATAGATTGAAAAATAATCTAAAATATAAGCTTTTTACCTTTTTTGTCTCATTCGCCTAATATGATGCTTTATTACCTTTTAAAATAAAAAATATCTTCAAGAAATCACCAGCATTTGTTTGTTGTCCTCTAAAGCTCGGGAAACAAAGCTTTTCCTTCAATCTACAGGTTAGCCAAGTCTTCATATTTTTATGAGCTATTTGCCTTTTTGTCTCCCCATAATTGCTCAATTAGTTTCAGGTTAACTCACATTTCAGCCTCGCATTTATATTTGTTCTTCTCAAGATTATTTCTTACATTTATATAGTCTAATATGTTGAGATTGTTTGGTATTTATATTATATACGATGTGAAATTAAAAAAAAAAATCATCTATGATAAGAACACCCTTTTCTAAGCTCAACAGAGAAAACATCTAAATCCAACCTCCCACTCCCTAGCCATAAGCAACTGTCAACATTGCAAAGATTGAGAAAAAATGTTCAAGGCCATCCCATCTATGATAAGAATTGCAGCTAAACTGTCAAGCAAAGGCTAAGGGAACAACAAAATTATTCCATCCCACTAAGCAAAAACAAAAAGTTTTCGTTTGAAAAAAATGAATCAATCATACCTCAAAAGATAGTAAACCAAGAAGAATTTAAAAATCTAAAGACAATAAGCCAAAAAGAATTCAAAAAAAAATCACGCTGCATAAAAACAAAGAAAACCCATCCAAACCAACCCCAAAAGAAAGGAAAAAAACGATTAAGCAGAACCGAAAAAAAAAACCTGCAAACAAAATATTTTGAAGTCATTTAGCAAAATAAACTTATCGCATGAAACTAAACATGCACTAAACAATGAAAGAACAGAGAACATAGTGAAATATGGAAGTTGTTGGATTTAATTGTTTTTGGGACAGACACCAACAACAATGAAACAAAATAATAATAAAATCACTAGAAACAAATAACTTCAGCAAGCAACCAACTTACATAGCAAAATCATTCTCAAAAACTGTTGTCAATTATCCTTAACACAACAGTTAAGCAAAAAATGAACAAATATGCCAAGAATCCAATACTAGTAGCTAACTAATACTTTAACAACAATCCGAAGCCCAATTAAACATATAGTAAAGAATGATGGCCAAGCACGGGAAAAGAAAGGAATTGAAGAACCTATTAATGCTGGGACACTTAGGCATACATGAAAGAGCGGGAAATTGATTCATGATAATAATGGTTTTGCATGGTAATTAATTAATGACAATGTTTATGTTTCTTAAAATGTTAATAAAGTGAGTTAGGCTTTCAATTCTACTTCTTGCTATTCCTTTAAGTGAGCTTACATGACATATTTTTTAAGAGAATCATAGCAAGAGATGAGACTGTTGGTGTGCATACGATCTATACACAGCCTAAAATTGCTCACAACAAAAGCTTGGGCAATCAATTTAGTAAAGTCTAAACCTAAAAGGGTGAAGTTTAGCTAATTTTCTTAAGTTTATCCATTGTGATCATTTGTATTAGTATGGAAAGTGATTTGTTTTGAGTATAAATAATATAAAATCATTTTAGGATGCAAGTGATTATCCATATTCTTTATCACTATAATTTTCATTTGTTTTTGTCCACGCAAAATTTCTAGCGGTTAAAACATATGTTGCCTTTCTTGATTTTTCAAGTTCAAACTTCGAGGTAAAAATATGAAAAACTTAGGTTGAGTATTGATATATCAATTGCACATTAGGCAGTACATAATACATACATCACCATAGTTTAATAAAATAAAATAAATCGGATGTAAATATATTATTTTAATGATATAGTTGAACTTTTGTTTTCCTATTTTTTTATTCTTTTTCTTCAAATTATAAAAGTCTCAACACTAATTGCAAGCATTAAACACACAAGATAATCTTGAACTTGGTATGTATCTGCTGTAGTCTCTTGGCATACATCAAGTTTCGGCATTTGTACTCAGTAAATCTCTTGTGAGATACCAACAGTTTCATCATTAATAGTGCAAGCTCAGCAGAATTCCAGAAAGAGCAGAGTTTAGTAATCAAATGTGTGGAAAAAACACCAGATAACAATGTTTGAAACTACATTTCTTTTAATTGATAAAGGTGTATATGTATAATACAAGAAGACAATGAAATACAGGGAAATAGGAAGCGAAAATATATAAATGAATGAAAAACACCGGAAGCAAACAGCACAACTCCTCACACTTTCTTCACAGGGACCAAAAGATATGAACTTCTGATAGAAAGCTTACTAATCAAACTCAGAATGAGCAATAGCATGGTCTAGTTTCCAGGTGGTGGGGAGAGGAACGGGATAGAGGGGATTGCTGTTGGGATAGGGATTGTGGGCATTGAGGGCATGCTTGGAAGTGGAGGCAAGGTGACCTTGGGGAGACTAGGCATTGTTGGCAGGCTAGGAAGTGGAGGCAGTGTGGGTTTAGGCAGGGAAGGTTGTGCGGTTGGCAATGTGGGCTGTGGCAGTGTTGGTATAGAAGGCATTGGTGGCAATGTTGGTTTAGGCAAATTGGGTACCGAAGGTAAAGGGGGCAATTGCAGAAGCTGACGAGCTGCCTCGCCGCCTGAAATTGATAGAGCAATGAAGAGAGCTAAGATAAAACAGCTGAAACTTGCCATCTCGACGCTAAATCTCAAGGCCTGGAAGAGACTATATGAACTAGCTAGCTAGGATTAAGAGAAGAAAGAACTGTGTGATATTGTTTGTGACAAAACCAGAGATGATAATGGGTTTATATACATAGATCGATGTACGTGGGACGGTGGGAGAGATCTATTTGTGATCTGTTCCATATGGTTGGTGTAGTTTAGAAAACAGGAGTCATTTTGAATGTTGTTGTTGTTAGCTCACCTTCTTATCCATCTTCCATTGAAAACAATGCCATGTCTTCCTTTTCTTGTTGTGACACGTTATGTTTTCTTCTTTCCATTTTTCCCTTGAACTGGGTTGTTCAGGACTGAAACTTGTATTTGATGACCAATCACAAAATAAAATATTTTGTTTGGTCATCGATCTAGTTCTGAATTCAAATTACTTCTATATAATTCTAATAACATCTTCTACTCTTACACTACCACAATCTTTATATTTACTAATGGAATTTTCCGTCGGTATTTTTACTATCATTCCGTTGGTAATTAATTTATCAACAAAATAACTGATGGAAATGCTCCGTCGGTGAATCTTTTCTCGGTAATTTTTTGTTCGTCAGTAAGTCCGTTGTTAATAAAAAACTATTATTACCGGTGGATTTACAGACAGAAAAAGCGCGCAAAAAAAATTATCTACTTCATTCCATCGGTATTTTCCTCGGAAAAATACCGTATGTAATTCCGTTGGTAATTATTTAAAAAAATCTATTTTACAAAACTGATAAAATTATTAAATTAATATAAATCAACATTCTATAATACTCAAAACGCTTAGAAAAAAGAAGAAGAAAATCATATGAAAAACAATTCCTACAACAATATGCATACAATTATTAAGAACAAAAACAATTAAAAGAAATAAAAAAACAAATATAGTGAGAAAAACACGAAAAAAGAAGAAAAAAGAAAAATCTTACCTTAATGTGGTTGCAAGTGAAGCTAAGAAGAGGGGAAAAAAAACAAATTCGTAAAGTATATTAATTAAAAAAGAACTGAGAAGAAAAAAAATGGAAGGAGAAGAGAAGGAGTTGAGGAGAGAAGAGAATAGAAAGAAATGGATATTGATGTTTTTTACATATGGGGGAGAAGAAGAAGAAGAAAAAGAAGAAAAAGGACAAAGGAGCCTCGTTTATTGTGAAATTAAAGATTTTAGGCTTTTTATTGGGGTGTTTTACCGATGGATAATTAAATTAATATTTTTAATCATTCCGTCAGTGATTCTGTTTGTAATATTTAACTTAAATTTTCAATTTAATAAATTTTTTTCAGAAATTGCCAAATATCACCGATGACTTTTCAATCCATTGGTGATTCCGTCTGTAATATTTAATTTAAAATTGTTATTTAATCAAAATTTTTTAGAAAACTAGCAAATAACGCTGATGACTTTTTAATCCGTCAATTATTTTATCTGTAAAGAATAGTAATTAACGGTGCAATTGGGAAGTCAACAATTTCAGAGCTCTCTGGAAAATACCAATAGAATTTTCCGTTGGTGATTCCCTTTGTAATTGACATGATGAACCATGTTCACGGTTTACCAATGATTTTACTGACAAAATTTATTCCGTCGGTAATTTCGTTGGTATAAATGACACATCATTGTTTTTTTTTGCTTTGTTTTAATTTTTTTCCATTGTAATTCTCTCGGTATATACCGAGCGAATATTTCCGTTGGTAAAATCCATCAGAAATTTACCGATGGAAATATTTTCTCGGTATTTTCGTTTGTATTTATTGATTTTCTAGTAGTGTCACATCAACCTCATTCCCTTTTATGTTGCATAATGTCATGGATAGCTGTTCACTTGTGTATGCAAGTGTTGCTTCATGCCATAATTTGACATGAAAAGGAATTGCCCACGTGCTTACAGGAAAGTGCCTGAAGAATTTCAACATTTTTTCTGCATTTGGAAACATGATAGATTCCTTGGCTTAGTTTTTATTCCTTAAAGTGATAATTTGCCTTACTCACAAGGAGTTTGCTGAAGGTTAAACATGATAGCTTTAGACTTACTTTTTATAGCTATTTTTTTGTGGCCGAGGATGGGATATTAATTTTGCCATGTGACTAGGTGTATTTATACATCTAGGTTTACATAACTAAGGAGTTCTGGTTCATTCATTATATCAGAGTTTACATAACTAATGTACTATATGCTGAGCTAAGATTTTTATATACATCAAGGTTTACATAAAAGGCATACTGCACAATCATGCTAATTTCATTATGCTTAAGTTAAATATTTACATAAGTTTAATAAAGTGGAGTCCTAAAAACTAACGATTTCCCTAGGCATTTGACGTACCATTCCATAAACAACTTAGTAAGCATACCATTATGTTTACAAAAGAAATATAGATGATCATGTAATGTATACTAATGAAGTATAAATTTTCTATCGAATCCATAAGAATTCTAACAATCAACTTATAATTTGCTTGTAAATCATTTAAAACCCTATAAAACTCATTTGCATATCCTTAATTTGAATACTCTTATTCACTTGCATGAACTGACTGATTTTACATAGTCCAACCTTGACATTTTTAGACAATTATACTTAATAATTTTCCTAGGTCATTCAAACACGAATACCCTTTACAAATTGAGTCTTATCGATCGTTCCTGAGCGTCCCAATGTGGATGTCATTAGCCAAAACTAATCTTGTAATTCATCTCCTGACAATCCTATCACGGATGCCATTAGCCGAAGCAAATCTTATAATTCATCTCCCGGCAATCCTATCATAGATGCCATTAGCCGTAGCTAATCTTGTAAATACACTAGACTTTATTTACATTCAACTGACATTATTGTAATTGCTTTCACCATAAAGACTTTAAATTGCATAAATGCAAAGAGGAGGGAAAAATCACGCACCTGCTCTACCTGTCTCATGACCTCCTCCAAGAGAAGATCCAATCTTGGTCACTCCTCCTGAATCACAAAGAAGTCATTTGTTATGATCCCTTTAACCCAAATGTTATAGAAAATCCATATTCATTCATTACATATATGTTACTTTCTATGCATGTTCATTTCCTCACTATAACATATATACATATATCATGTATATTTTCAGAGTTAGTATATCAACGTGCATGTGTCCGCACGACTCAGTTTATATATATATATATATATATATATATATATATATATATATTTGAAAGCCTGACAGTTATTATTAAAGTCTTGAACCGTTTCTGTCTGAACTGTTATTGTTTTAAGCCTGAACCGTTATTAATCTGAATTGTTATTATCTAAGTCTTGAATCGTTACTGTCTGAACTGTTACTATCTAAATCCTTAACCGTTACTGTCATTGTCTAAGTCCTGAATCGTTACTGTCTAAATCCTTAACCGTTGATTATATGTAGATCAAGATTCAAATTAAAGACCTTTGAAGATGCATTTTGATGAAGTCGTGTGTATGTCCTCGGCTAATAATTGACATGTAAAATAAATCCCTTGTTGGTGTAAGGAGGCTCTCTAATGCTTTTATAAATTGAAGGAGTTAAGTGTGCATAGTCCAACTCTCCAACCAAGAACTACTTAGCTGGTGACTGGGTGTATAAAGACATTCACTCCTTGAATTTACCTCATGGAAAATAAATTTTTTTCCTAGAAAGTTAAAACTATCCTGACAATCAATCATTGCAGGAAGATTGATAAAAGATCAATAAGACGCTGCGAACAACTGCTATACATATGGTTGATTAGCCATATAGAAACCAAAAAACAATATTTAACAATTTCTAATGGTTTAGTCAAAAAAACATTGTAAATAGTTAAAGAGGAAGAGTGAAATGATCTGAGTGAAAAAAAGTGGAAGACAAAACTCTAGAGAATTCCGCAAAGAGAAGTTAAATGGAAAGACCCATAAATGAGAGCAACAAATTGTCTGATGGGTTGTGTACAAAGACAATGGGTGCCTTTGATTGTGATAACTACATATGTTAGTTACGTGCCCGTCTTGGTTGCTAGACAGCTCGGGGGCATACAACATGTGTTGAGGACGACCAAACTATCATGATTCTCTAGGTTATTTAAAGACTAGTCCGCTTTAAAAGTAATCAAGGAAAGCATCAAACAAGATTGGAAACTGCTAATATTGATATAAAAAAATAATCAGATGGTTTGAGGTTTGAGGGATCCAATCACTATTGAAAAGTACCTGAAGTGAAGAAATCTATCATTGATAAGTACTGTCCCTATGAATCTCAAATTTGAATCTTGGACTTCGCAAGCCACTGAACTAAATAAAAGAAAAAAGATTAACAATGAGAAAGAACTTAGAGAACAATTAGAAAAGCTCTAGGTAGACTCGGGCACTAGTAAAACTTTCAATATCTCCCTCGAGGAACAACTCCTCACTAAAGAGAAATTGAGGAAGTGTGTGGAGCAACAATTAATGGAAAAAGACAAGAAAGTTGTGTTTTTAAACAAGCAATTGAAAGAGAAAAAAGTGGCTAGAAACCGATCTGAGAAGGAGCGAGGAGAATTAGGAGCAAGTTCGATGCAAACCAATATTGTATTTGAGACATTGAAAGTCAATTTCATTGATTTCTAGGAAAGGACTGATATGTCTTCAAGAGTCCAAGCGGAGTTAGAAAGCTGGATTGAGCAATATGAGTAGTTATACAAGGAACATGACATTCTTGAGAGTGAGCGGGCTGAAGCAAAAGTCTAAGGAAAAGCTGCCAAGAATTCCCAAACTGATAAGATCAACATGTTGAAGAGAGAGCTTGACACAAGAAATCAAGGAAGAACGTTTGAAAAAATCAATGCTTTCATAAATTGTTTGTTTGTAATGAAATTTACATGTTTTGTAAAATTGTTATCACAAGAAATTGAGTTGATTAGGCAAGATAAATAACCATGAACAACCACAACGGGCGTAGCCCATAGAAAATTATGACTGTGGTTTGGGCTATAAAGTTTGTTGTGTTTGACTGCTTTAAGTTTAATCCTTGTCGATGCATAAGTCTAATTGCTGCTACTTTGATTGTTAGAACTTTATGTATCTTGGGTTCGTTTCAGTAGATTTTAGGAGTTGATCTTTTGTGTTGTTTATTCTACCGATAAGACTATAAGAGCTGGGTTACGAACCTAGTGTGGTTCTAGGGTTCATTTTGTTTTTTATATGTGAAATATAACGCTAGAAGTGAGTGATGAATTTCACTACGTATAATTTAGCCTTAAACTGAAGGTTTTGTCTATAAGCTGGTAATTCTAAGGGAATTCTTTGTGATCCTTGTTATGGTTTAGCTAAGAATATTATGGAAAAAACAACTTTTTTATCATCATGAACGAAGACTATGAAATGTTATGAGACACATTTCTTTTATTACATCAACTCTCTTTAGTTGATTTTGTTTCTGAGTTTGTGCACTCTTTTTTTCTGCTTGGGTGTCTGTCATGGACTTCCTGGGATCCTT
>Ga0325404_1006023_pt1 | contig 12757 bp, 3 predicted proteins | sample PopdelMetagenome_18_FD_205664 | JGI IMG/M metagenome (GOLD analysis project Ga0325404, IMG submission 205664) | Populus deltoides microbial communities from Bellville, Georgia, United States - Xylem-Control-R1 | ecosystem: Host-associated > Plants > Phyllosphere > Stem > Wood/Secondary xylem... | reverse complement strand
AAATCTGTTCTTCCTCTACTACCACTTGACATAGAAATTGAAGGTTGAGATGATTGGGCCGTTGAAGGATCACTACTTGGAGTACTACCATCATGTGAAGACATTTTAAGACCTGACATAATTTATATGAGGGAATATAATTTCAAGCCAACTCACTTTGCAATCCATTCATAAATTAACAATGACAGTCCCATAGTTTCCATTCAATGCAAAAAAAATTAAAAATAAACAATTTATAACAGTAGAAATAAACAATTTATCAAAATAATACTAACGAAGGACCACAACAAAAAAGCATTGAATGCTTCTAAACTGGGAGTAAACTGCTTCTAAAAAAGCATTGAATGCTTCTCAATTTATCATAGTTTCCATTTTGTCCATGATTTCCAGAGTAAACTGCTTCTCAACTTTTTGAAAAAAAAGCAACGAAAACTAAACCTATTTGGGTGTTCAATATCAACCTCATTCAAGCTACAAACCGTGGACAAAAACTAAACCTAACAGATTAACATTCAAGCTACAAATCGTGGACAAAAACTAAACCTAACAGATTAACATTCAAGCTACAAACCGTGACAAAAACTAAACCTAACAGATTAACATTCAAGCTACAAACCGTGACAAAAACTAAACCTAACAGATTAACATTCAAGCTTTAACCACAATTATTTATGCTTCAAAAGTCCCAAGTCTAACAGTCTAACAGAGACAAAAAGAATGAAAGAAATAGTAGTTGAAAACTTGAAATACTGACCGGAAGAGGCAGCCGGGCTGCAATTGGATCAACGAAGATTGAAAGAACTGCAAGTTCAACAGCAAAATGTTTGTTTGAAATTGATCAACGAAGGTTGAGATGACTGAATCAACAGCAAAATGATGCCCAGAAGTCCAGAACTGCAAGTTCAACACGGCCAAGAATAAAGAAAAGAGAGAGTGAAAGAAGAAGATTTGTGAACAGAAACAAGAAACTAACCTTTTTCGCAGTGAAACAACAATGATCAAGACGTCTTCGGTATTCGGTCTTCTGCTCTCCTCTGCTCCTCAGTTCATCGATTGAAAATTTGAAATTGATGTGTTTGTTAATTAGGTTTGCTCTGTAGTCTGTAATTAAAATGCCCAATTCTGCTTCATTGTTCTTCGTCGTTTTGGCCTCTAAAACAAAGGCCAAAACGACGTCGTTTAACATCAATCAGGCTAAAAAAAATAGACGGGTCTCACCCGGGTTTGACCGGGTGGATCGGGTCCCGGGTCGACCCTCCGGGTCGACCGGGTTTCGCCGGGTCAATTCCCGAGCGGGTTTTTGCCTTCACCCGGACCGATCCTAGGCCCGGGTCAGCCGGGTCCCGGGTCGACCAGCCGGGCCGGTCCGGGTTTTAAAACACTGCCTAAAACCCATAATAATCATGAATCAATCTTATATAACAACATAAATTTCAAATCTTTATAAACCTTAATCTCTTCTCCGATCCTTCCATAAACAAATCATAATCGAAAGTAACATGAGAGGGAACCACTTACTTGTTACTCCCACCTTTTTTAACCCAAAAACTTAAGATCAAAAACTAAAATTCTTAGTTTAATGAGAGGAGCATCACAACAACCATAAGAATTAGAAGAGAAAAAACAAGTATCTTGCAACTTTTTCTTACATACCTAGGTTAATTTAGGTTGGCATTGTGTTTGGGCCAAAACTTTAGGTCTTATAAAAACTATCACGGCCCAAATCTCAGGTCCATGATCGGCAACATAAGAGCGAAGTCATAAGGATACCTCACCTATACTAAGCCTTCGAACATACATATCATAAGAAAAAATTATGTAAAAATTGTGCAGCATTTCATAATTTTTCAAAATATAATATTCTTCAAAGCAATAAAATCAAATGATACTTCAAAACTCCTTATCCTCAAATAGGAAAAAAATACAAGTAATTTATAATACTTATTATATTATCAAAATCCAAACATAAATAAAATAGTGTAATAGTGGAGCATCTAAGATATCAAATAAAAACTAAAAGAAAAGCCTCACGGAAGTAAGCAAGACATACCAACAAAAAAAATAACAAAAACTCTCACTCAAAGAACAACCTGCTAATAGAAACTAAGAACCTGAAATAATATTAAAATGGAGGAGTGAGTTCAACCAACTTAATGAGGGAATAATAACTAATATACATCTTAGTTATTAATAATTTGTAAGTCATACATATCTTGATATAAATATACATAGTAAGCATATTAACATAAGGTTGTGGAGTACATTTCAGAGATTAGATGATAATTAAAGGTTACCACTGTGGGAGGATCAGTCGCCACATGTTGGTGCTTCTCTCACCAGCTAAGTATACATATATGACATGTGTAAGATCCAAAGTTTTGGCCCAAAACCAACCTAAATTAACCAAGATATATATGGAAAAGTTGCAAGGGAATTACTTTTCTTTTTTCTAATTCTTATGGCCATCATAACGCTCTCCTCATCAAACCAAAGATTTTAGTTTTTAATCTTGAGTTTTTGGTTCAAGAAATATGGAAGTAGCAAGTAAGTCATTCTCTTTCATATTACTTTCAATTATAGTTTGTTAATGAAAGGATTAAATAAGAAATTAGGGTTTATAAGGGTTTGAAGTTCATGTTGTTAAAATTGATTCATGATTATTAGGGGTTTAATGTTAAGTGATTGATTTTGAGTATGTTGTTAGAAATAAGGATTTGTGAGTTGATTTGTTTAAATTAATTTTTATGGGTTAAGAAATTCATTTCAACCTTGCTGGAAAATCTGGACAGAATGGTCTTGAGGTTGAAGATGGCAAAATTTTATTTTGGTCCTTGATTTATGAAAATTACAGTTTAGTCCTTAAACTTTGGAAAAATTATAAATTAACCCCTAAATGTATTTTGAGGTTCTAGACAGTGTTATTATGATGTTAAGGATGAGGAATATTATTTTGATAATTGATTTGAAATATTTTCAGTTTGGTCCCTTGATTTTGGGAATTTACACTTTAGTCCCTGAACTTTTAAAAAAAATCATAGTTTGGTCCCTGGTTCGTTCTGGACATAATTGAGGATGTTTTATGGGTGAAATTTCAGTATGCTTATGTATTTACAGTTAGGTCCAATTTTGGTAAAATTATGTTTTGGTCCCTGTTTTGGAAAATTAACATTTTAGTCCCTAAACCTAGGAGACTAAACCTGGTTTTCTTTTATGCATTGGAATCTTTTATTTGTGTTGTTTTGAGTTGTTTTTTAGTATATTTCATATATTTGTTGTAGGTTCTCCTAACAATCCTCAATAGGTTTTTCGGGTTTTTCATCTGATATTCTTTTTAGTTCTATATTTTTCGGGTGAGTGGGATAATCTTTAATATGCATATAATATAAATAAATATGTATGTTTATTATATATATGATGAGTACAACTAGTTAATTTCTTGAATATTTATATATTTTGCTTTATTTTCCGAGTAATCATTTATTCTTGAATTTGCACTTGCAATCTGTCGAACTAAATTCTATTTGATATGATATACATTTCTTTGATGATTATGTAAATATCTATTATGCCTTGATATAGGACTTGTCAGTAACTCCATGCTAACGAAGAGTAGTTAGCCCATGTGCACATTGTATTCTGTATACCTAGCTGGTAAGAGAGGCATCAGCCTATGACGACTGATCATCCCACATTGGTCACCTTCGTGTGTCATCTGGTCACCTTCAAGTGTCATCTAGTCACCTTCGGGTGTCATCTGATCTCTGACATGTATTTCACTACTTTATGATAATATGTTTAGTATGTATATGTATATGTATATCAAGATAAATCAACTTGCAAACTATTAATATCTAAAATATATATTAAATATTATTCCCTCACTGAGTTGGTTGAACTCACCCCTCATTCTTGATATTATTTCATGTTCTTAGTTTCTGTTAAAATGTGGACTTGTTGAGTGTTCCTACTTCTTTAATTTTGGTCGGTATGCCTTACTTGTTTTGCGAGGCTTTCCTTTAGTTCTAATTCGATGTCTTAGATGCTCCGCTATTACTCTGTTTTAATTAAGTTTGGATTTTGACAATGTAATAAGTATTATAAAATATTATCTTTGTTTTAATTACTGATGAGAAGTTTTGAATAATATAATATTTTTTGAAGATTATGAAATGGTGTGTATTTTCAAATAACTTGTTCTTTTGATATGTCCGTTCTGAGGCTTAGTTTAGGTGGGGTGTCTTTTTGACACCGCTCTTGCATTGTCGGTCACGGACCTGGGATTCGGGTCGTGACAACATGCACAAAGACTAACTGCTCTCTGTTAGTTTGGAGTTTCTGAGAAGCATACTGATATCAAGACATTACAAGTACTCGTATGATATCTAAGCAATTGAATGTCATATCAAATATAATTTGATTTAATAGAATGCGAGTGTGAAATCAAAAATGGATGGCCGGTACTCAAAAAATAAAGCAACATATATATCAATATTCAAGAAATTATATCTTCAGGTAATAAATCCCTAAATAACTCTAGATCTATCTAATGAGATCCTATGAATTCCCGAATAATTTTGTTTTATTATTTTCACTGCGTGAGTAACATTTGAGAAACCCAACATGTCACACACCAAAGCAGACATGCCTTGAGCAACTGTACATTGCATCTCTATCATTTATTAATTTTTAGATTCTTCAAGTTTTGTTAACTTCAATAATGGCAGTTAATTATTTTGGGAAAACTGTAGCTTCAGTATTGTGCTTCCCCCTCTTATTCTATAGGAACTCTCCCTGTACCGACGGTGGCTACTGCATGTAAAATCAGCTTCTTCAGTAATGTACCTTTCATAAAAAATAAAAAAGAGCAGAAACAGGATGAGTAGGGCACTAGATGAAATATTTGTTCACTGGAAAGTACTAGGAAGAAGAGAAATGTTGGCTTGTAATTGTTTGGAGGATGATAATTAAGGAGAGGATTCTGCTTAAGGTCTTGAATATAATTAAATTCAAAAATCACACAGATTTTTATATATAGTGATGTCTCGATCCATCCTACATGATTTTTTGAGTTTAATATATATCCCTGCCTTGCCAATCTAGCTAACTAGCTGCAGGACCACACTAGCCTCTCTTGCATGGAATCTGGGAACTTTGAGGCTCCCTACAGCCGCGTTGTAACAATGACCGAGGAAGTAGAACTCTTATTAAAGGCATAAAATTGCTACCCTAAATCTTCAGATTCTGGCAATTTCTCCTCTGAAGCTGTACGGGAAATAATGGTTTTTAGGGTTAGTTTTCATCCCTTTACAAGTTAATAAATCGAAAGAGAGGTGAATGCATAAAGAATTGGCTACAAAAACCAAAGTTGCATACAGTAAACCACATGGCAGCAACTTCATTGGAATGACTACTATATATACTCAACTTGAAGAAATAAAAAATTTGTCAGCATTGTGATTACAAAAGCTGGAGCATCCCCAGGAAAGATCACATTCATGGCAGTCAAGGATAATATTAGAGATGATTAAATGAAATAATTCTGGAACCAACACAAGTTGTGCTGCCCATATTGTCTAGCAATAATGCTTCTTTTGCGCCTGAAAGTTGGACTACAAGCTGGCAATTCCTGATGACCAATAGAACTCAAGTTTACTAGAAGAAAACACTTGTATAGAACATGAATTTTCAGATCAAGCATTAGATTCTTTCAATGTTCACCCCTCAAATGTTCATTTCATAGAATACTAAAGAGAAAAAAAAAAAAAAAGAACAGATAATGGAGAGAATATATTTATATCAGAATTGATCCATCCGTTGCATTTTGCTACGTCAGCTTCCAGCCCCTTTCCAGGAGGATAAGGCTACTTTGATCATCAAATATACATAATACTATTTTGAACTTTCAAAAGTACTTGATTAAATACTCATTAACGTACATGATTAATTCTTTTAATCATGATTAATTCTTTATTAAAAAACTATGAGAGAGTAAGTTGATTAGCTAAGCTGCCGGCCGTTCACGCGGAGAAATGCATCAGATAGTATATTGTTAAACCGATAATATACTATCTGATCAGTGCATTTCTCCGCTTGAACGGCAGCTTAATTAGCTAATCAACTACTCTCTCATAGTTTTTTAATTCATTGGATATCTAATCCGAGCAAATGCTCCTTGTCTGCCATACAAGCACTTCAAGTTATCACTGTGCAAAAGAATGGTGGACCATGACATGAAGTCGTTACTCAAATCATCTATCTCCAATTTAACTCTGATGGAGAAGTCAAATGCTGCAATATTTCATGCTTCACAAACACCATAATATTTGATCAAATGGGTGTCTTGAGCACTTGAAATTACTTGTAGCTAGGTATAGAATAAATAATGTCTTCTAACTGTAAGTATGATCACAAGCTTAATAATATTTGTTAATCAGTTTTTTCTCCTTTACTAGGTCTAATGTACTTGGTCTTATAATCATGCTTAGGGTCTTCACCTATCTATCTGTTTGATGACTACGTTCGGTTCTATCAGTAGTAGTTTTAATTAAATGATTGTTAGAGCTGAAAGATATATATATATATATATATATATATATATATATATATAATCTCCATCCCTTTCTGTGAGGGAACCCTAAATTAATTGCTAGAGAAGTCAATGGATTTGGCATTCAAATATATATACTTGCATTATAGTACTTCCTATTGTCTTCCATTGGTTGTATTGAGGTCCATGTGATCCTGTTTATGATCCATTTTCAACTTATTTAGATTCATCTATTAATTTGATAATAGAAAACTTATCAATTATTGAGATCTGACTTTTGGTATATATATACTGCTGATATGTGACCATTGTAATGAGAAGCATTCAAGCTTCTTTCGTATTATCTATTTCCTGGTGACAAGAACATGAAGTGACATTATCTAACGATATGTTCAACGTGTATGTTAGAGAAACTTTTCTACAAAAATTTGGAAAAGCAGAAACAGAACAAAATATTAAATAGCTAGCTAGGCTCATCTCTTTCCATTTTTTCTTTAATTTCTTGACACCTCTCCTCTACATGATCAATTCTAACGTGTAATATCTGCAGAACAAAGCTATTGAACTATTCCTTGCCAGCTGCTTCATCTCAGCATCAAAATTTGTCACAGCTTCAGCTCATGCTGATTCTCAAAATAATAATGGGGTAAGCTAGATAGAATCTCCTTGTTGAACCCACATCTGATGGCATCTTCTCTTGTAGTTCACCTACTCATTTCCCAACAAGATTAACATATAATAAGCATCAATGACCGTTCCACTCCTTTGCTTATATATATATATATATATATAAAAGAAAGAAGGAAAAAAAGAATATGATAATATACCAAAAAACCCAAGTAACTTGAGAGCAAGGCTTATCTCTTAGATAATCAGTTAATCTCTTGATTCTAATAATATAATATTCATTTTTCCTAGCCAAGGTGGTCGAAGGCGGGTGTCTAATACCTGTAAAAGGTCTTTTTTTGGTAAATTTATGAACTCTTTAATGATTAAGTCGGTGAGAATTGAGATTTTGAACCCTTTGTTTAAAGGATTCATGGTCTATTTATAGCCCATGAGTCTTTTTATAGAGAAAATGGGCTAAAGTGTCATATTGCCCTGATAGTGTTAAATAGGAAAAATATCTATGACATATGTATTAATGTTGATGAGAAATATCTCTGGCATATGTATTAATGTAGATGGAAATATGATAGACCCTTAAATGATTTTTACACACTATCTCTTACACAACATTAATATCAATAGAAATATGGCAAGTCCTTTGAGGATTTTTATACATCTAATGAGTGTAGGAAGAGTAGGATCCCAAATATAGTTGTGCTCAAAGAGATGGGTCCTTCCCTTAACCGAGCCCAAGGGAAGTTGGGTTTTATAAGGGGTTGTTTGGGCCTTTAAATTTGGGTGTATCAGTTGCCCCCAAGTCTGTGTGATATTTATACTCAAAGATTTATAAAAATATCTGGTATAACAAGTTTGTCAATTTTTTTGTATGAAAGGCGGGGTGAAAGCCCTAGTTAATATACCAGAGAGACTGTGTGCATGTAATGGTATGCCCCATGTTTGAAAAAGAATTTGTAAGTATGTAAAAGTGAATAATAGAGAAACCCAGACTTAGAAAAGTTTCCAAAATGATGAAGTGAAACCATAGAGGAATCTATACTTAGAAAAGTTTTCTAATAGTTGGAGAAACTCAAAGAAGATGAGCCTATATCTAGAAAATATTCTAAGAGGCTGGAAGAAACCCATGGAGCGTGGAGTCGTGCTTAGAAAATTTTCAAGTGGTTGAGGGGAACCCAAGAAGAGTGAGCCTACATATAGAAAATTTTCTAAAAGGCTGAGGGGAACGAATCTTTATCGACGTCTATACTTGGAAAATTCCCAATGGACAAAAAGGATTGACTCATGTTGATACTTATATTTAAAAAATTTTCTAAGGGATGGAAGAGAACCCAAGAAGGGTGGTGCTATTACACTAAAGAGACCAAATCAATCTTTTTCTTAGAGAGTTATTGTATTTTTTTTAGAATTTAGAGGCATGTGGCCTCCCTAGTGATGACATGGGGTGTGAAAGCCTATCACTAGAGAGAGAGACCAAACCTGAGAATAAGATATTTAAGATCATTCCTAGAGATAGCATAAGATCCAGGAGCCTAGGGTGGTATATATTTGGACATAGGACAAGGATCTTGTTACTTTATTGAGGTTGGTCATCTCAAACTATTATGAAAGGTAGAGCTACCGCACTAGAAAGGAACCCTTCCAAAGAGATTGTGCAATCACACAAAAAAGAACCCATTCTAAGAATAGTGTGCAATCACACTAAGAAAAACCCCTTCCAATGAGATTGACAGTCACACGAAAGAGAATCCATTCTAAAGAGAATATGCAATTGCACTAGGTAGAACCCCTTTTAAGAAGATTGTGCAAGAGTCTAAAAGCTCTCATTGAAGATTTGTAGATAAAAAGTGTATGTCAGAGAGATAATTATTTTAATTTAAAAGTAAATTTACTTCCTAGCAAGGATAATATATCATGAGGTAATTTATTGGACTCTATAGAGCCCTCTGATCCATCCTTTATAGAGTTGTGTTATTTCACTTGGAAGACCTCTGGTCAATCCTTTTCAAGGGTAGAGATGCCGCGAGTTTCAAGATTTGTTGAGGTGGCAAAACTTAATTTTGCCCCTGAGCAGCCAACACAGCCCGGGTGATGGGTTGTACTTGGTTGATGAGTTGTTAGAAATCCAAATGGGCAAAAGTGTTTGTGGTAATAGGTAGATCCATCAAGTGTTCTGGCCTAAGTATGTCATGGTTGTGTGTCATGGAATGACTTGAAAATATCATTAGAAAGAAATTGACGGCTTTTTTATCAGTTTTCCACAAACAACATCAATTGATGATATCCTAAAAAATTCAAGTAGCTTGGGGGCAAGGCTTATGTTTTGGATAATCTATAATCTTTTGGTTCTAGCAAAGTGATCCATTCTCCCTAGTCAAGCTGGCTAAAGGCAGGTGTCTGATACCTGCAAAAGAACCTCTTTAGTGAATTTGAGAACTCTCTAATGATTAAGTCAGTGACTTTTTAAGAGGAAGTGCAATAATATTACAGAGAAATACTCTAGAAATAAATATCCAGTAGAAAATGAAGATTCTTAACCCTTTTTTTAAAGGATTCATGGTTTATTTATAACCCATAAGTCTTTTTATATAGAAGAAAGGCCAAAGTGTAATATTGTCCTGGTAGTATTAAGAAGAGAAAATATTTTTGGCATATGTATTGATGTGGATGGAAATATAGTGAGACTTTAAAGAACTTTTACATATTATCTCTTACATAACATTGATATCGATGGAAATATAGCGAGTTTTTTTAGGATTTTTATACACATAATGGGTGTAGAGAGAGTGGGATCTCAAATGTAGTTGTACTAAAAAAGTTGAGTCCTTTTCTTAACTGAGCTCAAGGAAGGTTGAGTTTTATAGGGGTGTTTTGGGCTCTTAAATTTAGGTTTATCAGAATCTTCATTAAAAATAGAAAATAGAGATGACAGATATCCATAATAAATCCCTTAGGTATCTTGTATTGAATATATTGGCTCGTGAAATACACAACTCTTTTTTTTAATTGTATAAACAATAAATAAATGCAATGTGAATATTTATGTGTATCAGTTGAGAATAGCTCTTTAATTTTTCTTTTTAATCTTTCATTCAGATGATAATGTGAATATTAATTTATGCGTATCAGTTTCTCATATCATTATCATCTGAATGCAAGATTAAAAGAGAAATTAAAGAGCTATTCTCAACTGCTGAACCAGAAGTTCTCAATATTTTAAAGAACCAGCTAAACCATTTCTTGAAGGAAAAAATTGTAAGGGTTTTCATGGACGAGTAAATTGCTTATCAACATTAAGCATCTCTGTACGTACGCATGCAGTAGACTTTGAAAACTGATGAGAAGAAGAATGATTTGTCGATGAGATGATGATTGCAAACCTTTTTATTTATAGCAGTCTTAAGATTCCAAAAACTTAATAGAAAAAAAAAAAAAGTATGAAAAACTAAAAATCCAAATCTTGCCTATCATATATTCCGAAACCATACACATGTTCATGCTATATATGTTTACAAGGACAGGTCTAGGCATATTAGTTCTTAGCATTGAAATCCGAACCCTATCTATTAAAAAAATTGTTATTGCAATTGCCAAAACTGATTAATTTTCATTAATTCATGACTACCATCTCCATTGTAGTTTGAGATCTTATCTTACCTAATTATATAGGTTTTCTTTTTTTAATTTAATTTTTTGATTATTTTATGTCTATAAATATACTTGTAATTAGAATATAAAAGATATAGAGAAGAGTTTAGAGTGTGTATCTTTGAAAAAACACTCAATAAAATATATGTTTTCTCTCAAATATCTTGTTCCTTCAACTTTATTATTTTACTTACTTTGCTCCCCATAAACTACCTACCTACCACAGCCATCTTTCTTCCAACATAAACTACATGGTTAATATTCTGCAAACATGATTGATTCCGTTGTCAAGTACGATCAATACTTAAATGCTGTCAAGTAATGTTATCACCATCTCAAACACATTACTTGGTGAACATTTTCCAGTTATGTAACACTGGTGATCTGCATAAAGTTTGAACTTATAATACATTTAGCGAGTAAACTCCTGAAATTTCATCAAGTTACTGGGAGGCAAATATTTTTTTAAAAAAAATAGGCTGAAACTAAACTCATGGGAAGGAAATGTGTATGGAAAGACTGAGTCGATCGAGGACAGGAAAAGAATCAGAAAGAAAGAAAAATCTACCAGCATGAGGCTCCCACTTATTCAATATATAGCAAGAGCTTCTGCAAGACAAAGATGCTGATGTCGTCAGAGATGAGAAACTATTGGCCGAAGATCAAACGTTAACATGGAGGATACTGGTGGATGGTTCGGCTTCAATGGATCCATCATTACAACGCTCAATAATGGAGAATAATCAAGGTATACAAAGGAGCTTTGAGAAGGAAGTGCGTAAGCAAAATTAAGAGTAATTAATTCGATGCGCGCGAGTGTGATAATACTAATCACATTTTATTAACATTTCTTTCTGTATTTTTAATCACATTCTGTGCTTTACACCACATTAACTGGCATCACCTCTGAAAAAATTGAACACATTAACAAATCTTGGAAAGCTACATTCAGCATTTAATCACTGGCTTGCTATAGAATAACATTATATTTTATTGTCAATGACTTGGAAAAGTTACTAAAATATTACAAAAAGCTGCAATTCCATAAATCTGCTCTCATTATTTAATTTTTGTTTGTTTTTGCTATTCAAGATCAATAATTGAGAGACTGGGGCTCCCCATCTTGGATGGCTGATACGAAACCTCATTATCCTACGCTTATTGAGAAAACAAATAAATCAAATATAGGTGGATGGATCACATAGTGAAGGACTAGATTTTCATTTTCCTGTTTTATTGACGGGGCCAAATTAGGTTAATGTAAGTCTTATGCAGAAAAGACTGTAACTATGAAATCCCAGCTGCAGCGAGTATTTATATAGAAGGAAGATGCCATCATGCATGATCATCGATCATTGCATTTGACTTGGTACCAAAGTATGGCAGGGCTTAAAACCTGGCTGATAATTCAGCTGCTTATAATCAAATACTTTCTGTCTAAAACTTTGATTGCTAGTGCAAGTAATTGTTAATGTCTCCTCAAAAGCAACATGTGTAGGCCTCGAGCAATGAGGGTTAAAGAGGCACCCTTTACGAAATCACCTCAGATTTTCCATTTATTTGGAATCACGACTGATGACTCGAGGATTCCACCTCTGGACCATTAGCATAAATTAAATAGCAATTAATTAGATTAACATAATTAATTATCTTGGATTCTACTTCATTAATTGGGTACGTAGACGCGGCGATCTGGCCCCCTGGAAACTTGAGGGGCACTTATTGACAGTGGCTAACATTAATGTGACCCCGTCATGAATATATATGATTTCTTCTGGATTCTTGTGAAGAATCCTGTTTGTTGTAGATCTTTAGCCCCTGTGAACTTTCAGGAAATGCTGCCGTGTAACTGTTAGCTTTCATTTAACTGATCTGCTTAGTGACCTCACAAATATGGGGAACTGGGATCCATATTTAATTCTGACAAAAAAAAAAAAA
>Ga0325404_1006015_pt1 | contig 12766 bp, 17 predicted proteins | sample PopdelMetagenome_18_FD_205664 | JGI IMG/M metagenome (GOLD analysis project Ga0325404, IMG submission 205664) | Populus deltoides microbial communities from Bellville, Georgia, United States - Xylem-Control-R1 | ecosystem: Host-associated > Plants > Phyllosphere > Stem > Wood/Secondary xylem... | reverse complement strand
TTTTTTTATAACAAAATCGAAGAGATAAATAGGATATATATCGAAACACTAAGAAAAGAAAAGGAAAAAAATCACCTGTGTGCTTGTCTAGTATGATTAAAAGCTCTAACCTTATGATTAAAATGTTTAAGTAGAATGTATATTTTGTCTGAGAGCTAATTTATGTTACCCCGGCTCCTGTCGTTTTATTCGGATGCCATATCATCTCCCCGTCGTGCCTAAAAAGATAATGAGATGCTCTCTCATGTTAGTAGGATTAGCAGTAGAATTATCCAGATGACTAATTATTCAGACCCAAGCCCACACTTAATAAGGCCCTGTTGAAAGCCTAGGCCCAAAATAAAATGTTAGTGGCCGAAAAAGCGAGTGCAAAATAAATCGAAGTGGACTCAACAAGCCCACGCAACAACAGCTATCCACCTTAAGAACCAGCCAGTCTGTTCCCCTTGTCATTTGTCGAAGTTTTACTATACTCTGTCAACGTCCCCACCAACTTCCCTCTCTATTGGCTCCCCTCTATTTCCTTTCACCGTCAACGGATAACCCCTCTCCTCCCATTCTCTCTCCAATTCCACGGCTTCTTCGCTTTCAAGGTACGATCTCCTCGTTCTCGCCAATTTCACGTTTCCATTTCGCTTTGTTATTTCCTCTGTTTGGTTGTTATGCTATAAATAAATCGAATTGCCAAACATCGCTGAAGGGCTCATTATTTTCTTTAATTACCCTCTTTCCTTCGCAACTTTACACTTGCCAGTTCATTACCACCATTGATTTTTTTTCTTTTTTTGTGGTTATTTATTGGTGTTTCTGAGACAGTCATGGCTTCGTCAATCTTCAATGCTCCCTGTACGGTTCCTGCAGTGAAAGGCAAAAACTATTTTGGTCTGAAAACTGCTGTCAATAATGACTTGAGGTTCAATGTTGGCAAGAAAACCTCGATTATAGGATGTCCAAAGCGTGTTTTTACTGTGAGAGCCAGTGAAAAGAAGGATGGTCCAATTAAGAAGTTGGGGTTAAGTGACGCGGAATGTGAAGCTGCTGTTGTGGCAGGGAACGTGCCCGAGGCCCCTCCTGTGCCGCCTAGGCCTGCCGCACCCGCTGCGACTCCTGTCGTCCCTTCTCTTGTAAGTTCCTCAACTTGATTCGAATTGAATTGAATCATTTGACATTTTGTGAGTAATTGCTTGTTCTCAACTGGTTGTTTTTGTTGTTTATAATGTCAAATATTTAGATTTTTTTAAAGGAAATTACTTCTGATTATTTGTGTAATAATGGCGCATCAACTATGTGGTACTACTCAATGTACACGTTTTATTCCCAAATCTGATTAATTGTTGATGCTGGTTTTTGTCAGCCACTTGGTCGTCGTCCACGTCGTAATCGCAAGTCACCTGTCATGAGAGCATCATTCCAGGAAACTAGCATATCGCCTGCCAATTTTGTCTATCCTCTTTTTATTCATGAAGGTTGGTATTTTTGCAGGTGATGATTATGATCTTCCTTTTCTAGTTTAATTTATAATCCCCTACTTTTCTTATGGAACTTTATCTTTCTCAGTTTGCATCATGTGTTTTTGAGATTTGCAGGTGAGGAAGACACACCTATTGGAGCAATGCCTGGATGTTATAGGCTTGGATGGAGACATGGACTTGTGGAAGAGGTCGTTTGGCCCTGCCTAATACTCCACTTCATTATCTATTATTGACAGAAATGATATTTGTAGTTATTTAAACCCACATTTTTTTATATGTTTCAGATCCATTGCATTGCACTGACTTGAATTTCCTTTAACTGCTGAGGAAATCCATTAAAATGGGTTCTATTGAAAGTTAATGAATTTTACTCAAACCAATTAAAAATTTACTGGCAAGAAGTTTAAAATAATGTGGAAAAATCAAAGATTCTGCATTAATTCCTTCAACAGAACACCCATGCTCAAGATTTTCTGTTGGTATTTTTTGTTCTTGCATTACAAGATTAATCTTTATAGTTTATACCCAACTATGGTGCGCTTCTAACATAAGCAGTCTGGTGCAGGTAGCTAAGGCTCGAGATGTTGGCGTAAATAGTATTGTTCTCTTTCCCAAAGTTCCAGATGCTTTGAAGGTTTATGTTTTTCCTCTGGTTTCTCTTTTCTTTTTTGAAAAAATTCTAGATTTTCTCTTCTGTTTAGATAAGTATTAGATAATCGATTTTTGCATGCCAGTCTTCCACAGGAGATGAAGCATGTAATGATAATGGTCTAGTTCCTAGAGCAATACAGCTGCTCAAGGACAAATATCCTGACCTTGTAAGTCAAAGTAACTAGTCTCTTAGTTTTTACATATTTTAGGATGCTTCTTCAAGTTAAAGAAATTGTGCTTTGAGCATGCTAACCTCTCTCACTCTTTTCTGTTTCTGTAGGTTATCTACACTGATGTTGCTCTGGATCCATATTCCTCTGATGGGCATGATGGCATTGTCAGAGAAGATGGTAAGAGACGCATTTGATATCTCAACTGTTGCAGTTATATATTCAGAAGAAAACTGTAACTACTAAGATCACTTTAATACAAGATGACTATGATGACTTAAGACACCTGCCAAATTGCAAGATATGATATGTACTTAAATATTCATGAATGGCCAATAATCCAAGCTTGGAATCAAATGCATTAAGATTCTTTTTATTTCAAACCATTAAATATATTTACCTTTAGCCAATATCTAGTTGGTATTTAAATTGTTCTTTATAGGGTCAGCTTCCTTAGATGAGCTCTACTTTAGCAATGAAGAAGCTATATTTTTTGGACGTTAAACAAAAAATCAGATATATCCTAAAAAAAATTTCAATTAGCACAATGCAAGGATTGGTATTAAAATTAGACAAACCTTTGGCATATTTTACAGGACTTCCTTTGTTATTGAATTACACAGCCAGTTTGATTAAGAAAAAAAATTATTTTTTACCCAAATATTTGTCTTGTCGTGATTTTTCTATTTGGAACATTACTGTACACGAGCATGAAAGTTGGGTTGATGATGAGCACTACTTGAAAGAAGTAGCTACGCATGAATTACTGATCTGTCTTGATACTCTGCAGGAGTCATAATGAATGATGAGACAGTGTATCAATTATGTAAACAAGCTGTTTCTCAGGTAATTCTGAATGGATGTGTTGCTCAATTCACCATTTGGATCAATATGAAGTACTTCTATTTGAGTTTTTGAAGACGTGAGGGCCAATCCCGAGGTTTCAGAAAACTCATTAGGTCCCCTTCCCCCTTATTCCCTGATGCCTATCTTTTTCAATCCTGAGATTGATGATTTCAGTCCTCACAAAAACATATGAACTCTGATTTTAAGACTTATATCAAGCTGGAGTAAATGGTGCTTTGAGCTCTTTATGAATTGAGCCATTTATACTGTTTATGATGTCACTTTACCAACAGGCCCGGGCTGGAGCAGATGTTGTTAGTCCAAGTGACATGATGGACGGCCGTGTAGGAGCAATAAGGAAAGCTCTTGATGCAGAAGGATTTCAGCATGTTTCAATCATGTCCTATACAGCAAAGTAATTCGACGGGTTGATTTTTCTTTTAATTAATTTGTTTATTTATTTTTACACACATATTACCTCTTTTCCTTGTGCTATGGGTGAAATTTCATTTTTCTATATAACTCGTGTATAGGTGTGGAGATATATAGCTATAACTCACCAATTACTAATGCAAGCTTTTAAACTAGAGACCAACCATGAGTTTGCAATCTTGCTCAGAAAGCTTTTATGATTTATATAGAAAAAGGAATAAATGGAGGGAACTTCCCCCTTCTCACTTTCCAATTTCCAAATGCTTAAAACCTCCTATGTTATGCAACTATGTACTTTCTTCACAAGCCACATGTTGACACTTCCTGTTGCTTTATCCTGTGATCTATGTCTAATTCTGGCCTGTTTCATACCAACTGTATGATATAATGCAAATGGTTAGTGTTTTTTATGTTCCAATCCCACATATTTCTAAACAGATATGCCAGTTCATTTTATGGACCATTTCGAGAGGCACTAGAGTCAAACCCACGCTTTGGAGACAAAAAGACGTATGTGGTTTTTTTTTTTTTTTTGAGATGTGGCAAATTTTATAAACATGCAGTTTTGGTGCTGACTTTTGGATATTGTTTGGCATGGTGAATGAAAGTTATCAGATGAACCCAGCAAATTACAGAGAGGCTCTGGTTGAGGCCCATGAAGACGAGTCTGAAGGAGCTGATATCCTTCTGGTTGGCATTGCTTTCTTTGGAACTTTGAAATGGATTCTATTAATGGGGAACATTCTGTCATGCTGAAGCTGCTTCTGCTTGTTTCACAGGTGAAACCTGGTCTACCTTATTTGGATATTATAAGGCTTCTCAGAGATAAATCTCCTCTGCCAATTGCTGCTTATCAGGTATGGTCCGTAACTATTTGGATACTATGGTCTTGCACAAGATTTTTTCTGTTTTGACTGAAAATATTTCCCTCTAACCTATATGACGAAGCCCATGATACTATCTGCCCCTGCATACCTGTAAAAACTAAAATTTTGATCAGCAGCTGGATGTTCATGCCACTACCCTTCATCAAAAATATATTTATTGGTTAACGGTAGAATTGTAGTGCTGCCAATGTGGCCAGATTCCCATATTGCTGGCTGTCCCTCAACCACAACTCTGCTTTAGTGCCCCTCCATGCCCCCTCTGAGCTTTTTACATATTCTTCATGTTGATTTTTTTCTCTTAATTTATGAGTGCAGGTTTCTGGTGAATACTCAATGATTAAGGCTGGTGGGGTTCTCAAAATGATTGATGAAGAAAGAGTTATGATGGAGTCCTTGATGTGTCTTCGACGGGCTGGGGCTGACATTATCCTAACATATTTCGCTCTACAAGCTGCAAGATGTTTGTGTGGTGAGAAGAGGTGAGACTTATCCTTACAAATTAGGCATTGTTAGTTGCGGAAAACCTTTAGAGTGAACTTTCTTGTACTTTTTCTGTAATTATGTGGCATTAGCATAAGGTTGGAATCTGAATGGATGTGCTTAGCACACCATCTTTTTACCCTGCTGTTGTCCTCGTCAAGAAGCTGGAACATGTTCTGGTATGTTTAAATAAAATGTATGCCTTTCTATGTGAATAATACACAGCAGAAATGTAGGATTGTCGTGCACAGCATTTTCAGTGCTTCAGGGGAACTGCGCATCGTCAAAGAACATGTCAAATCCACATATGGAGTGACATGCTCCAGGAGGCCCTGGGTATTGACAACTAACTAATGTGTGTTTTTTATGTGATTTTATTGGCTGAGTTTTGTTCTCTACTGATTTGACTTGGTCTGGTCTATATGCGTAAATGCAACGGGAGTTCGATCTGACTGGATATCCCTCCTCCTTTGCCCAGTCACTCTGGCTCCTTGTACTTGTTAAAAGATTTTTACCAAAACTTTTGTCTAAATCTTGTGGCATGTTTTTAGAATCTTGGCATGGTATCGTTGAAGTTATATATATTTATATATTGTCACATCGTATAGTTAGACCTGACCGGGTTGCAGATGGTCAGCTTCTGAACGAGTTGGACTAAGGTGGGATTAATTTGAACCGCTGGGTCGAACATGTAGGCAAAGGGGAGGGGGCCATTGGGGGAATGGGATTTATGATGTTACATCGGTGACCCGCGCTGCTCCACGGGCTGGTCAGAGAAACTTTAGCACACAAAAGAAATTCAATATACAATCCAAACACAAAATACATGTCCCGCCTCCGATCAATTTTAGAACATCAAAATTATCTCAAGACATGCTACTTTACTCTTAAACACATGACAAAGAGCTGTGTTTTTCCAAAGTGAAGAAGGAAAAAACACTTTTCTCGTCCGTGGCTAGGTGAACACTATTTTCTCCACATCTCTTTTAGGTTTTTTTTTTAAAACAAAATGCCTTCCCTCTTTTTTTTATTTATTTAAATGATTTCCACGGGTCAAGAACTGGGCTGGGAAAAACATCTCTTCAATCGTATAAAACTTCTCATCCCATCTTAATGGAATTTTAAACTTAACAAAACCCTCAAGTTGTACTTTTCGAATTCAAAGCATTAGACATTACAAGTTTCTAATGCATAGATCACAGAGTTAGGGATATTTACTCTTATTGGCAGGACCCTGCAATCAAATTATGAATAATTCTCTGCTTAAATTATATAATAATTATTTGTAAGCGAAAAATGATACCTGTAATACCAATGCTTTGAACAGAACTAAAAGCGAATTACTATAGCTTGAAAGCGTTCAAACAGATATACTGCTTACAACCTCATCCATCAGTATGGATTCTCCCTTGATCCTTTACACTGGCGAAGGGAAACCATTCCCCTCTATCGCCCCCCCTCCCCTACCCCATGTATGCCACAAATAAGAAAGCAGGAATCACATGGCAAGTTCCCCGCATTATCTTGCTCTGAGAGATTCAATTCTTGCCTAGCTGCATAAGCTAGGGCTTATTAATTCACTTCAACCGTGCTCAATGAGATATCTTTCAGCAATAGCTGCATGTGTTGCAGCACCTATGGGGAGAACATCTTCATCTATCATGAAATATGGTGAATGGCCTGTGTGTATCGAACCCAATGTCTCGTTCCTCACGCCTATGTAATAGAAAGCTGCAGGGACCACTTGTGTGTAGAACGCGAAGTCCTCGGCGCCCATCATCGGGGGTACCACCCTGAAGTTTGTTGGACCCAACAAATCAATGGCCACCTTTCTCACATGCTCGTACATATGATCATCATTCACCGTTGGGGGATAGATCAAGGACTCCTTTTCAAAGAAGTCTACTGTTGCTGAGCATCTGAAAACAGAAGCCTGCTCAACAATCACCTGTTTCATAACAGACTCAAAAACTGTTAGATGATCAATTATTCACATTTGACAGGTACTCAGCAAAGAGAGGCCTATAACTCTAAAGTATCAAGCCTCCTTGAGGCTGGTGTGGCTGGAGACATGCCTTTATGGTCCCCACTTGTAAGTCGTAAGCCACAGAACAAGGTGTTTCCTTTTCAGGCTTCGACTAGAAAGGTAGGAGAATATGGAAGATGGGTTATTAATTACCTAAACAGAAGGTCATTCAGGCCCGGATCGATAGCTAGCCAGCAGGCCAGCAATCATGCGATGATTTAAGTCATGATAGTCTAAAGTATATATTAACTCAATTTAATACACGAATCGAATCATAAAATGGGAATCAGAACAAACCTCTTTGATTCTTTGAAGAAGCTGGTAAAAACTTGTGTTGGAGTATGCCCTGAAAGTGCCACCGAGTACAACGGTTTCTGGAATCATGTCCAGATTATTGCCTCCGTCCATTGTGGTGACAGACACTACCTGCATTGAGAAAATCCGAGTTATAGAAATTACAATTCTGAAGAAGGCAAACAGTTTTGGAAAGCTAAGCTTTTTTTGAGCATGGATACCTGAGAGTCCAAGGGATTTGTTTCACGAGACACAATGCCCTGTAAGCTGATTACAGCTGCAGAGGCAGCCAAAATGGGATCAACAGAGTGGTGAGGGCTCCCAGCACGGCCCTTTTTGCCACTAATCACTGCTCTGAAGAAGCCACATCCAGCAAGCAAAGCACCAGGCCTCGAACCGATGATGGCAGTGGGATGTTCATGGGATACATGAACTGCAAATATAGCTTCCACGTCATCGAGAGCCCCATCTGCTATCATCCGTTTTGCTCCATTCCCAGCTTCCTCTGCTGGCTGAAAGAGCAGTATTACAGTTCCCTGTAATTGCAGCAGCGAAACTAGCAAGTTTAGATATCCACCGTGGTATCATCAATACATGAGTAAAGATCTTCTGTTTTAAAGTACAATTTAGAGAAAGCTGTATAGACTATAGAGTTCCCATCAAGATAGAGTCCCGAGCATGGAAGATGATCATCATATTCCGTTGATTTCATTACGCGACTCGAGGTGATAAAAGCAGAATTAGCTTACACGTCTATGTCAACCTGTTGAATTTTTTGTTTAATTATGACCTGGTTTTATAAAACCACTAGTCCTTTAGGAACATCAAAGATCCAATTAAGTTACTTCGGAGTATAAAAATCATAAGTGTTTGAAATTATCCCAAACTAATCACTTCATTCAAAACTAAGAAAGTATCATAAACCTAATTTCATTTCACTATTGAATAGTCTAGACAATAACTCTCTCTTCAAGGGGTCAAATCTTTAAGCATTTCGCTTGGATTATATGGTTTATTTCTTACAGAAAGAGTGACAATGGACAGAAGTTTGTTTCTTCGAAACACTATTTCTTTAATGCTATCTTTCCATATACTTTAGCCATTTAACAATGCCATTGTGGAAAACTAGCTTCCTGGCTAATTCATTTCTTTAAGCTAAAGATTCTGGGATTCAAATCCGCTCCCATGTAGGACACAGTAAGAAATAAATTTGCAACATTAACCCCAACCAAAAAAAAAATGAAAATGAAGAGATTTACTGTGCAGCAACAACTTTGCTAGGCTACTATGCATATCAAAATCTTAGGTGTCTTGTCCGCGCAGGTAACAAATCAAGTAAAAATACGTGTTTATAAGGATAAAATCCAACATGGTAAAGATCTCAAAAGTCATCACCAGCGCTTCTTCTAAACAAATATTGTCCACAGAATGTGACATCCCACTAAAAAGTGGTAAAATGCTTTCGGCTTCCAAATTCCAACCGAATAACCCATAATTAAAAAAAGCAAATGAGAGCAGAAGAAGGTAATGAGCCCATGTATGATTTGAACACTCAGGATGCATGACTTTCACATTACGGGCAGTTGCTTTCCTCGTATGTCAAACTGATTAAGACAAAAGCATGAGCGAGGAATCCTAGAAAAGAAAAGAAAACACACGTTTGATTACACGAGATGCCCAGAAATTTAAACTACCTCTGACTCACTCACTTGAGACTTGAGAGGGAGTTGTGGTGATTTTGTCTTCTGTCGTATAGCCATCAATTTTCAATAAAGAGTTTGATGTACAAGCAAATACATCTAGCAAATACGCTTTTCATGTAAATCTAATCATTTAGAATCTAAAAAATTCATATTTTAACACTCACACGATGATATATCAGATTGTATGTAAATTTTAGTGAGAAGATTCTGTCTGTAAATTATTTTCCATTTTTTTATATGAAAAATGATTTGAAAAAAAAAATACTAAATTCACGTACAAACTGATGTATAAACTAATGATAATACGTGGATATTATAAATATTAAATGATTAAGTATCGTGCCAAAAAAAATGATCGGTGTATGTGTGTAGCATTACTCTTAACAAATACGTAACTGCGCGGTGGGTTTGAGAATTTCGTGCCTGTAATCACCGATATCGGCGATACGGATATGGGAAAGGGTAATTAAAGATTTCAGATGATGCTTAGAGTGCGATGGAATAGACCACAAATTCATCGTGCCCAAAAACTGAAGAGTGTAGACAGGTAAAAAGACAACAGCAGTTGATGAAAATAGCAAGGAGAAAGTGATAAAATAAAAAAAGCTATTCGGCCTTTAATGACTAAGAGAAAGCGACCCGGCACCATCCTCCCCTGCCCATACTTTTTGGTAGAGACCAATTCAATGCTATCCGCTCAAAATGAGGTCCAACAGAAATTGTTCACGGATCCATGGCATTCTACTCTTTTTGCCTGTTTCCATAGCCATCATCATGCTCTGCTCCTTGTACACAACAAGGATTGCTCTCTCCAGAAACCCAACATTCTCTTTAAATTCATGATTCCCGACAATTTCTTATTGAAATTGACAACGGTAACTAGAACCATGCCTATTACGATTTATTTAAGACTTCTATAATATAAAAAAAAACAAACCTGCAAGAGATGTTCGCGGCTCTTCAAAATCTTGGCAGCACCCACCAGCATGGCGACATGAGCATCATGCCCACAAGCATGCATTTTGCCGGCCACCTTGCTTTTATGCTCCCATTCTACAGCTTCCTAGAACAAGCAACCCCAAGATTTAGGTAGTTCTTTGTCAAGCTAGGCTAGCCAATTTATTACCATGTGACACCGGAAAGCCTAAAGTGACTCCCTATCCCATAGAGACATTAATATTAATAATTATTGCCCCTATGCAAAACATCTCAAGTATTTTGTCAGTATACTCTGATAACTTTTACATTAAAATTTGAATGTCTGGATAGTTTGTCTTATAACCCGATATTAATCTGACACTTACAAGACAGGCTCAAATAATCACTCTAGTTCTTATTTTAATTTGACACGTGTTAATAAATGTTAATACATTCATAATGAGGTTATCTTCTATTTCAGTACAAATAAATAAATAAATAATATTCATGCACAAATTCTCATTTCACATTATTTTTCTTCTTTTCCTCCCTAGTTTTATTAAGGAAAAAAAAATAGTTTAGATCGAGGGCTTGATAAAAACAAGCAGCAAGCTACAAATCTCAACCACAAAAAATTATTTAAATCAGACATTTTCATGCTGCTAATTCAAGTCTAAAATACAAAAGAAGAAAACTGATTACGATAAATAATTTCCAGTTTTAATTTCTATTTTTTGAAAAACAAAAATATAAAAAAGGAACCTCGCAAAAAGCTGGTTTTCTTTGGAGCCTCTAAGTTCAAAGTCATCCTGAATTATCAAGTACACAATACGCCATCGATCGTCCTGAACAATACACGTGCATACATACAAATACGCACAGAAAAAAAAAATCGGTACTAGCTACCTGAATTGGGAGGGCATCCATATCAGCTCGAACAGCCACAAAAGGAGGCCCACCGGTGCCGATCCAAGCCCGAATACCCGTTTTAGCTAAAGGATACCTATATTCAATCCCCATCTTATCCAACTCATATCTTACTAGCTCACTTGTTTTGACTTCTTCAAAAGCAAGCTCTGGATTCTCGTGAATCTTCCTCCTCACGCTCTTTAACCAAGTAACCGTATCTGGCCGCCGTGCCAGTGCCAAAACAGCCTCTGAGCAGGCTTTGGTCCACACCTCACAGCCGGTTGACGACGGTACTTTTCTCGCCGTGGATTTTGATTGGTTTTTTGGCCTGGAATTCAAGGAATTACCAATGGTACTATCCAAAAACGAAAGTGAATAGTCAATGTTATTTGTACTTGTGCTTCTTGTTGTTGAAGAAGAGGAAGATAAGACGATAGGGTTAGTGAAGATTAAAAGTAAGAGAAAGAATACTGAGAGATTTTTTAGAGAATTCATTTTTTTCTTGGAGAGAGAGAGGAAGTTGCAGGCGGGGAATTGGAGTCAAGACTCAAGGGAGGGGAAATGGAGAGAGGAATGTTTTTAAGGGTATTAGAGCACGTGGGAATAAAGGAATGAGGAAATACTACACGTGAGAGAATATGTAAAGAAGAAGAGGTCGATGAATGGCGTCGAATCGTGCAGTCGGGTCCCACCACTTCATGAGTTGGAAAAGGACGGGTTGTTTTTATCCTTAGTATTTTTTGTACTCTCATCTCATCTCTTGGATGGGGTAGTTAATTATTAATTAAATTTATTGTAGTTTAATATAATTATTAAGCCTTTTAGAGGTTGACTTAAAAAGTTTATGACCCCGAATATGATTAGGTTTCGAGTTAGAACTAAAAATATATTAGTTTTGTACAACTTTATTAACTCGATTAGATTTTTAATTATTTAATTAATTATTTAAAATTCTTATAAAATTGATGAGTTAGTCTAAAAAAATAAAAATAAATGAAATGATATTATTTGACTAAGATAATTTATCTGACTGAACTCAATAATCATAGTTTTTTTTAAATTAAGACTCCAAATTGAGTTTTGATAATTATATATTTTAGTTACTTTTTAATATATAGTTGCAATTTGCTTCTTTTGGGAAACTACGTTCCATAGATAATTAAAAGAAAATATAGTAAAAAAATATTGTTGTTCCAGGCATGTTATTGCTTAAAAATATATTAAAATATATTTAAAAAAACACAATACCAATTTACACCTCACTTTTTTTATATGCTACAGCTTATCGTTCTTAATTCACTATATTATTTTACTAAACAACCTATATTTTAATTTTATTTACAAAAGTTAGTCTGAAAATCTAAATTATTATAAGTTTGTCAATGATCATGGAGGATGACTTTTATAAACACCTAGGTTGTCCTCTCAATGCCTAATCCCTTTAAAATATTAATAATAATAATAAATAAACATGGTATGTCAGTAACAATTATATCCAAATATAAAAACAGTAACAAGTGAAAGAATGACTGCTAAATGATTTTCATAAACACGCGAAGCAGGAGAGATAACAAGAGATTGCAGCCTAAAAAGAGATTGGTTAAAATTTAAATTTTTTTATTTGAATTTTTACTTAATATTTTTAAAATATTTTAACGTACTGAGATTAAAAATAAATTTTTAAAAAATATTTTGAAAAGTAATTACTACCATACTCTCAGACACCACTTAAATAATAAACATTCTTAACTACAAAACAAATTGCACATGCATGCATAAACTCAGATTAATAATTAAATCTTACAAAAACTCATAAATTATCTTTCTTGGACAGGTAACCCTCGTGAAACACATACACACTAAAATATCTCAAAAATTAGAATTCTAATTATATATTGAAAGGCCACCAAATGAGATCGTGTTTAACTCTAACCAAACTCCAAACAAAACTTTCAATCAATTAAGATCTTATTTGTTG
>Ga0325404_1006014_pt1 | contig 12767 bp, 11 predicted proteins | sample PopdelMetagenome_18_FD_205664 | JGI IMG/M metagenome (GOLD analysis project Ga0325404, IMG submission 205664) | Populus deltoides microbial communities from Bellville, Georgia, United States - Xylem-Control-R1 | ecosystem: Host-associated > Plants > Phyllosphere > Stem > Wood/Secondary xylem... | reverse complement strand
AGTTCTGCTGTGGTTTAACTGCGCAGTGACTGCATAATATACACGTCATAAATTGCCATGACAAAACTCTCCAATTGGTGATTTTTATTACAGTTTAATATTGCTTGCTATGGTGGTACATACAATACCATAACAAAACAAGACAAAAAAAAAAAGACATACTCTTTGTATGCATATTGTAAATGCAGAGGCACAAACAATATGGCCCCAAAAAAGCTCATTTGAGGCAGAATCGGAGAGAGATTCATGAGATGATTCTACTTATCTACTCCATCCATGCTTCATGTATGTAGAAACAAATAATACGGAGTCCATTATTGCTCCTCTCCCTGTTGTTGATTGTGACGGCTCTGATAGAACTGAATTAGCTGCCCTCGCAAGCTGCATTCCTTTACCTGAAATCAGGCCCACCATTTTATCAATACCGTCATTTAGCGGTTAAAAGAACAGGGGCGTCCGAACATGGTAGTTAATTAGAGTTGAACATTTTTCTTTCTTCTTATCTAAGTGATTGATGAGCTCAGGGAATGGGCACAGAATACAATAAGATATCAGTAGTATAATTAATTATGAACAGAAATATGGTGTAGCAGACCTGTGAATTATATGTTATTGACAACAGATCCCCACATTCTTCAATAAGACCTCTTTCTCCTCCAGTCACCCTAGCTACTTCTGAGATCAAATGTTCTGTTTCTTCAGCCTGCATCAAGAAATGTTCAAAAGAATCATTCATGATGGGTTGGAGGATAAGAAATGGAGGCAAATTTAATTTTGGTTAAGGTAAGGATTATAGCTTGTGACACTATTTTGGCATATTAGACATGGGTGTGACAGAAGAGAAGGCAATTCTGTTTGGAAAAAGAGGGAAGCACCTACCTACTTCAGTTAACAGACTGTTGGTTGGCCCACCTTTTGAGTACCATCAAGCATTCTTTTTATCCACCTTTTGAGTCTAATTAACTAACTGTTCAGATTTTGTAGCAAACACGGGACCCTCTTTCTAACACTATGCCCTTATGCCGCATTGTTTTCCTTTCCTTTCAAACAACCTTCCTCCTTTGAAAACTTTTCTCCATTGGTTCTCCTACCCGTGTGGTTGGCGTATATAGTTTATGGTTAGATGTTTTTTCACTTCCCAGCAGAAGTACTTCCATTCATTGATTATTAGAGAAAAATGTGAGAAAATCCACCTCACCTTTGGCGTAAGGCTTTCAATGTGAAAAGCTATTGTGTCCATCAATTTTGCTGCAGAGTTCAATGCCTCCCCTACCTCCCTAATATCAGCCTACAATGGACATCCATATCGTTTTCAGAGTACAGCACACAAGAATGATAAAACCCTGAAAGTGACCAAAGGAAAAGAGTAAAACATACTCTAGCATTTCCACTGATTGGAACTTGAAGTGAGGCATTGAACAAAGCTTGAATTGCTTCTGACAGGGATACTGAATAATCCGTTTCAAAAGCTGACCATTCATCCAGATATGGCATCTATAAAATTGATTCCATTAGAAAACAAAAAGCACTATTGTTGCTGTAAACTATTACATGTAACTGTAGATTGTTTGGTCACAATAGAGATGCCTAAATGCAAAACACAAGTTAAACGCATCAACCAGGTGAGATACAGGCAATTTGTTTTTTTATTGTTATACATTATTATAGTTCTGGGGCAAAAGTTGATGAAGAAGAGGGAAAAAAAACTGTAGAATTCAATAGATAAAATAAAAAAGAATGTGTGTGTGTGTGTGTCAGCAGCAGCAGCCTTACTTGAGCTTCAACGATGGTCCATATAAGTTTGATTCTCTGCAGAAGGCCAAGCTCAACGCGTTTTCTTTTCACTGAGTTGTATAATTCTGCTATCTTGACACCAAGGGAATACAGGTTTCTCTACGAAAGAGAAGAGAGGATTAATCACTTTTGAGATTGGAATTGAACAAAATAGCAAATATTAAGGAATGAGATAGTATAGTACCTCAGTTTCGCTTGTCTGAGCTTGTGTGGAAGCCTGTGCTTTTTGCGTTGACAAATCTCCACTGCAGGTAGTGGTTGTGCAGCAGCTTGAGAGATTGCACATCTTCTTGGTGACTAGAAACTTTCTTTGTTTTTCTAGAAGCATCAATAGGGATCTTGGAGCAAGGGCCCACTGGAGGCAGCTTTGCAGATTTGAGTGAATGAAACAAGGAGGGATCGCAGCTGCTTGTAGATCGCTGTAAATTGAGAGAACGGGAGCAAGGGGAAGCACACGGATTGTTATTATTATTAAGCCTGTTGAGATTTCTCTCCGCTAGAAATCTAGTATCAGTATCGCCGAGGAGATCAGGAAGAGAGCTTCTGACATCATTATTGATGTTGTGATGATCCGAAGAGGAATCAGTGGAAATGGAGATCCCAGTGGATTTCAACAGCTTCGCAGCAGCCGATGAGATGTTGATGTTGGAGGTGGAACGTTGATGCATCAATAGTAATTTAGAGTAAGAGGATGTGTTGATGGGGTTGAGTGTAGGGGTATCGGGCCTGTGACTATGGGTATGGGATCTTGGTTCGTTCTCCTTGGAAAGCTTGACCACAGCACGCCGATGATGATGTTGTTGTTGTTGTTGTTGTTTTCGCTGCGGGCTGTAGTCGGCGTCCAATTCCTGGCTGCGGCGCTGCCTTTGCACGGAGCTGGAGCGCTATTTATTGGATGGAAGAGGGGAAAGATGTTAGGATACTGGCATGCAAACCCGACAAGATATAAGGCAAAGGATAGGATAAAATGAGAAATTAGACATACAAGAATGAGAAATTAGACACACAAGAATTTACGTGGTTCACCCAATTTGGCTACGTCCACGGACAAGTATAGAAGGATTTTACTAAGTAATGTGGGAATTACAACCTCTCTCTACTAATAGGAGAACAACTGAAATCTCTCTATTATTAGGAGAAAACACCTCACTTACTATCTCACAAATACCTCACAACTTTGTGGGATTACTCTCCTTCACTCTCTCTTCTTGCTCTCTTGTTTTTCTCTTTTGGTGTGATTTTTATGGCAAGGATGCACTGCCTATTTATAGGCAAGCATCCTTGCCTTTGTCTTGCAAAAGACAAAGCAAGTGGCACCAATTGGTGCTGCAAGTGGCACCGAATTGGTGCCCATTTTGTTGACTTAGCTGCACCAATTGGTGCCATCTAACTTCACAAAAGAGAGGAAGATGGAGAAGCAATTGGAGACATGAACCTGGAACTGACCTCCCTCACCCTCGGCCTCCGAGGAGGAGGATTTGGGGGATTCGGGCCTAGGGTTGCCTGCTCTTGCTTCATCATCACCGATTATTCATTCATCTGCTCTCACAGTTGCGATTTATTTGATTTTATCTCAAAATATCCTCCAGTCTAGACCGTCAATCGACTTCTGCAATTCTTATCTGTGTGTGAGAGGTACAAGACAGAAGATATCCGATCTGGCTGTGTTTGGGGCTGCTCCGCGATGCGAGAAAAAAAAAACTAGTCGTTGCTGAAACCAAGGTAAGGCTAACGGTTCTATTTTCGAAAAAGCAGCATCTCATTAGAAAAAAAAAAACCAAAAACTCATTAAACTGGAAAAAAAAAACTCATTAGTATAACATGTTTAAAATATCAATTCATGAAGCATTAATTTTTAAGTTTCATTACAAAACATAAATTTTAATTCCATAAATATAAAATCTTATTTCTTCGAATATACATTTGAAGATTAAATATAATTATACCTAAATCTATATAATAAAAAGATGTTATTCTACTAGAAAAACTAGATCTTTAAAGATGTTACCTAACCTAAACCTTTACAACTACCACAATCAAATATTCAACTCAAACAAACAACCCAGTATAGTAATGATGAAGTTAAACTATCCTTCCATAAACATTCAACTAGTTTTAGATTCTCAAATGAATTTTCTACATCCAGTACAATAAATCTTGAGAGAATTTCTGAAATTTCCTCAGTTATAAATATACTTTACCACACAAACTCGTCTAAAAAATCAACCTCTGATATTCCTAGCACTAGTTTTCAAAATATTGATTACACCACAAATATACTTAAACCATTATATACACACACTGACCACTCCACTAACATCCATAATATTCTCATCTGTAATCGAAAACATCTAAAATGAGTTAAATGTTAAACAAATTTTATTATAAACACAAAATATTTTATTGATGATTTTTATAGTACCTGTAACTCTGAAAAGAGATCTTGATTCTTTAAGACTTTCAGCTTAAATTTTGTTGCATTACATAAAGTCCAAATTTTGTTTTTTTGAGTGTTTGAACACCATATTACATATCCATTTCCAAAGCATTCATGTCCTATAATATCTAGAAATAAAACTCTTGTTTGGAAACTTATAAGTTGTACTTTTATTAAGTCTAAACATCCATCATTGAGAAACCTCAAAATTCCTCATAATAGTCAAACTGTAGATGTTACCTCTTACAAAAACTCAAGTGAAGACACTACCATAAACACCAAACACATTATCAAGCAAAAGAACTTCACTAATACCAACCTCAATAACAAATCCCAAAAACTATTGTTTCTCCAGTTGAAACTACAAAATATATAGACCAAAAGCTAAAAACCCAGTATTGAAACCATACCAAATTACAAGAACTAGCCAAACTCAATTCCAAAACAACAAAATTGACTTTCTTAAAGCCATTAAAGATCACCTTAACCACCTTGAAGTTTCGTCATCCACCTTGATTGCTCTTAACACCCTATAAGTTAGTAATAATCTCCAAATCTACACAAGCCACATAAACACTATTCAAACTTACCAAACTCAAACCACTAATGAATAAACCTTTCATGAAAAAACTCTTGAAATTAATAAACTTGTTTGGAGAAATCATACTTCTAAAACAATCATTGCCCTTGATATAACCCTCCATAATGAACTGGCTATTACAAACCAACAAAGATTCAGTGCCTTTTCTCTATATGAATGGAACATAGACGGAATATCCGAATACAATATCTTAAACACCTTACAATAAATGACTATAATTGTCAACACCTATAAAACCCATACTGAAACTTCAGACAAAGCTATAGTTGAATTTCTTATAGTTGGTTTTTCTGGTTAGTTAAAAGGATGGTAGAATTATCATCTCACTGAAACCCAACACCTTGAAATCCTTAACTCCATCCAAATGACTGAAGACCAAATACATATTCTTGACTCTGATGGAAACATCATCTAAGATGCAATTTCAACCATCATTTTAACAATTTCCCTTCATTCTGTAAGAGATCCTTTACTTCTCAAAGATAAAAATGTTGAACTTCTTTCCAACCTTAGATGCAAAAAACTCAGTGAATTCCAATGGTACAAAAACATTTTCCTTACTCATGTCATGCTCTGAAAAGATTCAAACCAATCTTTTTGGAAAAACAAATCCTTACTAGTTTACCGACCCTTCTAAGAGAAAGAGTCAGGAACAAAATCGAAGACATTTTTATCTCTAAAGCAATCCCTTATAATCAGTTAACATATGTTGAGCTTGTCATTTTACTCAAAAAGAAGGTCTTAAGATTTGTTACGACCTGAAACTTTAAAAACACATTAAGTGAGAAATGAGAAGAACTAGACAGGAACTAGGAAGTTTTTGTCAATAGTTTAACCTATTCCTACCAAAGTCAACTTGTAATTGTTCATGCTTCAAATTTACCACCTTAAAGCCCAACAAACCACTTAATAGAAGATCAACCAATAAATACAAACGTTTCTATAGTAAAATTAAGTCATACTATAAAAAAGACCACTACAAAGCCCATAAAACCTTTTTAGTCAATACCAAAACCCAAGCCTAAAATTGATCTAAAAAACATTACATGTTACAAATATAGCTAGAAAGGTCATACCTCTATATTTTTTTGAATCAACACAAAGTTATATGAAATACAATTAGAAGAAGAAGGCATTCACCATATCTAAAACCTCTTGGTTGAAGTATCTGAGATTGAATCTAGGTCGTCAGACATTTATAAAGAACCCTTCCAAATATATGGGTTAGTAACATCTAGCTTTGGCTCAAACATATCAAACCATAACACTTGAAAAAAAATGTCTTAACCCAATACTAGGAATTGATTCTTAAAGCTATTAAAAGACTTAATGATCCTTAATAATAATAATAATAATAATAATAATAATAATAATAATAATAGTAGTAGTAGTAGTAAACTATATGGGTAAACTTATGAGTTCCTTTCATAAGTCAAAAACACCACAACATGTTAAAAAACAATCATTATTGTCATCAACCAGTACCAATACCTATGACATTACCAAAATTCTCAACAACAAAAAATTTAAATATGTTGCTATTGACTAAACTATAAAATCTTAAACAAGCCCAACAAAAAGACTTCTATTTTACAACAGCTTCTTACAAAGTTAGAAAGCCAGTCTGATTCTAAATTAGAATCAGAAGATCAAGCCTTAGATAATCATGCATTGGATCATGCATTATCAAATATTGAGCACATTCTTGAATATTTTCAACATGTTTTAACTCAAATTACTTCAAAGAAGTATATCATAAAAATTACATTAATCTTTTTAAATAATTGTAAAATAGACAGTGTTGTCTTGTTTGATATAGGTGCATATTTGAATTGTATTAAAAAAGGAATAGTTTTAAAATAATTTTTACAAAGCACTTCTGAAAAACTTTCTGCAGCAAATAATACTAAATTGATTATCGAATACAAAACTCAAGTATCAATTTTTAATAATGAGTTTTATCTATATAAAAAAAAATTATTACTAATGACATTAATCATATTGTTATTCTTGTCACTCCTTTTATTGACATGATTACTACTTAAAAAACTAGTAATGAAAGTACTATTTCAAAAATCAATGGCATGAAACTTGTTTTTCGTTTCATAGAAAAGCCAAAAACTAGGAATTTAAATCTAATCAGGGCATGTTCTATTCATACTCATCACATCAATGCATTGATTCGAGGAAAGTAAGTTCATCTCATACATCTTAGACAAGATGTCTTTTTTTAAAAAAAAAAAAATTGTTTTTCGTTTCATAGAAAAGCCAAAAACTAGGAATTTAAATTTAATCAAGGCATGTTCTATTCATACTCATCACATCAGTACAGCAAGCTCATCTCATGCATCTTAGACAAGATGTCTTTTTACAAAAAAAACAAAAAAAAAAAATTAAACAGCAATTACAAAATTCTATTTTACAAAAAGAATTTTAAAATTCCAAAACAAGATAGAAAAAAGAGATTTATTTTGATTTACCAAATGCGTTTTGGAAGAAAAAACAACATGTTGTTGATCTTTTTTTATGATGATAATTTTAATGAAAAACAAATTCCTACAAAAACAAGACCTAGTCAAATGAATGTTGAACTTAAAATCAAAGATTTAAAGTTTAAAAAGCCTTATATAAAAATCCAAATAACCTTGATCATGTGTAGCTTTTTATGTTAACAAAAATTCTGAAATTGAACAAGGCACACCAAGACTTGTTATAAATTATAAACTTTTGAACAAAGCTTTGAAATGGATTGATATCCAATCCAAAAAAAAAAGATTAGTTACAAAAATTGCATTCTGCATTCATATTTCAAAGTTTGATATGAAATTAGGATTTTGGCAAATTCAAATTCATCCAAAAGAACATTACAAAACAGCATTTACAATCTCATATGGTCATTATGGGTGAAATGTCATGTCATTTGGATTGAAAAAATGCTCCCTTTGAATATTAGAAAATCATGAATGATATTTTCAATATATATTCAAAATTTTGCATAATATACATTGATGATGTTCTTATCTTTTCATATTCAATAAAACAACATTTCAAACATTTATAGACATTCTTCTATGTCACAAAGAAAATGGTTTAGTTGTTTCAAAATAAAAAATTTCTCTTTTTTAAACTCATATTCATTTTCTTGGTCATTATATCTTCTAAGGAACAATTACACCTATTAAGAGATCTTTTATATTTGTTGCTAAATTTTCTGACAAAACTCTAGAAAAAACCCAACTACAAAGGCTTTTAGGATGTCTAAATTATGTTCTAGACCTTTATCTCAATATAAGTAGAATAGCAAAACCCTTACATAATAGGTTGAGAAAGAACCATGTTCCATGGTCTGATAAACATGGTAGGATTGTTCGACAAATTAAAAAATAGGTCCAAGAAATTCCTTATTTACATATTGCCAATCTCTTAGCTCCCAAAATAGTTAAGACATATGCTTCTAAGTTAGGGTACGGAGGTATTCTTAAACAAGTACAAAATAACAAAGAACAATTTCTTTAATTTACATCTGCACATTTGAATGATTGTTAAAAGAACTATTCTGCTATAAAAAAAATTTCATTATATTATGCATTACAAAATTTCAAAGGGATTTATTAAATTAAAAATTCTTTTTACGTATCGATTACAAATCTACTAAATAAGTTTTATAGAAAGATGTTCAAAATATTACTTCAAAACAAATGTTTGCCTGATGGTAAGCTATATTAAGTATTTTTTATTTTGAGACAGAATATATAAAAGGAGATCCAAATTCCATTCCTGATTTTCTAACTAGAAAATTCCACTAAAACAGGTTCTGATGCCTTCTAAATCCAGAGACAAAGGCAAAGCCCCACGAACAAAGTTTGAATCTCTAAATTCTCAAAAATTACAAAACCCTGCAAAACTCCTTTCCTTAACCATTTCATCTACAAAACCAGATACAAATCCTGGTATGAAGCAGTAATTGAATATAAGGAAGCAGAAAGCTTTTCACAAGTACAAAATTAGATAGAATCCATATCCAATTCATCAAAATTGCCTTTAACCTTACAAACTATCAGCTAAAAGTCATCATAGGACTAAAAGTCATCATAGGAAAAAAAAAAAGCCTTTTTAAAGAGGTAAAACTATTAAACCAATTTCCAAAACAAAAGCAGGTTTTTCCATACAATACCCCTATTTCCTTTTGATCCAAATTCTTCATTTGAACTATTGTTCCTAATTTTTAAGTCCTTGCACAAAAAAAAAAGAAAATACAAAAAAAAGTTCAAAATTTTTTTTTAAAAAAAGCACCACAACACGGTGTTGTTTTAAATGGCATTGTGCTTCTTTTTCTTCCCCTAGACGTATAGCAGGGGAATAAGAGTTTTTTACTTTGATTTCTCCCTCTCTTTTCCCTCTCACTTGCACAAACCCTGACAAAAACCATACCCACATGCCTATGCCACCATGATGAAGAAAACCAGGGGAACCATGCCCTGTAAGCAGCTTCCCATTACCCACCTTACCCTGCATCATGGCAGGGGTAAGGTGCCCCTCTCCTCTTGCACTTATAAATACCAGGGGAGGCAGAGATGAAATAGAAGGGGGGATGATTTGGGATGAGGGAGATTGTTTTTTAAACCAAAATATAGGGAGATTTTAGAGAGAGGAGATGGACACAAAAACATGAGGGATGAATGAGGAAATTTTTTTGGAGAGGGGACGAATGAATTGAGGATTTAGGGGCGAGAGAACAAAAAAAATAGAGAATAGAGAGGAGAGAAACAAAAAAAAAAAGGAAAGGGAAAGAGGCGGGGGAGATTTTAGGAGAAGATACAGAGAAACAGAACGGGGAACATATAAGAGAGTTTTGAAGAGAGAGAAAGATTTTGAAAAAATAAAAAAACAAGGAAACAGAAGGGGGAACATTTGAAAGGACTAGAAAGAAAGAACCAGAGAGAAGAGAAAAACAATTGAAGAACAAAGGAGAGAAACAAAACAGAATAGAGAGAAGGAAACAGGGGACGATGAAAAGAGAAAAGAGACCAAAAAGACAGAAACGAGAGAGAAAAAAAAGAGAAAGGTGAAAGAGAATACAGAGGGACGAGAGGAACGAAACAAAGACAGATACAGGAGGAAAAACAATCAAAAACAGAAAAAGAGAAGGAAAAAAAAGGCTTATATCTCTGCATAGAGAAGAAGAAGAACCACAGTAGAACCACTGTCATTCTGCTTCATCGCCGACAACATTGCCACCGTGAGCCACCAGCACCGCCAACATCATCAGCAGGTCAGCTCTCCCCCCTTATCCTTCTTCTTCTTCTTCTTCATTTCACCCTGCCTTCACTGTTCACGTTACATGTGGACAGTGGAGAGCTACTCCACTATTTATTGTCCAGCCCAGTAAACAATATATATAAATGTTTTTCCAAAAATCCTTTCAAAATTTATGATTTCCCTGTGTATTTTTCTATCAAATTTGCTTAATATTGGTTTGTATTATTATACTATAAAGATACGAATCTAGTATTAAAATACTCGGTTTTCTCTGGAATATTGCGAAAAAAACAAAAAAGTCTTGTTTTCATACATACGGCCAAGTCTCTCAAAGATAAAAAAAAAAAAAATTATATCATATTTTCATACAACAAAAATTCAAAAAATATGTTTTAGCATGCATTTTGGACTTTAATAACTGGTTTATTAAAGCCATGAGAATTAGGCTAATATTTCAAAAATACCAAAAAAAATTATTATGAATTTAGACGTAAGACATATTCCTGATATTAAAAAGGTAGTTCTTTTATGTATAGACTTTGTAGCAGTTAGTTTTACCCGATAAAATAAGAATTTCCTTACTGGGGAGAACTTCTCTTAAACCTTAAACAGACTAATAATTAGAAAACACAACAATATCTTAGCTTATATCAGATAATTAAACAAATGCAGCTTACCGTATATTTGGGGTGATAATACCTTCCATTTACGCACCTAGTCTCCGTGCTCGATTACTGAGACCAGTTAGGGTTTCTAGTAACTAAAAATTAGGTGGCAATTCTCATTTCCTCTTTCCATAGTAAAAGACAAGAATTCCTTGTCTTCCCCACATTTCCTGATACCTAAAACCAATAAAGTGAAAGATTATCGTGACGCTGCACACGTGCGACATGAACTATCTCAAAAGTTTTGAAAAGAAAAATTTGATTACATTGAAAAACCAAAATTTCAAAATATTTTAATTATTGAAAATAGATTTTTCCATCTCAACCCTTTCGTCGCAGTTATCAAAGTCTTCCCTTCAAATTAGTATTTCAAACATTGAAATTTTATCCAAACCTCAGTCTTATTATATGACAATACTTGAGATAACAACTTCCGTCCAAATCAAACATTTCAAATTTCAACAAAATCATTCTGAATACGCCTATTCCACATGCATCATTCAAAATATCTTTCATCTTTCTGATTGGAAACAACTCATTCACTAAGCAATTCAATTTTTAATTAGTTACCATGTTAAACTTGGTAATTTCATTCCCCATTCTTATTGGAATTATCAATAGGCATGATTTAAAACTTTTTTCTTCCAAAATTCCAAGGGTACCCACTCCTTAAATATGAACAAGAATTTTATAATTTATCAATTTCTACCGTATATTTCCTTAAAAAAATAATTATAATTTATCAAACTAAGGTTAATATGATTCACCTAATTTTTCTTATTTTATATAGATTTTTTAAAAAATATATTGATTTTTTATAAGATTTTACATATGTGCAGCTTTGCATAATTTTTTTTATTCAATAAATTTTATGTATGTATCGGTTTCTATTACAAAACTGTTTTGATAAATAAATTCATTAAACACAACTAAGTAAATGACTTATATTGCGATATTAAATATCTTGATTTACATTTGTCTCTTAATTTTTTTAATTTCTTTACCCAATAGTTATTGATTTGTTTAGTTAGATACATATATAAGTTTTCGATTTACTTCTATGATTTTTTTATGTAAAAAAAAAACAAATTGAAAAATTCTGCATGTTCAATTTTTTATTTATTATGTTTTGATGTTTTAGATTTAATCATTGTTTTTATGATTTTTGATTTTTTTTCCTTGACACTCTTATAAAAGTTTCATTTTTTTTTATTTTCACCCTTCAATTCAATCCAAGTTTATAATTTTTTTTCATTTTATTCTTCATTCTTTTGATTTTTGTCTTTTTGTTAATGTTTTTATTCTTTTCAATTTAACTCTCAAATTGAAAATTTGTTATTGCCCTTTGATTATTTTTTTGTTACAATTTAACCCTCATTTTGTTATTGTTGTTTTTTATTTTGGTTTTTTTTTGTTTAGTTTTTTTTTGTATAATTTTAACCCTTATAATTTTTTATGTATAGTGCTTTCAGTTTGATAATTCAGGTCATCGTTTGAAAAATTAACAGGGATTGAAATCTTTTTGGTTTTATTTTTTTTTCAATATCATCGTTCGATATTGTTTTTTAATTTTTTTGTTGCCTTATATTTTTATCATATTAGTAAATTAATTAAAATTTAATCCAATTATCAAATTTCTTTTATTTTTTAAAAACATAAATATCTTATAAACTTTTTTTTAGGTTAAAAACATTAAACCAACTCGTGGCTTTGCGGGGAAGACCAATCTAGTTATATGTGTTTAGTATTGTGGTAGCTTTTGTGGTTGCGGTTTGAAAAAAGTTGTTTTATAAAAAGCACTTTTGGATAAGGTTGGTTTGGTATTTATATATGTTTGGTTAAAATTATGGTTGAAATTGAGGTTGAATAAAAAGTAGTTTAATTTGTTTGGTTAATAATATTTTTCAAATTGAGGTTATAAAATAACTAAAAAAGATATATATTAATATTGATGGTTTTTAATTTAAATATTGTAGATTTAACTACTACAATTACATATGAAATAAATAAT
>Ga0325404_1006012_pt1 | contig 12769 bp, 10 predicted proteins | sample PopdelMetagenome_18_FD_205664 | JGI IMG/M metagenome (GOLD analysis project Ga0325404, IMG submission 205664) | Populus deltoides microbial communities from Bellville, Georgia, United States - Xylem-Control-R1 | ecosystem: Host-associated > Plants > Phyllosphere > Stem > Wood/Secondary xylem... | reverse complement strand
AGAAACCATGACTCTCCTTGCTCATGACTATAAAGAAAAAAGTTGTAGACATGCATACCTCGATCCATCTGACCATGACACCAGGGACTCTGATAGCCCTTAAGCCCATAAGGATAAATTCTCAACTAACCATATCAAAAGCTTTCCTTACATCTATTTTCAAAGCATATTTAGGCATTAGATTAGCTAGGTGATACTTATGTATGAGCTCTTGAGTCAACAAGATAGTATTCGATATTTGCCTACTTGGAACAAAGGTAGTTTAAGCAGGACCAATAACATATGGAAAAATACCCTTCAATCTACTTACAATAACTTTATATATGTATTTGTACATCATATTATAACATGAGATAAGTTTAAAGTCATTCATAGTGGTGGGTGACTCAATCTTAGGAACCAAAGTAATCCTAGTAACATTAACACACCTAGGTAGAGTATTGGTATCAAAGAAGTACCTCGCGGTAGCAATGAAGTCTCTACAAAAAATGTCCCAACTTCTCTTAAAGAATAAGGAGGTACAGCTATCTAGACCAAGGACCTTATCATCTAGGATGGAAATAAAACTTCATTGATCTCATCAGTTATGATGCATGATTCTAAAAGAAAGGTAATGTCAAGAGGAAACCTGCTAGAGTATAAATAGGAAGCATCCTTTAAAGTGATAATTAAGTGTGTGAAAAGTAGTCTCTAAAAGTAACAAATTGTCAACCGAACCAAAACCTGCTAATCTTAAACCTTAGATCATATCTCATCGATCAACCAATGGATTTATTCCTGACTTGTTTGTGAATGAGTGATCTGTGAAAGAACTTGGTTTTTTCTGTCTTCTAAGTTTAACCAGAGATCTGTGTTTATAAAAAGTTTTATCACCCTTGCTTAATTGAAAGAATTCCCTAACAAGCTTTCTCTTTACCCTCTGATACTCATTAAACTGAGGAGAATCATTAAGAAGAGTCAATGTTGCAGCCCATTTAGTATTTGCCTCAACTACACAACTAGAGATATGGCTAGTGTGTAGGTGATGCAAAGTCTTTAACTTAGGCTTTAGCAATCCAAGTCTCTTTGTAAGCTTGTATGTGGGGTTACCATCCACAGGAGTCTACTAAGTATCTACCACTAAACCCAAGAAATCATCTCTGTCAACCCATATATTCAAGAACTTAAAGAATGATTTTAGCCTAGGAAGAGGACCAATGGAGTGAACAACCATAGCACTATGATTTGAGGAGTCTCTAAGTAAGAATTCAAAACAAGTAGTCGGCTAAATATGGCTAAGTAAAGAACCAACGTGAATTACCAAAGATCTAATCTAGATTTTGAAGAATAGTATCCATGTCATGCTAACCATTGTTCCAAATATATCTTATTTCTGAATAAGGAACTTTAACCATTTTCATTGCTTGGATACAACTACCAAAATCATCCATGTGACTACACCAAGTAGAATCACATCCACACTTATCGGTAGAACTCAACATAGCATTAAAGTCTTATAAAAAAAGCAATGGTATAGACTAAGATGCAGTAGCTCAGCACCTCAAGTATTCCCAAAGGTCTTGACACCCTAAATGTGTATTGAGGATGGACATAAAAATGACAACAAATGAGCGCCTATCAATCAAGCTAGATACCTCACAAGTTATCCATTATGGAGAAGAATGCAAGCAAACAACATTATATACTATTGGATTCCATGCAACTAGAATACAATAATTAATATTAACTCATACATTAGAAACTGCTATGAAGAAGGATTTATAAATGCCTTAACCCCTCATATGATTAGATGCAATCTTAGTCTCAAGTATGCCTATTAAGCTAAGATTATGATTATTAATTCAATCCTTTATTACTTTATGTTTTGATGAGCCATTAAGACCTTGAATATTCCAACTTCCTGTATTATATATGGACATAGGAAACAAAATATCAAAAATAGAGGAAAATAATCAAAGGGCTTTAAGCTTTTTTTTTATATATACTTTGCCTAATTTCATGAGTATTATAAGGATCAAGCTTACTTGTTTCACTTGGTTGAAAAGGTGTCGAGATAGAATCTAAAAAACCATATATCGGTGATGAAGTGCTAGCTTCACTATTGTTAGTGAAGGTAGCATGTTTGTTCTCCAAACATATTTTGATTCCAGTAAGTAGGTGTTAGTCCTTTAAGAAAGGCAATATGTCATAAATTGAGTCAACTTTTGAAACCCCATCATCATTTAACCTATCCCTCTTAACATCAATAGGTTTGGCTATTTCAATAATGATCTGCAGCTTTAACCGGTCGATCGGTTCCTCTAATGTCTTAATCGGCAAGGGTAGTAGCTCTCGAGGCCTCTATTGTGTTCAACTAGTTGTTTGGTTCCTAACAAGTCTAAACTACTTGATCGATTCCACCTGATATGTCTATCTAGGTTACTAATTTTGTTGCAGAATTAGCAATCGAAGGGGATGTAACCCTTTCAACAATAATAATTAGTGAGCTACAAGCTTGTTGAACACCCCTTTTATTTTTATCTTGAGCATGTCTTCCTCGAAAACTTTACAAATCTCACAAGCTCATGGCTTGCATTCATAATCAACTGTAAATGTGATAGGCTTCATTGATAACTTACATCATAGCTAAAAAACATGGATCATGGGTAGTGAAGCATCCAATTCAACACATAATCTAGGATAGTCAAGTCAAGTGCCATTAAGTGTATGTTCGTCGCAAGCCAATACTCGCAGCTATGCCTAGGCCCGTCTCATTCCAAAATGAAAAAGGTAGACCTTGAAGACAAACCCATATGGGCACCTTTGAAATTTTGTTCTTATCAAGAATAAAACGTGAGTGTCATGGTTGAAGGATAAGGAATTTCTCGTCGAACATCCATGATCCCTTCTCCATAACCAAGTTTGCATCATCATCACTTTGAAACGAAAAATCAAAAAACCTTGTTATGTTGTAATTACACTCTCAATGCCATAATTCTTTCATACTCGAATAGCAATATAACTGGCAGCATGGTAAGATATCTTATAACCCGGGAACAAACCCACCAGACATTGGTTCTATTTTAATGCACTTTCATCAATCACATTATCTAGAATGTCCAAGATGGTGCCAAACTCTTGTTGTGGAAAAGAGGCTATCTTGACACAAGTTGTATAGTTGAAGACCTTCACTCTATCAACACATAAAGTGTTAAGTGCAGGGTTGTGGGCAGTGTTCTTGTGAGCCAATATGCAACTTGGGTGAGGGTAAGTTAGGTTTTCTTTAGTGGTTGTTTAAGGGTAATCTTGGTGTTTGGAGGAGGTTAAAAGATGGTTTTGTTGGTGGCAATGGTGTTTGATGTGTTGAGGGTGGTATTAGAGGGTTTTTTAGTGGCTATAGTGGGGTTGGTAGTCGATTGTGTAGGTAACCAGTAGACTTTTTTCTGGGTTTGTTGAACCAATCAACCGGATCCTAGGTTACTGGTAATCATGTCTAGGAAGTAAGTTCAAATAGGCAATACTTTCAATACAATCAAAAGTAGACAAAATCCAATGATCCAGTTTAGGATAAGCAAGTATAACATAACATATACAAAAAACAGAGTAATTAATTGGTTAGATCAATCACGATATACAAAGAAACAATCTGACTTGAAAACTGGCAACAGCCAATCCAAGAAGAAAAAGATTTTTCAAACTTGTTAGAATTTGATCTCTACCATCTAGAACCAAAAGGACATCCAAGCAAACCTCTTTAGAAAAATAGAACAGGTCCAATGGTGAATGAGGACAAAACAAACCAGCAACTATAGCTATCCTGAACTCAATTTTTCTAGAAATATTGTAACAACAATATCTTTTGTCTTTCAAACGATACTAAATGAAATTCATCCGATCAATTTTTAATATAGGGTGTGGCATTCCACAAATCTAACAATAACCAAAGTAGTTATGGCTTTGACAACTCATCTTTCTCTAATCTCCCTTTCAGACCTTCTCTCTCTTCTCTACTTTTTCTATCTCTTGCATGCTAGTACAGCTTCTAAAACCATATATTATAACAATATCTAAATGGTGTGGGGGAATCACTATTCCCCCATACCTAAATCACTGTGGATTACAACAGTAATCCACAATATTTTTTCCTCTCTTTTTTTTTTGCATTTTTTCAACTTTTCCCCTTTTTTTTTCTTTTTTTTTCCAAAATTACTTTCCTTTTTTTCCAACTTTAATTTTTTTTTATTTTTTTTCCATTTATCTTTTTTAAAAAAATTATCTTTGTTGATTTTACTTTTTAAACATTGAGCTGGTTAAAAATTATGCTTTGTAATTTTTTTCTTTAAAATACTTTGGATTGCTACGGTGTTTTCCCATATAGTTTTTCTATTTTATTTTTTTATTTTTTAAAATTATATTTGTTGATTTTTTTTATATTGAGCTAATTGAGAGTTTAGTTTTATAATTTTTTTCTTTAAAACATTGTTTATTGCTACAGTGTTTCTCCGCATGGTTTTTTTTGTTTTTTTTAAATTTTCTCCAAAATTATTTTTTTATTTTATTTTTTAATATTGAACTGATTAAAAATTATAGTTACAATATGTGAGAAAAGCACTGTAACTTTCCTTGCAAATTACTGTGGATTGCTACTATGTTTTTTTTCATATGTTTTTTTCTATTTTGTTATGTTTTTTCCTAAAATTGTCTTTGTCAATTTTATTTTTTAAATATTAAGCTGGTTAAGAATTGCAATTACAAGTAAATACAAGTTTTTCCTCACAAAACACTATGGATTAATACAATTTTTCCTCACATGGTTTTTTCCAGTTTCTTTTGTGTTTTCTTTTTTTGTAATATTTTTTTCCAAAATTATCTTCGTCGATTTTATTTTTTTAATATTAAGTTGGTTAGAATTTAACTTTGTAATAAAACTTAATCATGTGGGGAAAGCACTGTAGCTTTCCTCACAAAATATTGTTGAAAATTACAATTACAAGTCATTACAAATAAGGTTAAATCATGTGGGGAAGCATTGTAGCTTTCATCACAAAATACCATGAATTGCTACAGTGCTTCCAACATAATTGTTTTTCCTTTTTTTGTGTTTTTGTCCTAAAATTGTCTTTGTCGATTTGATTTTTTTAATATTGAGCTGATTAAGAATTTAGCTTTATAATTTTTTTTCTTTAAAACACTGTGAATTATTGCAGTGTTTTCCCATATAATTTTTTTTATTATTTTTTCCAAAATTATCTGTCCTTTTTTTTTAATATTAAGTTGGTTAAGAATTATAATTACAATAAAGCTAAATCATATGGAGAAAGCATTGTAGTTTTTCTCACAAAACATTATGGATTGCTACAATATTTCTCTAAATGGTTTTTTATTTTATTTTATTAGGGAAAGCATTGTAGTTTTCCTCACAAAACATTGTCAATTGCTACAATGTTTTTTCTCATGAGTTTTTTTCCTTCCAAAATTATCTTTGTTAGTTTTTTTTAATATTAAGTTGGTAGAGAATTTAACTTTGTAATTTTTTTTGCTTTTTATTAACAGAAAAGGTAAATTATATGGCGAAAGCACTGTCTCTCTCCTCTCAAAACACTGTGGATTGCTACAAATCATTTTGTTCAATCTCTAAGTTTTGATCACCACAACTTTTTTTTCCGTCATGAAATATAAGCTCCATCATACTTTTAATTTTTATTACTTATCTAGCACTGATTAATAATTATAACACTATTAAATATATTTATTTTATAACATGCATATCATATTTGGATATAACATGTCAGAAAAACATAAAACTCAATTTAAAAGTTAAGCCATCAGACAAGGTAACACCTAGGCTTTTTTTATGTCGAAAAAAGTTTGATCCATCAGCGGGGACAATGATTTAGTTATTTACTAATCTGCGAAAGACAACAAAACAAACATATAAATAGCAGTCATACATGCCATTTTCACGACACATTCTATATCTAAGATTATTTGTTCTGAAAATAAGATTTCCTAGTTAATGGATAGCGTTCATAATTCGACACAAATGCTACATCAACTGAGATCTGTTACAAGCCTACAAACTGCACAGAATAATTTATAATCAGATCAAAACTACAAGGCAAGATGGATGAAACGTTCTTGGCTCCTTCCATTTTCATCCTCTAGCCCCTGCTGTAGCACAGATTGAGAGCAAGTAACCAATGTAAGCAACCATAAAACTCCAAGGTTACATCACTTTCTCTGTTTCAACCTAAACCAGAGCTAGGGCCTGACACGGACCGCAGCATTTGATTGAGGTTAGGCTGTGAATTTCCAGAGGCATTGTACATGACACTTGACGGAGCTGGCGATGATGACTGTATAGCTGCCACAGGCAGCCTTGGCCCTAATGGAAACATTGGTTGTGGCTGTCCCCGTTGCATATATGACATGTGAGAATGGACTTGTTGATTGCTGTGTGGATGGGCTGGGTTGCTGCTGCCATATCCTGAAATGCTTGGTTGCGAAGATGAGGAAGGCATCACCTGCTGCCTACTGTTGCCAACACTATTGTTAACCATCGAAGGAGCAACACCTGCCGGGTTCATTTGTGAAGCGACTCCTGCAGGTGTTATCCGGGTAGATAGCATGCGGATTCGCTCAGCAGCAAACCTCTGCCTTGTCTTCTCCACTTGCTCGCACTCTCTCATTAGAAAGGTTTCCACTTCTGCAAATTGCTTCAGCTTAAGCTCCAATCTCTTCAACTGTTACCATATCAACAACTTATTAATGTGTTAATCATATATCATTACATGGTGAAGCCAGACAAAAATACCATCTTTCCAGTTTCACTAGACATGCCAGTTGATACAAGGGATAAAAGTATAGTATCTTGCTTGAGAAAATACATGCCACCCAGAAAAGAAAGACGCAATAAAGATTGTCCCTAAGAGGTTCAACAGTACCCTCTTCACCTTGTATACACAAGCAAGGCATAAACATACAAATACTAAGAAAGAAGTAACATAGAAAATGGAGGTAAAAAAGCAAGTAATGTTGAAAACAGTTCTACCTGATGATTTATTATATTAGCAGATAGCCTCTGAATTTCTCGTTCTTCATGATCGGCAAACAGTTTAGCTTTTGTTGCTGCAGCAGCAAGGCCAGCTTTGGCAGCACCTTTAACTTTTTCAGCAGACAGAGGAGCAACCTCAGCCCCATTTTGACCCCGTGAGCCATGTTGGCTATCTTCTGAAGTATGATCCACAGAAATATTTTGCTAATCTTAGATGAAGGAGAAGGAAGACAGAAATGTGGGAGAGGGAGATAAGTAAAACCGGGAAGCAACTTATGGCCCACCTTCTAGTTGAATTGAATTTGCAACTTCTCCATGAAAACCACCTTCTCTACCATGTAGTCTCTCTGAACCCAACCTTCACAAGTAGGAGAAAATTAATCGAATTCAACAAGGATTTATAACATGAAAGCATAATGCATGCATAAAAGCAATAAAAAAATCTTCTATTGCGTATTATTTTTGCCAGTGGAAAAGAAGCAAGAAACTTTTATTTGGTTAAAAGCATTGCTACTCAGCAGTTCCTGATACTAGAGGAAGAAAGAGATTTATCATCTGCATTAAAATGCCAAATTCCTTAGAAATCACTTGTATACAGGCACACCATAAGAAATGAAAGTTTATTCATGTTCTTAAGACAGGCATACACCCACCTATTATCTGCAGACAGCGCTTCCAAAGATGCATGAGCACAGGCTGCAGCAACTCTTGGTCCAACAGCAGAGGCCAGAAAAGCAACCTACAAAATTTTCCACTGGTTAGATGGATCCACAAAATACCCAAGCAAGAAAAAGCTTTTGAAACAAGTTCATTTGAGCTGCGTCATTCCACCATTCACCAATAATTTTGAACCACAATTCACCAACAATAAACCTATATTCCAACATTTATCTCCATTCTCCCATCTTCTTTCCACCAAAGTAATTTGTTCAACCCTTTAAATTCTAAAAGTAACTGCTGACAGAAAAACTGCAACCTGATCCAATTAATTCAAGCTGGTGAAACTTTTGCTCAGAAACATCAATCAACCAATCCAATCCCAGTTCAACCAACAAATTGTGCACCCTAGTTCTGTAAGCCCGAACCCCAAGACCCCCATTTTTACCTGCCAATCCAATCATAATTCAACCAACAATAAGGACATAACAATCCAGATATACTCCACAACACTGCCAATAACTCATCTTTCCTGCATCTTCACTTTTATTAGATGAAAAAGAAATCTCCAGGTAGGCAGATTTGGGCCAAAGGAAATTGAGGTCAAAGTACAGGGCTAGAGGGATGGAAACAAATGACCACATGAATTTTCTAGGAGAATCAAGGACACAAAGGAATTAGTGAAAAAAATGGGTGATATTAGAGTCCTGATAGTGGAGGATTCAAATGTGAAAGCCATTCAATAGAAACCAACCTAACAGAAGTAGAGCACTATCAAGGAAAATATTCCAAGCAGGTTAATGATGGAGAAGGATCATCTTAGAAGGGTTAGTAATGAAGTAAATCAGGGAAAAGAAAAGTTAAATTACTTCCATCAATCCACATGAAAGTATGGTAGAGCTCTAAAATTAATGATCTTATCATCATATAGGGGGGCAATTCTATATGATAATTGGAAAAGACATCGTATCAAACATCTAAATAGACAATAGACGCTGGAAGTGTGGTCATAAACACACTGTTGCAGTGATTAGAACTCAAGCATGATGGGTATCAAATATTGCTCTAAAATCAAGTGGTAAATTTTTCAAGAAACTGAGGGCAAGAGGAAGAGGAATATATGATTCACAGATATATTTACAACACAACTTTGAGTAATTGCCGCAAATTCCAAGTAGTTACTGTATAAGCCTGAATGCTCTTTGATTGCAAAAGAAGTAAAAGACTAATTAATGCAAAAATCAGTTTAAAACAAAAGATGGTGTCGGAGGACTCAATTTCAGCATTTAAGTTTGCTAATGACTTTTACTTTTTAAAATAGGAGTCATATTAGTTCACAAGAGCTTTATGATGAAAGAGTGATTCTAGATACTGTTCTCTGCATATATCCTGAAACTGAAAAGGTACAGAGATTCGATCCACCATGTTGCTAGGTTATTTTCTCCTAATGTTCACAAGATCTTGCTTAGATTTTTTTTCTTTCTTTCTTTTATTACTCAACTGCCGACACGATAAGTAAACAAAGTGAAAAACACAAAAAAACAAACACCAGAATCCACAATGAGCATGCAACAAGGTTAATTATTTAAGGCCTTCAGTGCTACTATTGAAAAATCAACAAATGTGAGAAAAATATATAAAATTAGCAGCTCATTTTAGCATGAATGGAATTGCTAACCAAATTGAGCTGTTTATACTTAAAATGCTTTCAAGTAAACATAAATACAGCATAAAATAAAGATAGTGACCTACCAATGCCATAACTGGATTGCCAGAATTTGCAAAAGGGAGCCTGTTTTCAGCATCAGCACCTTGGAGGCAGGATCCTACAGAAACAAAGAGAAATACAGCCACAGAACATTAGAAACACATCACCATTTTTTTTAATTGAGAAAATCATAAGCAATAGAAATAGCTGATAGACCACCATTTGAACTTGAGTGTGGTCTTCTGTTATCCTCTCTATTTGATGGGCTGATTGACTTGGGCATGCTTGGAACTTCAATGTTTTCCAACAGGCCATCCTCCACAGGCAGACGGAGAAAATGAAGGATGCATTGTGCTTTTGACTTGGAGCCAACATGCTCTGCAATTTCATTCCAATTCTCATTGTAAATTTCCATTGCCTCAAGTAGCAGTAATGTTTCCTGATCACTCCAACTTTCCCCATCTATATCTCCATAATCTTTTGTTGAATCCACCTTAATAAAATCTAAGCTTGAATGACCAGTCACAAATCTCCCCTCATGAAAGCAGTCAGGGCATAATAGTATATCAACCTGCTACACGAGATGCTGATCAGCCGAGAATGGATCAAAAAAAAACAAAGAGCTAACTAAAATAAGGATTTAGGTTGACTGAATATTTAAAAAGGCATTTCCAGGTTTTGCCCCTATATGTATATGGATGACTTTTGAGATCTCAAAATTATGAGTCTTGTTAGAATGAGCTCGCAGGCAGCAAAGGGGAATGAAGTATGGATAGAACAAAAAAACAGTATCACAATGATATAGAAAGGAAGCAAAAGCAGGGACAGAGGATATGAGGATTTACCTCCTTTTGTGACTGGTAGCACACAGAGGGAAGAAGCTGAGAACAATGATTGCAACGATTTTCAGATAAGCACTCTCGAATTCTGTTGTCCAAGTCAGAGAGATCATCATCATGACATGACAATGATGAGTAAACATCAGCTGCCTTGAGCCTACATTTGGGCTTGTCAAATTGGATCAAACTATCAAAAGACTTTAAAGCAGCTGATGGCACATGAACCTCACCATTTGGATCCTCCCTTAAATAAGACCCCCCATTCCAATATTCACAACTTGGTGGAGCTGCACAGTAGTTTATAATTCCCCAATGATCAAGAAATCTAAAAATTCGAGTAAAATCTTCATTGTCAATGCCGACTACCAATCCTTGACAATCAGGAACTGTGAGCCTCTTCTCTGGATTCTCCATGTATTTAGCAACAATGCGATTTCTACACTCCCTGTATTTCTCTGGTGTGTGATCTGGAGATTTTCCAGAGAAAAAATGTGGCACCACTTGTCTCTCCAGTCGATTTACCAAGGCCGGTGAAAACCAATCTACTCTCAGAGAATCCCAACAATAAAATGCCAAAATCAATAAAACTATGAATATAATACAGCTAAAAATGAGTTTGCACAGGAAAAAAAAAAGCAAACATTCACAGAAATATTCAGACAAAAGATATTCAATATTTGTTAAGGCAAGTTATATCTGTGTTAAGGTTCTCTAAATGAAAGCAACAATGTGATAACTAACCTCAATCAAGCAAATCCATAACACGTCTCTTGGTGTGAAATTGCCTAACAATTTTTACCTGTACAAACCTCGAAATTATGTGCCTTGAGCTGGTAAGGCTACTAGCTAGCTCACTAGATCATGAGATGCTTTGAGTTGGTAAGGCAACTAGCGAGGTTCAGAAATGCAGGTTCCCATAGCAATTTGGATTAGAATCATTCATTAAGGCTGCAGGGCTTGAAAGTGATTTTGCCCTTTACTATTAAAAAAAAAAATAAAAGTTTCCCAAAATAAGAGTTGCCTTTTTGAATTATATCATCAGAATAGGTTTCAATAAATACCATTTGCCTCTCTATTTTCCTCTTCATTTTTTTCTTGATACACGGCATACCCCCAAGAAAATCAAATCCTTAAATTAGCAAACAGGCAATGAAATCCCCCAATTACTGTTTCTTTTTCTTTCAATATTCAATACTGTAAAACCAAAAGCCACTCAAAACCTCAAGTTCACTACTGCCACTTAAACCAACTTTCCATAGCTAAAGCAAAAATAAATTCATCTTCCAAATACACACACAAAGCCCTACCATATCCATCTCAACAATAATAACACAACACCCACTTCAACATTAATATCAACCAAGAGAAAAAATATTAAAAATTCGACAAAAAAAGAGTAAAAGAGAGTGATAATTTCAAACCTGAATGCATAGGAACCAAATGAACTCTGCTCCAAAACCTCTTCACGACACCCTTTCCATCCATAATCTGCGGCGGCGTCACTACATACCCTGTATTCCCTCCATCACTCCTCTCCAAATCACTCCCATCACAGTCCGCTATCACAGCAGACACCGCCTGCAGCTGCCCGTACGATACATTCTCCAAATTAACCACCAATTGCCCTCTATTACTGCTTTCCCCAGCCAAGCAGGCCCTCTCGGCCGCCACAATCGCCATCACGGAGGCATGAGGGCGGTTCACAGCGAGCCTCGTGACAGGAGGGAAATCGCATAAGCGGACCCCGCCATCAATTAAAACCTCGGTCTCTTGAGGGTTTGGATCGGGTCCGCTGGGCTGTTGATTTGGGTTCGGGTCATCAGAATCTTCTCTGTCGATGACGTTGTTATTATTGTCGTCTGCCTCAACGGCGTCGTCTTCTTCTTCGGGTTCTTCTGTTTCTTCTTGGTGGTGGTGCTTTGGAGGTTTTCGTGTAATTTGAGAATCTCCTCGCTTTCGCCTTTTCCATTTGCCCCTACCATCTGTCAAAATCAGACCGAATTAAACAAATAAATAAAATAAAACAAACACTTCGATTGATGGATAGGGAGGGCAATAAATGTTAAGAGTTGTGGAGAGGGAGAGGGGGTTTTGTGGGAAAAGAGGAGTGAGTACCTGAGGAAGGGAAAGAAGGAGAAGCTGGCATTGTTGGAGTAGAGGGAAATGTGGAGATTTGTGGGGTCTGTAATTGGTTGAATGGGGAATCAAAGGGAGGGAAATGGTAGAGAGAGAGAGAGAATTGGTGTCTCTCTTCTATGTATCTGATTGTGAGCTTTGTGCTGTTGCTTTGTTTGGTCTCTTGCAAAGCCAGGTTTCAATTTGGGGCTTTTCTCTCTCTCCTCTCTCAAAATTGTTCCCTTTGTGTAAAGTATATTTTAGCCCCTATAAATGCACAAATACTACACTTTGAGTTCTATAGTTTTGAATCTCTTAATATCAACCTCAGTGTCTTCGAGACATTATAACGTGGCTCGTAGCTATTCAAAACACCCAAGAAATATCTACTTTTTCATGATGATTTCTTTTCTTCTA
>Ga0325404_1006011_pt1 | contig 12769 bp, 4 predicted proteins | sample PopdelMetagenome_18_FD_205664 | JGI IMG/M metagenome (GOLD analysis project Ga0325404, IMG submission 205664) | Populus deltoides microbial communities from Bellville, Georgia, United States - Xylem-Control-R1 | ecosystem: Host-associated > Plants > Phyllosphere > Stem > Wood/Secondary xylem... | reverse complement strand
GCAAAGGAGAAGGAAAGCTCACGGTTGGAGCTGTTGGTGTGGCTGAGGAAAGAGCTGCTACCCCGGCTGCCTTTGGGAAGGAAGAGAGCTTCTGGGCAAGGTGGTGGCCGCTGCCTCTGCTGTCGCCGCCGCCGCTGCAGTCACGGTGGCAGAGGAGGAGATTTTACAGAGGAGAGAGAGAGAGAAATAGTGCAACTGTCACGTGAGATGGTTTTATGGCTACTGGAGGTGGGGATGATGGTGAGACGCTAGGTGATGAAGGTGGTGGTGGCTGAAGGCCACGGTAGAGAGAGAAAGCAGAAAAAATGATTGTTTGCAGAAAAATGGATACAGAAGGCTGGTTTTCAGCCAACTTTGAGCTCGGTTTTTTCCTCCTTCAGAGCATGAAATTTGCTCCTATTTATAGGGATACAAAGAGGGTAATCTTGTCTTCAATGTGTAAAAGTTCTCAGCCCTTGATTCAACTCGAGGAATCCAAGCTGTCGGTTCAAAGTGTGCACCTCGAACTGCCAAATTTGGCAGTTTGCCCGAGTTGCACACTTTGGGCCAATAAACAGAGCCGTTTCAAACCTTTTCGATCCGACCGGACCACTCCCCGGGATAGAGGGGTTCCAGGTGGACATGTTGGTGCATGCTTTGTCGGATTTGGGGGCCAAACGAGGCAGAAAACACGGCCTGAAGTTGGCCACTCGGGCAGCTCAGTGGGGAAGAAGAACAGTATTTTTTTGGATTCAACACGGCGCCGTTTTGATAAAAATAGGGAATTTTGCTGAATTTCAATTTAGTCCTCCGACTTCAATTTCGTTCGATACTATTCCCTAATTGACCCTGAAACTTCTGATTTGATGCAATTTAGTCCCGGCGTAACTTCATCTTCGGCCCCATAGTTACGCGCCTTTTGCAAGATAGTCCTTGGTCTCGGATTTATGCAATTTCATCCCTAATTGACCATTAAACTTTCAATTTCTTCAATTTAGCCCCCCAGATTTTGTCAATTAGGCCCCTGCAGTTTGACGCCTCTTGCAGTTTGGTCCTTGGCTTTGGATTTTGTCAATTTAACCACTAAGTGGCCCCAAAACTTCAATTTTCTTGCAATTTGGCCCCCTAATTTCAATCAATTAACTTGGTAAAAATTAAATTTGGTCTCTTAAAATTCCAATCTTCTCCATTAAGCCCAAATTAGGCTCCCAAACTTAATTTTTCACCAATTAAGCCCCAAATAAAATTAATTTGACCCATTTAAAGTATAATTAAGTCCTTGCACTTAATTAAATCCTTCATTTGGACCTAAATTAATTCTTAAACATAATTAAAATTTAATTTGGCCCATGATTAAATCAAATTGGCCTATTAAAAATTTAATTATGTTATTGGACTTAATTTTTATGCAAATTTGTCCAATAATCATTTAATTTGACCTTGAATTTGCATTTTTTCTCCGATTTTGGGCACAATGGGGCGCCGAAAGGCCTTGAATTTCCTCCGAAAATTGCAGATTGATTTTTGCCTATTTTGCCTATTTTTCTTGATCAGCTTTCTCCACATTGCCAGCTTTTATTTTTATTTTTTTTATTATTTTTTTTGTTTTTTATTTAAAAAAGTGAATTTTGGGGAATAACCCAGAATTGGGTTATGACAGTTGCCCCCCTCTTTACAATGCTTATGATAGAAAGTCTCGTAAGAGACTTTAGATAGTAAGCATTGTAAAGAAGAAAAACAAGGATGAGATATGATTGACTCATCTTGTTGAGGAATGATGAATCCTCTTGAGGGTTAGAAAGCGCACTCGAAAGGAAGTAGGGTTAGAAAGACACACTACCTAAAAGGTTAGGACTCGAAGGAGCTCTTAAATAGAGGCAGGGTTGGACAACGCACTACCTAAGAGGTGAGGGCTCAGAGGCATATTCAAAAGAGGAGGCAGGGTTAGAAAACACACTACCTAAGGTGGTTAATGGCCCTAAGGCACACTTAAAAAGAGGCAGGGTTAGAAAACACGCTACCTAAGGTGGTTGATGGCTCTAAGGCGCACTAAAGAAGGAGGCAGGGTTGGAAAACACTACCTAAGATGGTTGAGGGCTCTAAGACGCACTCAAAAGGAGGCAGGGTTGGAAAACACACTACCTAAGGTGGTTGATGGCTCTAAGGCGCACTAAAGAAGGAGGCATGGTTGGAAAACACACTACCTAAGATGGCTGATGGCTCTAAGGCGCACTAAAGAAGGAGGCATGGTTGGAAAACACACTACCTAAGATGGTTAATGGCTCTAAGGCGCACTAAAGAGGAAGCAGATAGGGCTAGAAAGTATACTATCTGAATGATGAGGGCTCAATGCCCTGCTCAAAAAGGAGGTGTTGGTAAGACACCGATATGTCGAGGATGCATCGTGATCAATATGCATGTATACTTACCTGAGAAATATAGGTCCCCTCTTCTTCATGGTGCCTTTCTTTTCTCAAGAGTTGGAGTGTCTGATAGTAAGCTTTGATGTCACTTTTCGCTCTTGCTTACTCGAGTCACATCTTGTGATCTTGACCCTCGGGCAGGATATGACATCAACATACATCTTATCCCTCAAACCTTTATCTGAAGAGATTTCCAGCTTAACCCAACATTTCCTATTTTCTTAGAAGGGGAATCATAGAGCCAACCCTATGTGTTTTGGTGAATTGCTCTCCAGCTTGATCATGCCCACAAGTGTTTAAATAAGGTTTGGGGATGAGGCTATGTGAAGGAAGATTTGGTTATTTACAAGGAGTTGTTTTCATGTAGAATTTTTGGAATTTCAAAGCTATTCCAGACGCAAAAATCATTTTGACATTGATTCAAAGCAAACTCATTCTGAAGAAATTCAAGTGATTCCTATGGAGAGTTTTTCAGATATGATGAAAACTTTTGTTTCGATTTTGGTGAAAATGTGAAGAACACGAAGTGACATAGGGATGGTCACAAAAGGTTGAAATTTCAATTTTAGGGTTATTGAGAACCGTCTTTCAAAGCATTCTTTTTATTTGCATGAATAATGATTTTGTTTTGCATGAGAAAACACTGCCTACCGATCCAGATTGCTTGCCTTTGATCAGAAAGGGCTTGATTAGGCACGTAATGTAGGCTTGGGCTCTTGGCTATGAAAAGATGGTATTTAGGCTCAAAAGGTGTTTAAGGGACTTTGAGACTAAGGATCACTAGTGCTTATATCCCAAACTTTTTTGTTCATACATTTCTGGACCCTGGATTTGATTTGTAAAATGGTCCACGGTGCCCCCCAATGCTAGGCTTGGGCTCTTTCTCATTTTTTGTTTTCTTCATTTGGTCTTGAGCATCATTGCATTGACTCTCTTTTTTTGTTTTTGCTCAAAAATTTTGAATCCTTTGGATTTTTCTTCATGCCCCCCAGCTTTGTATGGGCCCTTTCAATCGTTGAGGTTTTTCATGCCCCCAAGAGTTATTTGGGCACTTTCATCGTTGAAGACTTTTTGTGCACCCCAGTATTGTTTGGGCACTTTCAATCATTAAGGATTTTTGGCACTTGCCCCCCAGTGTAGGGTGTGATCCTAGTCAAGGTTATTTCAAGAAAAATGCATTAGGCTCAAAAGGGGACTGCAAAGGATATATTTCAGCCTTGTGAAAGGATTATCAAAGATGGCCTTTCTTCATCTCAAATGCATGCATTTAGGATCGGTAAGCCTTGCTTTCATGCGAGTATGCAGAGTGATTTCTCATTATTCATGCGAATAAAACTCAGCTTTAGAGTCACTTCATGGTGCTTGGGTTGTCTTTCAGGTTTTTTCGAGTGTCAGGATGTCATTTGAATTCTCAGAACTTATTTGTTTGAACAAACATCAATTTGACTCTAGTTTTGTACTAACACTTTGAATTCCCAAAAATCTTTATTGAAACATGAGATCATGCATAAAAGTTTTTAGGGGGGAACACACTAAAGAAATCTTGGCCAAACTTCAATTTTATTGATTGATATAGGTAAGTACATCAGGCATAGTACTTCTTTACAATATCTGAGTTTACAGGCCTTGGTAAATCCCTTCCATCCATATTGGTCAGAATTAAAGCCCCTCCAGAAAAGGCCTTTTTCACCACATATGGCCCTTCATAGTTTGGTGCCCACTTACTTTGATCTTCTCCTGACGCTAATGAGATCTTCCTTAACACCAGATCTCCTTCCTCGAACACCCTTGGTTTGACCTTCTTGTTGTAAGCTTTGGCTATCCTGCTTTGGTATAACTGGTGATGGCAAATAGCTGCTAGTCTTCTCTCATCGATCAAGTTTAGCTGCTCAAATCTTGACCTTGCCCATTCTGATTCGTCCAGTCCTGCATCCTTCAGGATCCGCAGTGATGGGATTTCTATTTCCAAGGGCACAACCGCCTCCATTCCATATACTAAAGAGTATGGGGTGGCATTTGTCGAAGTTCTAACAGTGGTACGGTACGCATGAAGTGCATATGGGAGCATCTCATGCCAGTCTTTGTAGATGATCACCATTTTCTGGATAATCTTCTTGAGATTCTTGTTAGCTGCTTCGACTGCCCCATTCATCTTTGGTCTATAAGGGGAAGAGTTGAGGTGCTTAATCTTCCATTTGGTGCACAATTTGTCAATCAGCTTCCCATTAAAGTTCTGGGCATTGTCGGTTACCAATCTTGCCGGCAGACCATAACGACAGACCAAATCCTTTTCAATAAATCTCTTGACTACTTTCTGTGTTACATGGGCATAAGAGTTGGCTTCTACCCATTTGGTGAAGTAGTCGATGGCCACCAAAATGAATCTATGCCCATTGCTCGCTTTGGGGTTGATTGGCCCTATGACATCCAAACCCCACATATCAAAAGGCCAAGGCGAGATCACATTGAACAGAGGTGTCGGAGGCGCATTTATCTTGTCGCCATATATTTGACACTTATGGCATTTTCTCACATAGTCTACACAATCTCTCTCCATGGTCAACCAGAAGTATCCAGCCCTTTGAATTTGTTTCGCCATTGTATGCCCATTAGCATGTGTAGCACAGATCCCCTCATGGACTTCTTTTAATGCTTGTTCAATCTCATTTCCATTCAAACATCTGAGCAGAGTCCCATCAAATGACCTTTTATATAAGATTTCCCTATCCAAGTAAAAACCCATAGTCATTCTTCTCAAAGTCTTTTCATCTGTTTTGGAAATCCCTTCAGGATATTCTCGATGCTGGAGAAACTCTTTGATATCATTGTACCATGGTTTCCCATCTGGAGATTCTTCAATGAAGTAACAATGGGCTTGAAAGCTTCTGGCCTTGATATTTATTGGTTGTATCTTGCTTTTAGCATCAACTTGTGTCATCGAAGCTAAGGTTGCTAAGGCATCAGCAAACTGATTCTTATCTCTGCTTACATGGGTGAATTTGATTTCTTCAAATTCATCGGCTAACTTCAAGAGATAACTTTGATACAACTTCAACTTCTCATCCTTGGTTTGCCACTCACCTTTGACTTGGCAGATGATTAGTAAGGAATCTCCAAAGACCTCAAGCTTCTTGGCTTCAAGTTCTAGAGCAGCCTCCAAGCCAATGATGCAGGCTTCATACTCAGCAATATTATTGGTACATTCAAACAGTAACCTTGTTGAAACGGAATACTGCTTATTTTCTGGGGAAATCACCACAGCTCCGGCTCCATTCCCCGATACATTTACTGCCCCATCAAAGTAGAGGGTCCACTGATCGCTTTCCCCACTTTCACTCTCTACTACTATCACATCTTCATCTGGGAGGTCAAAGTTTAGCGGCTCGTAGTTCTCCATGGCATGATCTGCAAGATGATCGGCAATTATGCTTCCTTTTACAGCTTTTCTTGTCATAAAGACAATGTCATATTCTGCCAACAACACTTGCCACCTTGCTATTCTACTTGACAGGTAAGGCTTTTCACAAATATACTTGCGCGGATCTAATTTTGAAATCAACCAGGTTGTGTAGTATAGCATATACTGCCGGAGTCTTTTTGCACTCCAAACCAAGGCACAACACAACCTCTCAATTGTTGTATATCTCGACTCACAGTCATTGAATTTTTTACTCAAGTAGTAGATAGCTTGCTCTTTCCTTCCTGACTCATCATGTTGTCCCAACACGCAGCCCATAGCTGTTTCTGTTACTGTCAAGTACAGGATCAAAGGCCTCCCCGGTGTTGGCGGTACTAGTAATGGTGGGTTTTGCAAGTACCTCTTTATTTTATCGAAGGCTTCTTGACAATCGTCATCCCATACTCCAGGATTTTTCTTTCTGAGCAAACGAAAGATTGGTTCACAAGTCACCGTTAACTGGGATATAAATCGAGCTATGTAATTCAGGCGCCCGAGAAAACTTCGTACTTCCTTTTCTGTTCTAGGAGCAGGCATCTCCCGGATAGCTTTAGCTTTATCAGGATCAACTTCTATTCCTCGACCACTCACAATGAAGCCCAATAATTTTCCTGTCTTCACCCCGAATGAGCATTTTGCAGGGTTCAACTTTAGCTGGAATTTTCGAAGCCTTTCAAATAGTCTTCTTAACACTTGCACATGATCTTCCTCTTTCTTTGATTTTGCAAGTATGTCATCCACATAAACTTCCACTTCTTGGTGCATCAAATCGTGGAATAGGGTAACCATTGCTCTTTGATATGTGGCTCCAGCATTCTTCAGTCCGAATGACATTACTTTATAGCAAAACGTTCCCCATGGTGTGACAAAAGTGGTCTTCTCTTTATCTTCTTCAGCCATTCTAATTTGATTATAACCAGAGAATCCATCCATAAAAGAATATGTAGCATTTCTTGCAGCATTATCAACGAGAATGTCTATATGGGGCAAAGGAAAATCATCTTTTGGGCTCGCCTTGTTCAAATCTCTATAATCCACACACACCCGAATCTTCCCATCCTTTTTTGGGACTACGACCACATTAGCTACCCATTGTGGATATTGGACTACATCTAGAAACCCTGCATCCCACTGTTTACGTATCTCGGACTTTACCTTGAGTAACATGTCCGGGCGCATTCGTCTGGTTTTCTGCTTAATTGGCTTGCTCCCTTCAATTAAAGGAATCTTATGTACAACTATGTCAGTATCTAGACCAGGCATGTCGGCATAAGTCCAGGCAAAAACATCTACATACTCGTGTAATAGAGAGACTAGTCTATTTCTTTCTTCAGTTGTGACAAGAGTGCCAATCTTTAATTCCTTATTATCTTGTTCATCTCCGACGTTAATGACTTCTAGTTTCTCACTGGCCGGTTCCCAGGCTTTTTCTGAATTTTCTACCAGCCTAGCAAACTCTTTTAGATCTTCCTCTTCCCATTCTTCATCATCCATTGCAATCATATTATCAAAGTTTGGCCAATTATTCTTAGTGCAATGATTTTGTGGATCGATGGAACTTTCAGAATTCCTGAAAGTGTAAGGCGTGCTCGTGTAAGAGTGATTTATGAAAAGATAAAAAAAAAATGCAAGCATGTGATTGGACACAAGAAAATGCATGATCTCATTAAAACAAAAGTGCTTGGTTAACATAGAAAATTCTTGCGGTATCATGAGCTAAAAATACCGGCAAAATCAGCACAAGTCAAAACAAGGCAAACAAGTCCGAGCATTATCAAACAAGAACAATTACTTCTTAAACACAATAGGAGCAGGCTCCATCTTCCAGTTCTGGTACACCTCTCCTTCAGCCAATCTTCGCACAAAAAATCTAGTAGGAGGTTGATCAATGGTGTGAATGGAGAGTTGTGGCAAAACCCCATCCTTTATCTCCAGATCCGCTTCCTCTATTCGTTTTTCTTCTTGGCTCTCCAAGGTATTGATGTGAAGATCCACTATGCCAGATCTAATCACTTCTGCAGCCTTTGGGAAAGACACTCGGAGTGGTGGGATGACAAGTCCCTCTTCTTCTGGCTCTCTTCCTTCAATCCTCGCCATTCTTGCTTCTCTTTTAACCTGAGTGACCCGCTTGTAATCGCCTTTCTTGGGCTTATATCCAAGCCCAAATCTTTGATTTGCACAGTTTGGCTTGATCAGGCTAGGCATTCTGGTCTCAGGATTACATTGAAAAGGAGCCTCATGCTTTAAAAAGCATTTGGCAGCCATCTTCGCCGTTTCTGGGATTTTAGGCTTTCTCAGCACTGTGCCTTCAGGAACCCATTCTGCATTCACAATTTCAAAAGCATGAATATTCCCATCTCTACAATCTTCTGCTTCAATAAAAGGTATGGCCACATTTCTTATCATGGAAACTGTCTCTTCGGCTTTGACAGTTATAAGCATTCCGTTCATGATATACTTCAAGCATTGGTGCAATGAAGAAGCCACTGCTCCAGCTGCGTGAATCCATGGCCTTCCTAATAGTATGCTGTAAGATGGATGAATGTCCATTACTTGTAATGTTATCAAGAACATTTGTGGCCCCACATATAGCTCTACTTCTAGGGTCCCAATGATCGGTCTTGGCGAACCGTCATATGCTCTCGCCATCAAGGTGCTAGGCTTCATGTGTGACTCATCGACAGGCATTTCTTTCAACATATGCATTGGTAGGACGTTCAATGCAGAACCATTGTCAATGAGCACCTTTCCGATCAGAATATCCTTGCAACGCACCGTAATGTATAACGGCTTGTTGTGCCCAGTGCCATCAGGACTCAATTCATCTTCAGTGAAGTATATATAATTTGAGGCCTGGATTCTTCCCACTAAATGTTCCATGGTTTCTTGATTGATGTCTTGAGGAACATATGCTTCATTCAATACTTTTTGTAAAGCCTTTCTATGTGGCTCAGAGCTTAGAATCAGAGAAAATAACGATATTCTGGCTGGTGTTTTCTTGAGCTGTTCAACAACATTATATTCACTGTGTTTCATCAGCTTTAGGAATTCGTTGGTTTCCTCTTCCGTGACAGGTTTGTTTACTTCTTCCGTTACATCAGCCCCTTCTTTTCCCTTAGCTTTTCTTTGTTTTTCCAACTCTTCTGGGGTGAAACATCTGCCGCTACGGGTCAAACCCCCAATTTCTGCTTGAAAGATAGGCGGTTGTGGAGTGCTTTTGAAAGAGTACCCATAGTCGTGAGGCAAAGCACTATAGTTCCCTTCATGTTCCACTACTGGTTTGGACAAGACCAATCTGGGTGGCTTTCCGGTAGTGAATTGCACTCGACACACCTCTTTCTTTGGTACCTCCATCATGAACACCTCTTTATTTGCTGCTTTCTCAATTCGCAGCATTCCTCGACTCATCATTTGCATCACTTTTTTATGAAAGCCCTCGCAATGGCTGATCACGTGGCCTCTTTCATTATGAAGTTCACAACATTTCTCGCTACCCTCTTCATACCTTGCATCTACCATCATTTGGTAGATCCTATCCATTGACACCTTTAAGATTTTTGAGTGTCCCTCTTCTAACATGTTTACAGACCCACTACTCGAAGCATGATTAGGTAGAGGGTTTGCATTGACATTAGGGGCATCTTCAAATGCTATCCATCCTGCTTTGATCAGTTGCAAAAGTTTTCTCTTGAAGGCATTGCAAGTATGGATGCTGTGTCCAGCTATACCGGCATGGTATTCGCAAGTGAGATCCGGTTTATACCAGCTGGGGTAAGGTGGTTGGAGGGGTATCAACGGCACAGGGACTACTTGCCCAATACTTAGCAGCTTTTGGTACATCTCATTTAGGGGTAACGGTAATGGAGGCAATTGTTCTGAGGTTCTTTGGTAGTTTCTTTTGGGGAAACTTTCAGCTTGGTTTTTTACTTGGTGGCTTTGGGGTTCAAGTTTTCTGGCTGGACTTGGAAAATTGAAGTTGGTGTTGGCAACTTGGGGTGGAGAGGATTGAGGGTTATATGTTTGGAAAGGGCCTTTCTTACTTCTGTAACTACTTTCGACATGGTCGATCTCTCTCTTCTTCACTCCGAAACCTCTTTTCTCCACAGGTGCAGAGATTCTTCCACTCTTTACTCCTTGTTCTATTCGTTCAGCTACGGCCACAGAATCCGTGAATTGTTGGGCCGAACTACCCATCACGTGCTCATAGTATGGTGCTTTTAGTGTATTAGCAAACAGAGCAACCATTTCCTTTTCCAAGAGAGGGGGGTGGACTTGTGCTGCCAAATCTCTCCATCTTTGAGCATACTCTCTTATGCTTTCTTTATCTCCTTTCTCCAAGTTAGACAAACTGGTTCTGTCAGGAGCAATATCCATGTTGTATTTATATTGCTTGATGAAAGCATCTACGAGGTCCTTCCATGTATGGATCCTGGTATTATCTAACCTCATATACCAACTCAATGCCGCTCCACTCAAGCTGTCTTGGAAGAAATGCATTAGTAGTTTTTCATCGTGAACTACTTCTGCCATTTTGTTGCAATAAGATTTGAGATGGGTAACAGGGCATTGAGTGCCGGTGTATTTGATAAATTCCGGAACTCGAAATTTCTTTGGCACTACCACATTAGGGACTAGACACATTTCTACAGCTCGCACAGGGTCATATAAGTCTATTCCCTCAATGGCCCTAATCCTGGCCTCTAGTGCTGCCATCTTGTCTTGATCAACATCCACAGATGGCTTAGTTTTATGGGACTCATTAACGAATGCATCCATGACAATTGGTACTGGTGTTGGTACAGGTGGTACGGGAGTTGGCGACTGCATGAAAACTGGATTGTGTTGGGGCTCCTGCGCATGTTCTCCCATTACCTCTTCAGGTTGGTTTGTTGGGAGAGGAGCAGGCCTAGTTGAAGGACCTTCACCCGAGGTATTCCTTAGTACTTGCTCGAGTAAGCCGGTGAGGCGAGCCACACTGTCCTTTAAAGAGTCCAACTCTTCTTGGAAATGAGCCTCACGGTAAGCACGTGCTTCATCTTCCATGTTCCTTACTCGAAGTCGGGTGTGGTAAGTTCTTTGGGGACCTATATTTTGACCTGGTGTATGCATGTGTGTTATAATGAATGAATGTATAAACATGAATGCAAATACATGTAGAGCTAATCCATGACTTCCTTTGCCAAATACAGGTAACATCCGAAATCTGATACTCACAAAGAGGTTTTACCCAATTCCATTGATTGATTAAATTTCATACACATTATGAAAGTTCCAAAAGTAGACATAGTACAAAGTGGTTCATACAAAGTGTCTTCATTCAAATGATATCCCTCTATTGGCCACAATCCTGATGAAAGAGGAAACTTCATTCAAATATTCCTCGTATCTATGGCGGTTGTTGGCAATCCTGGTAGCCTTTGCTCGTAGCTCATTTGCCTTTCTAGCCACCATGTCGATTAACCTGTCAGTTTGTTCAATCTTGTAATGGAACACGGTGTTATCTTGAAGCAATGTTCCATTGCTGGCGGCTAATGTTTCATTGTTTGTCTCCAAAATTCGAACCATCTTTTCCAACTGTTGAATCTGATTTCTGGCCCTTTGCAATTCTTCCTTCTTTATATCAAGCTCGGCTACCTTAGTGTTTAGTTGTGCATCAAAACTGAGGATATAGTCTTGCCACTCCTTAAACTGCTCTTGCATTTCCTTTGCTTCTTCCTCTCGGGACTCAAGCTCGGCTTGTATCACAGACACTCGGTTTCTCATACCATTTATCTTATCCAGGTATCCCTTCATCTCTATCTCAGCTACCCTTCTTGCTTCTTTCTCACCTTCAGCCTGCATCTGATATCGAGTCCTTACCCTTTTTTCTTCTTCAATGGCGAGGTCAACCAATCTGTTCTTCTCTTTTTCAGCCTCCCATTTTAATTTATACTGGTCCCTTTCTTTCTTCAGAAAAGCTATTGTTTCTTTATCGGCAGACTTTCTACTTTCCAAGGCCTTTTTTAGACTCGCCAATTCCTGCTCCACCATTACATTCTTTTTTACCAACTCGTCATTCTTGGCCTTCCCCTCATTCAGTTGCTGATTTGCTTCATGCTGGCTCTTCTTTAGCTTAACCATCTGCTCATCTCTTTCCTTCAACTGCTGATCCAGAGAGGCCTTCATCTCTTCTTCTTTCAAAAGTTGGTCTTCCAGGAATCTTTGATGATTTTTACTATTACCGAGCTCAATCCTCAGCTTATCCGACTCTTCTCGGAGGTCTTCCTCATTGTTGACCCTTTTTCTTTTCAGCTCCAACGTCACAGACGACTTATCTTGGGCTTTTCTTTGCTTTTTTGCTTTTTGAAGTATATTAGATGAACTGCCACTCCTCCATATCGAATATGCAGGGCTAACAGAGAACTCTTTTTTATGTTCTTCCTTAGAGACCAAAACAGGCTGCTTCCAGTCATTTCTGATGGCGTCTAACATATCCAAAGAGCTAGCTTCTTTAAACAGACCGGTATATTCGGCCACCGCCCAAGTTCTTGGCACGTGTTGTACTCCTCCAAACTGTCTAGCTACTAATGAGGGTGAGTAGCTGATATATCCAGTTAAGCCAATCAAAGGAACCCATGCCTTGTCGCCACAACTCATGAGGTAAGATGAACCACTTACCCAAGGAGCTTTCCATCTGAAATTAGTTTGGGGAAGTTCTCGGTATTTCTCTACCCATGCCTTTTCATCCCAACCATTCCATTATTCAGTCAGCACCAGCTCAAGAGGCCTCATGTTAAACCACCAGAAATTATTGAAGACTTCTTTTGATGCTTCCAAATGGCTTACTATCCACATGAATAAGAGAGGGATACAGCATCGCATCGCCCCTTTCCCATGTAATCTGCAATGGTTTAGAGATAGGAAGGTTTCA
>Ga0325404_1006008_pt1 | contig 12771 bp, 10 predicted proteins | sample PopdelMetagenome_18_FD_205664 | JGI IMG/M metagenome (GOLD analysis project Ga0325404, IMG submission 205664) | Populus deltoides microbial communities from Bellville, Georgia, United States - Xylem-Control-R1 | ecosystem: Host-associated > Plants > Phyllosphere > Stem > Wood/Secondary xylem... | reverse complement strand
ACGCAAACTAACCTAATCACCCACTAATTAAAAAAAAAGAGAAATTATTTAGTAGAATACGATTCACACTCTCTTTCCCGTATAAAGATAAAATTCATAAATAATTTTTATGGTTGGATGGGTGTGTTTTAACTAAAAACTGTCACCCTTCCAAGTCTTTCAAATGATAAATGATTTTAATTACCAGTAAATGCAAGTAAACAGTAATAATCATGTTAGGAACTGAAAATGGGATTGGCCGACAAGGAAGCAAAATTAAGATCTGTGAAAAATATTTGGAGCGCAGGTCTCACCTATAACAGGCATCCCAAAACACAAGGGTAGGTGCCAGAAGATTACCCTTCACGGTTTACACGTCCCCATCTCTTCCTCGCTCTCTTATTTTTCTTTTCTCCCCGTCCTTCGGCTTTAAGCCAGACAGATGCCTCTCTCCATCTAGTCTCTCCATTTGATCGTCAAACTCTTTAACTTCTTATCTCTCTAGGGACTTTTACAACAACATTGCAGGCCGTTCTCTCTCTCCCCATATGTCCATATAATCTGACAGACAGGCAGTTCTTTCTCTACCTTCACATACCCTTGCCTTCTTTCTATCCTTCTTTGTCTTTCAAATGTACTTTCTTTAAGGTTTCCTGGTCACACCTTCAGGTCTCTCTTCTTCTTTTGATCCCATCCGTTACGCTCAAGAAACTCTCTCTCAATTTCTCTTTTCCTCAGCCAAAAGAAAAAAAAATTGTTTGTATATTAATCTGTTCACTTTCATGTGCCTCTTTTGCTAAGTTTTCTTGAACAAGAAATCATTTTTGAAATGGGTTTTGCTTGTCTTGGCTATTTTCTCTGAAAGATTAAACACTAATAAGTAAGAACCATAACATAAGCTAAAGAAAAGAGCATCATGTTGGATCTCAATCTTGGTATCACCTATAGTGATTCATCTTGTGATGATAACAACAAGAATAGTATGATGGTAATTGTTGATGTCGAGAACCACCATCACCAAGAAGAAGAAGAAGCTTCGAGGACTCGTCAAATGGAAGATTCAGCTGCTTCAAACTCCTCCACTATCAACACTACAGAAGATGAAAACTCCTCAAACAATAGTAACTCTGCTTTCATTTTTGATATCTTGAAGAAAGATGAAAATTTTACCAGCACTACCACCATTGATGCTTCAAAGCAGACAAACCCAAACTGTGATTTCACTACCCAACAACTTTCTCCTCAAAGAAGTGGTTTGGAATTGAATTTGCAGCCGGGCTTGGCTGTAACAACAGCTACAAGACCACAGTGGTTGAAGCTTTCACAGATGGGGTCTAGTGGGGAGGCAGAACTGAGAATTGTGCAGCAAAAACAGCAGCAAGCGAGGAAGAGTAGGAGAGGACCAAGGTCTAGAAGCTCACAGTATAGAGGAGTGACGTTTTATAGGAGAACTGGGAGATGGGAGTCACATATCTGGTGAGTGTGCATGAATTTGCTAATGAGATTTGTTGCCTTCCTAAATTGGTTAATTGTTTTCTTTCTCTCTTTCCCTTTTTCTTATGCGTGTGTTGAAGAGAGTTGCCTGGTTATTTTATTCAATGATCTTGATTTTTTTTAATTGGTACAGGGATTGTGGGAAGCAAGTATATTTAGGTAAGTAAATGGATGATCTCATGGAGTGACTGAAATTTCTGGCAAGATATTAATTTTGGATGCGATCTTGAATTTATGATGTATTCATGAAGACAATTCATAAACTATTCGTCTTTTTATCGTAAACAGGTGGGTTTGACACTGCTCATACTGCTGCAAGGTAGGAATTTTGTTATTTTTCCTCTCTTATGGTTCGAAGTAATTCCTGTCTTGAGTAAATGAGAAAGTGTACCTAATTTGTTCCATGTTCCTGCTTTAAATGGAGTTGTTTTTTTCTCTCCTGAATTTGGATCTTATTTGTTCAGGGCATACGATCGAGCAGCAATTAAGTTTCGGGGAGTTGATGCAGATATCAACTTTAATCTAAGCGATTATGAAGAAGATATGAAGCAGGTGGGGATTCTGTTTAATCATAAATTGTTATCTTTTTCCTTCTTGTGGTTGGGTGAGGGGGTTGTTGTGGATATTAATTGCAATATTGGTTGATACGCAGATGAAAAACCTTAACAAAGAAGAATTTGTTCACATCCTTCGTCGCCAAAGCACCGGTTTCTCACGAGGTAGCTCAAAATACAGAGGTGTGACTCTCCACAAATGTGGCAGATGGGAAGCTCGAATGGGGCAATTCCTTGGAAAGAAGTGAGAACCCTTAAACTGAACAAAAAAGTTAAAAAATTGCTATTATGAAATGATTTTAGGACATGTAATTGTTCAAAACTCGATAAGCATTGTTGTATACTTCAGTTGGACTCTAAAAAACTTAATAATCAAGAAACAAGATTTAAGATGTCTATTTCAAAGAGAAAAATGCTCAGGCAACACTTTCTCTGATTATCAGGTATATTTATCTTGGATTATTCGACAGCGAAGTAGAAGCTGCAAGGTCCTTATGATCTTGAATTTGATCTCTTTGATTCTAATTGTTACTCATAACTGGATAATTTTTAAACGCTAACATATAATTCCACCTTCATTTTCTTATAATCCAGGGCTTATGACAAGGCAGCCCTCAACTGCAATGGAAGGGAAGCAGTAACCAATTTCGAGCCTAGCGTTTATAAAGGAGATACGGTTTTCCATACGAATTATGGAGGTACAAATAGACTATTATAAATTATGATACTGTAAAAGGACGGAGGTTTTTCCTTGTTGATTATTAATATAGCATTTTCTGTTGTTATGAATGCAGGAAGTGGCCACAATCTTGATTTGAGCCTTGGAATTTCTCAGCCACCGAATGATCCTAAAGGGAATGACAATTTGGGAGATGGCCATTGTAGTTATGGTGGTTGTGAAATACCCATCAAAGAGAGACAAGCGGTATTATTCTCTCTAAGATGCCCGAAACTTGGTGTTTTTTTGTTTTATTTTTTTTATCATGTTCACTGTTAAACTTATTCTCATCACTCTTGTCATTCTTTGGGCATATGCTAATACATGTGGCTGGTTTTAGTCCGTTCTCTTCTCAAAATGTTTGTAAATATAGCTGTTGGTAATTGATACCCCATTGTGTTATAGAAGGCTGAGGGCACTGCTGCTGCACATATGGGTTTAGAGACGCTTCATGGTCTACCAATAGCATCGAGGAACCTTCCGACATGGTCTGGCATGTTCCCTGGTTTAGCATCAAGCTATGAGGTAGTTTCGTTCTATTTATTTTCCCTTCTTCGTTTTCCCTTCTTCGTTTACAGATGATTTAGCTTCCAAGAATAACTTACATACAACAGCAGAAAAACTGTTCCATAAAATTTAGCATCTGAAAAAACCATATTGGCCTGGATATTTGAACGAAGAATAAATAAAATATTTTGATGTATTTTCAAGCTAAAAATACATTGCACTACAATATGAAATACTCACCGGGTGTTACGGCAAAATGACCATTGTTTTGTTCGTAGTCTAAACATTGAAATGCCATCGATTATCATTTATGATATTTGAGGACATCATTTTAGGGAGTAGTGTCATGCCAGTTGTGACATTGTAACTACGTGCTTCTTTTCCAATCTCCAAAAAATGTAATGTCTGTAGGGCTCCTGCTCATTTACATGTCATCTTCAATTGAAAGAAATGTTTTTAATATCAACTGTCGGTGCTGCTATTTTTCATATTAGTTTTTGTACTATTATTGATTGATCATATGCTGCAGGAAAGGACTCCGGAGAAGAGGTTTGAAGCAGTTTCTCCACCGAGATTCTCAAGCTGGCCATGGCAGATAAATGGCAGCAACAATGTTGCTGCTACAATGCCACAGCTCTGTGTTGCAGCATCATCAGGATTCTCTTCTTCGACCAAAACTGTTCCTTCAGCTACTCTTCCATTCAACCAACAGAACCATTTCGCCAACAACAACCCGCGACTTGCTGCCTTCACCACATCTGCCACCAACCCCACGTTTTACTACTCTTATACGAGCTAATTAACGTTAACACCGAGTGCATTTGCCATTGTGCTAAATTAAGCAAGCAAGAAAACTGAATCACTTGGAGTCTGGAGTTGATACTATTTTGATTTGTAATGTAACATTAAGCATAGATATGCTAACAATCTGTTCAGCTGCATCAAGAGAAATCGTTGAGGTTTCCGAATCCTCATTTTTCAATGAAGTGGTCGCTCTCGGACTCGAATTTACACCATTATAGGCTGTAGCCCTGCAAAGCAATGCTTTCAACTTGCTCAGGTTGCAGCAACGTTTTCAAATGTCAGTCAGTGGAAAAAATCTCTATAAGCTGATGTATATGCACAGAAATATAACAAAAAAACTAGCGAAGAACTGATGATAAAATATTTTACAACTGCATAAAACTATTAGTAGTTTAAGCTTTCAGAAAAACGTTTTTTACAGCAATATACCCGGTTCTCTTGATTTCAGTAACGTTTGAGAAAGATAATGAATTCATATCACTACTTGGATGTTTCTTCTCGTCTTCCAGGATAGAGAGAGTAGTGTGTCAGAGGGCGGAAGACGGTAAAAAACGCATCTCGTTCTCTATGTGCTATTAATTTACCTCAGATTAAAGTCAAGACGCTAATTCTTGTTTCGTGCTGGTACTTGGCACTCGCCTATACAGTTAAAAAAATAAATGAAATTGCATGTGTCTTACTAATTATACTAGTACGACATATTTATTTTTATTTTACTATTATATTAATTAATAAAAACAAAAAATATTTTGTATGTGAGATTCTAAAATATAATTTGTATTATTTTTTAATATTTTTTAAATTCAATCGGTAAGTTATAATAAGAAATTTTTGATTTAAAATCCCACTTAAACCAAGTTTTAAATTAAATTAAAAATATTAATATGATAGTAACCATGTCAAAAATGGTAAAATCACTTTCACAAGGAACTTCTTTTCTAAGAAAGTTAAAAAAAAAAGTAACATTTTTCTATCTACAAAATATTTGTTTTACAAAACAGACCAATCTTCAAAGATGGACCCTCAAAACCCAAGCTCAGTCACTCCTCCTCCCTTCTTCTACCCCCACCCCAAAAAATGTGGCGGACCATTGATGCTCACTTGAAGACAGTCCGCTTACCTGTCCGCACTGTCCTCCTCTCTCGCCACCAAAACCCTCCCTCCCTCCCTTCTCTTAAACCACCAAACTCTCTCCATTTTTTCTCTCTCTCCAAAACCCTTACTATCTCCTCATCAACCCCCTATCCCCCCTCTCCAATTCTCGCTTTCACTACACGCTGCATTAATAGTGTTGCTTTCGGCCGCGGCCGTAATTTGGTGCCTGTGAGGTGCATTTCTTCAATTTCGTCCTCCGCCGCTCCAAATCAGCAGCACACGGCTGTGGGCTGGAATGAGCCGGTGACGTGTTCGGAGCTCGGTGATGGTGGTAAAGGCACGAATATCGAGGAGGACGCTCGGCAGTCCATTCCTGTTCGCGCTTTTTTATTCTCTACTAGGTTTAGTTTTGTTCTTCGATTTCTTTTTCTATTTTATTCTCTGCAGTTCTAAATTAAACTTAACAGCTGATTATTATTGTTTTTGCTGTAGTGTGGATTTGAAAAGCTTAGTGGAGCAGAACAAGAAAAATTTTATACCACCAACATCGCGAATGACAAATTATGTTGTTCTTAAGTTTGGGAATCTCTCTCAAGCCGCGGTAAGTGTCGTCACATTCATTTAAGTTGCCTGTTTTACTGGAATGAGTTAGAGGATTACGGGAGCAGAGTGGGGTCTTGCTTCTTTTACTGTATCGAATCCGTAAAGGTTGATCTTATTGTGAAATGAACAATGTGAAGTCGATGTCAATGTGTTTATGCTTAAATTGCTCTTTTTTTGAATTAATCATGGATTTTTTTGTCTCGGTGAAGTTGCTGTTATCAAAGTGAAGTCTACTGTTTTTCCCTTGCATTCTATAGAGGATAGGTGCAATTTACTGTGCAATTAAATCTATTCTCTTGTTAATCATAGCATGAGTAACCCATATGCTTCTCTTTAATGATAAATCAGTTTGAAGGTATTGCTGAAGGTGATTTTAAGTTGTTTTCAGGGTCTGGGCTCTTGCATAAGTGGAAGTAATTGCTGTTACATGGTAGTGTTCCAATATGGATCCATCGTTTTGTTTAATGTCCGTGAACACGAGGTTGATGAATATCTGAATCTTGTAAGGAAGCATGCCTCAGGATTGCTCCCTGAAATGAGGAAGGATGGTAAGCTCTCTTACTGTTTTTATTTTGATTTTCAAAATCACAATGTTACACCTCTACCTTTTAGAGATTGCTCCAGAATCTGAGATAATTTAATCAAGGTAGCTGAAGCACAATTAGTTATTTATACATTTTCTCATGATGGTGATGATATGGCAATTTGAGTATATAATATATAGAAGAAAGTTATTTTTTTTCATTTTGGACCAGGATAAAAGATCCCATTGAAACGGCTAATCGCATGCATACTGTTTGTACATCTGGTCGCATAAATTGCACAGTATTATTAACAGCTATTCCGGTATTACCCGTTTGATTGAAGCAAGATAGGGGGTTTTTTGGGTTATTAAATGGGATTAGCTGCTAAAGTTATTTATCCAGTAGTGGGTGTAAGTAATGAAAAATATGAAGGTGAGGGCTTCTGCTTGTAAAATTTGTGAAAAATGTTGATTAATGCATCAATGGGGATGCAAAAAGAAATGAGTTAATTGTCATTGAAAACTACTTAATCAAGAACAGAAGAGATACACAATTAGCTTATTGAAGAGAAATACTTTGTTGGTGGAAATGTTGACATTGATTATTCATTGGATGCTATATATTGACTTTATACCATGGAGAGCAGTTCTTTTTGCATCTAATTGTGTGGTCTCTTTAGTTTATTTTTACCTTCTCTCTCATGCTATTAATCTACCATGCTCTACTGTTTTGCAATTTATTGGACTTTATTCTATTTTCTCAACTGCAAGAGTATGAGGTGAGAGAGAAGCCAACTCTAAACACATGGATGCAAGGTGGATTGGATTACATTATGCTGCAGTTCTTGAACACTGATGGAATACGGATGATTGGTAGTGTTCTTGGTCAAAGTATAGCTCTTGACTACTATGGACGCCAGGTTTGAACCATGATATTCTTTAAGTGTTACATGTGTAAGTTTCATGACTATGTTTTACAACCTTTACTTCTTCTCTAGGTTGATGGAATGGTTGCTGAATTTACTGACATAAATCGTGGGATGGAAAAAACTGGAACATTTTCTATGGACAGCAAAAAGCTTTTTCAAATAGTGGGGAAGGCCAATTCTAATCTTGCTGATGTGATTCTAAAGCTTGGGCTTTTTGAGAGGTAAGGGTTTCAATGGCCATTGCAAGGGAAACTGTTTAATTTTTCTTCATTTTAATTGTGGCTATTTTATTGCTCCTATTCTTAGTTAATAGATTAGATAGAGCAGAGTGAACTAAATTAATTTCTGTTGCTGATTCCATTTTAATTTGATATTAAGGTTTAGGGAAAGAAAAATCAAGAAAGAAATTAAAATGAAAAGTTGTTGTTTGCTTGGATATGTGAAGAAAGCCATGCACTTAGCATCTATTTCTTGTTGTATTTGCACATCCAAATAAAGAATAAAACGATATCTCTTCTCTTTCATTATCCTCTTATATATATATATATATATATATATATGATGGTGCTAATTGACTATTATCAAATGGAAGTTCACAGAATGTAGATGTGTAAAAGATAGAAAGATGTCATTTAGACTACAAGGTGAAGCTCACTCCCCCCTCCTCTCCCTATTTTTTTTCTGGAAACCAAATGCATCCTGAATGCCAAAAAAATTTCAACTAGCTCAAGAACCTCCTGGCCCAATCCAATCTTGGTTGGACTGGTAGAGGCCCCACACTATAAGGTCCTTCTAGGAGAAGATGTGATCGGGGGTCGTTGAGGATAGGCTATACCATAAGTGGTAAGATGGATAGTAAGAAGAAAAGGGAACGAGGGCCAGAGACTTCAAAAGCTGCAGTCATTTGCTGTTTACTGTGCGGTAGTTGTTGTTTTGTCTCTGCACATGCTGCTGTTGGGGCCAACCACCTACTTCTGGCTTTCTGGGTGCCTGACGCATAGTGGGTGATGGCTCTACTTGCATCGCTAGACCAGACGTACCCAAGTTCGGGAGACATTTTTAGCCACCTGAAAATGGAAATAAATTAGAAAGGTTCTAATCCTACTGTTAATTTCTAATTTAACCAGGGTTAGCAAATTCAGTCTCTTTCTCACTCTGTTTTTTCTGTTTCATTTGTTTTGAGTTTTACTATAACTCCAAAAAAATATTTCATTGGTTTCAACAGATCAGACATAGCTTGGAAAGATGCCAAATATGCTCAGATATGGGAATATCTCAGAGATGAATTCGAGTTAACTCAGAGATTTGCCAGTCTTGATTTTAAGCTGAAGTTTGTTGAGGTACTGCTTTTGTTAGAAATTAATGTGATTGCACCATTGCTGCTAGTGCTAGAAAGCTGACTTTAACTGTAGTGTTACTGTGATGTCGTTCCTTGTCTTTGCAGCATAATATTCGCTTTCTTCAAGAAATTCTACAAAACAGGAAGTCAGATTTTTTGGAATGGCTCATCATTGTGTTGATTAGCGTTGAAATCATTATATCCGTTTTCGATCTTGTTCAGAGATCAGGATTTAAATTCCTCTAATCATTGTAGTATCGATATCTAGAGATACACAGATGAAGGTGGCACTTGCTGTGATTTTTCCTTTCAAATAACCTTCGATTTTGTTTCTTTCCAAATTGTAAATAAAATTTGGATTGTATATGTTACCGAGTTTTTGGCTTTTTATGGAGCCATAATGGCTCAGCCTTGGTTTTATCCAATATATATGCCCCTTTCATGTTTCAGGTAAAGCCACCGGAGATTTCACAACAATTTTTCCTCCATGGCTGCAGAAGTGCATTATTTCAAAGTAAAAGAAACCCTTAAAATGAGTTTATTTTTAATAAATTAAAACTAACGCTGCTTTTGGAGTGATTGAGGCATCTAATCCCTCGTAAGATTTGAAAAGTTGATGGATCAACGAATATAAGAAATTGAAGAATAAGCTGCTGTGCCCTGATCCCTTACACTGTGTCAAAAAAGAATCTGTTCCCTTGCAGGATTATTGACCATTGCTGCTTATTTAATATGAAGCAGGCATTGCTTCTTAATTAATCTCGAGAGCTTTTATTGCAGGCCCTTGATTGTGGTTGTCTCGCTGTGTTTAATGTTCTCTTTAATAAGCAAATTGATGATAGATAATATTACTGTCCTTTCAAAATAAATAAAAAAATAAAAAGATTTTCACTTTCTTTATTTAAAATGTTACATTTATTAATGCTATATATTTATTAATGTTAAAACTCACAATTGTTGGGACATCACCTCACATCACTCAAGTAACTGGAGTGTATAATTATACTTTACTACGACAAATAAAATATTTGTGGCACTAATTTATTTTGATATTGTTGAAGAAATTGAATAGAAATCAATAAAGAATGAGTTTAAAGATGGTGAAAATATTATTTTTAAAATATTTATTTATTTCATACAATGATAACACTTTTAGTATATAATTAAACCCTTTAAATCTTTAAAAAAATAAGAAAATAAAAAAAAAGAAAATCAAGTTTTTGTTTTTGTATATTTATCCCCAGTGTAGTACCATGCAAACTTGAAATGTTATAATGAAGTATTATATTTAATTACAAAAATTAAATAAATAAATTAAAAAAAAATAATCTCAATAACATATTATTAATTACAAATATTATTTTAATATTACAAATATTCATATAATAATATTTAAATATCATTAAGATATAACTATGGCGGTGCTGATTTATATGGATATAAATAATGGGCACATGGCAACCCCAACCTGCATAGCAATTAGCGTAGGGGATTCCGTGAGAAAGATAATGGAATCCGTAGCAACCACCTCCATTGAAGATGGACAAACACCATCATCAACAATGAGTAAACGAGGGGGGTGGACGGCCTTTCCTTTTGTTATGGGTACATTCTATCCTATAATCAGTATACCGTTCTTTCTAATAATTTGGTGGATTTATTTAATTACTTCGCTCTTTTTTTTTTCACCAAAATAATCTTGTTTGGTTAAATGTTTTCTAATTTTCATGGCATGGAAATATGATTTCTTATTCTGAGCAAGTATGCATGCAAGCAGGAGGTGTGATGGGCTTCACACTAGCTGCCGGTGGGTGATCAAATAATTTGATATTATTTTGATAAATGCGTTCAACATCAAGAGCATTACCGCTACTCAAATCAATAATATCATCTTTGGTTGCAACAATCCTTTTCCCATTGCCGGAGCAATCATCTCCGACTCCTTTTCTGTCATTACTGTTTTTGCCTTTGTTTCTTTACTGGTGAGTTGCAGGTTTTTCCAGGTCTGCATAATATTGCCGCCTGTTGTCCATCAAAGACAATCTAGTGCTGCAAAGTCTGCTGCAAAGTCTTCAAAGACAGGATTATTATCATGGAGACATTAATAGGCCCGCCAGTTGTCCAACTGAAACTTTCAGGTGCGTTATAATTATAACTAGACTATCTAGTGCTCTGTGTAACTATCCATGTTTAACAAATTATTATTAGCATATGAATTGGAATTTCTAATTTATCATATACATAAATGCATGGATTATGTGGCATGTGATGGTCATGAAAGGCGTTGCCAATGCGATTAATTTGTTAATTTGCATAAATTCCAATGCTGGAGACCTACCAACTTTGGTAATGATCATGGAATTAAGACACTGGTATATTACTGCTAAGACTAGATGATTTCTACGCAGATTTTTGAACTGTGCAGCCCTAAAAATTGAAGGAGACAGATTAACGGATAGATCGAATGCAAGATCTTGGTGGCTATGTACGGTGGAGGAAGTGGAAGATTTCAACACTCTAATCAAAATATTCTTGCCACTGTGGTCTACCGGCATTGTGCTAACCATGGACAGGCGTCAATGATTTAAAACTCATTACTCCATTGTCAGCTCCTCCTGTTTTTTTGAATTATAACCCACATATAAACTAAGAACAATTAATAGCGATAATGATTTAAAACTTTTCAGGTTATATAAGTGATTAGGTATAAAAAAGTTGTCCTCGGCTTATTTTCAAAGTGTGAGCCAACATGTAAAAATGTAATCCTTTTTTTAATTGCATAAATAAAGAAAAAAAATTGAGATTTGTGAGTTATGAATTTGATTATATATTGGTCACTTTTCCCAGCACAAATACCATAGTTAACCTTCATTGATTTTACTACCATGCATCAATATTGTTTATCCTCGTTGTATTTTTTTATTTATTTTTGAAATAGATCTAGGCCAGTTATTCATTGATGAAAAATAGAAAATGTTAGCAAGTTAATATGAACTTGAAGATCTGTTCCGGTTTCATTATTAGTTTGTCATTAGTTTAATGGCTCTGGCTAAATAATAACATATTTTAATTATTATATAAATAAATGTTAGTAAGTGTGTTAGTGTTCTGTATAAAATATTTTAGATTTAATCTATAAATCTAGCATGTTTCTTAAAAAAATATTAACTTAATATTAAAATTTATTGTAAAGTATTTTTCTGACATTTTCAACCCACAAAATTACCGCCACCACCTCCTCCTTAATGCATTTTCACCACTATCAACACGTTTGACGTTTTTTTCTGCTTTTATTGGAAGTCCTCTTCATTGCACCCTTGGTGCTCCGTGCTAGTGGTAGAGAGTTGACTTCAGTGCCCTTAGGCTACGATGATTTCTTTTTCCTATTTGCAGCGCATATCACAGGAAATTCTGCAGAACAGGAAACCCGACAGATGGCTCGATTAGTGTTTAAATCTGTTTATCTGTTCTTGGTCTGTTCAAGAAGTCAGGATTTAATGCGTTCTAAATATCTTCGTATCAAAGCCATGTCTAGAGATGCAATATCCTTGAAAGGTTTGCACAGCATAAGTTGGCACCTGCTGTCAGATTTTCTTTCGATTTCCCTTCATTTTATCTCTGCCCGTTAATAGTGATTTCGCTGTACATACAACAGATTTTGATTTCCAGCTAACCTGATATACTGAAAAGAATTATTCATGAAAATAAATAAATTTTAACATGTTGTTTCTTCTTCTTCTTTCAGATTTGTTTTTTAACAGATTAAGTGGGTTTTGATTTCTCAATTAAAAATTTATTTCTATCAATTTACATGAAGATATCTAATTAAAAAATAGACTAAGGAATAACAAAAACTATACAAATAAGTTGAAAATAATTAGAATTATAAGGAAAGATTTAGGATCACGTATAAAACTTGCGGATCCTTCACATTCCAGTATAAAAAAGCAAGAGTTTATCAGTAAAAAGTGTCAGGCTTCCTTCATTAATGGCCTCCCAATACTTCATCCGTCTCTTCCAGGAATATGAGCACATGACAATTCGTAGATTATCTCATCAGCACAAACTTTCCAGCTGGAGAGGCTTGAAAAACGAGTAGGTAATAGCAGGCACATCCACTTAATTCTGAACAAACAAAAGGTCATGTGGTGGGATGTTAAAAGATATCTATCCACGTCTATTTTTCATGCTTGCTGGATATGAGTGGGCAATTGAAAGCCACAGTA
>Ga0325404_1006007_pt1 | contig 12772 bp, 4 predicted proteins | sample PopdelMetagenome_18_FD_205664 | JGI IMG/M metagenome (GOLD analysis project Ga0325404, IMG submission 205664) | Populus deltoides microbial communities from Bellville, Georgia, United States - Xylem-Control-R1 | ecosystem: Host-associated > Plants > Phyllosphere > Stem > Wood/Secondary xylem... | reverse complement strand
TTTTTTTTTCTTATTTTGTTTAAACTGACACTTTATGATGAATCAATATTTTTTGGGCTTTATGAAAAAGCCTATATCCCAATTTAGAAGATCTAAAGACTAGGTAATAACTAATGATATATGGGCAAATTTAGAAGATCTAAAGACTAGGTAATAACTAATGATATATGGGCAGGACTTGATTCCATACCTAACATTCCTAAGCTTGGAAGAATGTCAGGCCTAGATGAAATGGGTCTAGCTTGTTTCCTGGCTGAACGCCTTTAGGTTTCGCTGTGTGCGAGACTAATAGGGTATAGGTTTGGCGAGCTGCTAAACCTAACTTCCCTGGACTCATCTAAATGTCGAGCCCAAGCGAATATAGGTCTAGCAAGCTGCGAAACCCAACGTTCTTGGGTTCAGCCAAGTGTTAAGCCCAAACAGATATGAGTTTAGCGAGTTGTCATACCCAACATCTTCAGGATCAACCACATGTCAAGCCCAAATAGATATAGCTTTAGCGAGCTACCATACCTAATATATTTAGGTTCAGCCACATGCCAAGTCCAAGTGGATATAGGTCTAATGAGTTGTTAGACCCACTGCTCATGGGCATGGCACCATGCTGAGCCTAAGTAGTTATGAGTTTGGCATGTTACCAAACCTAATGCCTTTGGACTTGGCTACTTGCTGAACCAATGTAGGCATGGGTCTAGCAAACTGTTAGGCCCTTTATCTTTAAGCTTGGCTGCTCGCCTAGCCTATTTGGACAAGAGTCTGCAACCTTCTTGACCTATCAACCTTGAGGTTGGTTGGATGCCAAGCCTAATTAGGCATAGGTCTACTGTGCTACTTGATCAAATGTTCTTGAGTTTGGCTACATGTCAAGCCCAAATGCATGAGTCCGACTCATTTCCATACCTATTGACCGTGAGTTTGGTAGTGTGCCAAGCACAAAGTGTTACATATCAAGAGATTGTTATAAACCCCATGTTGGGCTATAAGGTTATATTTATTTATTATTATGACTTTTAACATAAAACATTAGTGTTAATGATATTTGTCTCTTTACACCTGTAAGTGTATAAAAAATCTCTAAAAGGTCTACTATATATTTATCTCATAATATTTGTCCTTCATTAATATTATGTAAATGATATTTATCCCTTATTAATATTATTAGGATAAGATGACTCTCCAATCCTTCACTCCAACAAAATGTTTTGAGCTATAAATACCATCTAAACCAACCAGATAAAAGATTCATAATTTTTATTCTCTAGACACCAACACTTTTAAATACTAGAGCATTTATCATACAATAATAAAAACAAATACTCTTGTTCTTGGAATTTAATTTTCATTCTCTCATTTATTACAATCATTTTTCTTAAAAGTTTTCAACTTTATCATCTAAAAGTCCTTAAACCCTACCATAAGGAATTGTTTTGTAGGTGTTAGGTCTTCTACCACTAATCATCCACTTAATAAGCTCTAGAGAATGGAATATTGACATGAACAAATGATTACCCATTGTCTAAACACCAAAAAAATCTCTTTCTTAAGCATACTGGATTTTGGAATATCATCATTTGGCACTTTAAGTGGGAACCTTTATTAAAAAGAAAAACCATTAATTCTTTTCTAGATTTGGTTATTTACCTTTTTGAGCTAGTCCATGACCAACAATCAAGACAAACATGGGATGTGATGTGTCACGGAGCTCCTTATAATTGTTGGCACTTCTGCTCCATTAGAGTTTTAACAACTTTTTAATTAGGTTTGATTCTATATTAAGGTAATGCTGGCCACTTAAGGGCAAAATCAGGCCCAATAACTCCAATAACTCTTGGTGTATAAGGTAACACCCTTAGTCCTAGCTTCTCAACCATAAGTTGCCTCCTCGGCAAGGAGATAATTATATTATCCAGAAGAAGATGGGCAAAATAACACTAAGATTTCTTAACCCCAACAATCTCGTAGTCCCTCTAAAGGCTGTTATCATTAACATGAACCTCTCATACTAAATGGTTATTTTAGATGTGATCCATCTAGCCACCATGGGATAGAAGTTAGCAACCAACCCTGCCATTCCATGCCATAATTCTTTATATCCCTTAAGCTTAGTAGATAAAAGTCTAGGAAAGGTTTAATTGGCAAATAAAATCAGAAAGAGGTCTACAATCCTTATAAGATAAAAGGGTTCACCTTTATCCAAACGAGTCTTGCACACCCTCATCACTAAGAAGTATATCTCCACGAAGATGATTTTGGACAATTATGATGGTCTAGCAAATCCACGAGAGCATGTTCAAAATGTACGTAACAACCTTGAGTTAGTCATCCAGGATATTGATTCTATGTGCAAAATCCTCCCTAAAAGTTTCAACGTGTCAGCATGAGCCTGGTATAAAAACTTGGAGTCGAGCTCTATCACTTGTTTTCGTGACCTTAATGCTAAACTTGTATCATATTTAGGACTAGTATACAAGTCAATAGGAGTTTCATAGAACTCTTAAGAATTATTGAATCAAAAAAGGAATCCATCAAAGCATATTTGAAAAGGTTCAATGAAGAAATGCTTAGGGTAGAGGAACTGATTGGGCTAACAGCCTCAAGGGTCTTGATTAGTAGAGTGAGTGGATTTTTCTATGGAAGGACTTGTATGCCTTACTAGACATAAACCTAATAAAAGTGAAAAACGTTTTAGAGAATCATATACAAGTAGAAATAGCTAGTATATTAAGGCATGAGCCTCCCTATTTTTACTAGAAGGTTCAAGATAAGAAACCTTTCAAATGGAATCACTTTCTTAGTAAAGATATTAGTTAAAAAAAATTAGAAAAGGTCAGTTAGGGAGCGCATGACATACCTTAAAAGATATACAACTCAGCTGAATCCTACCCTCATATAATTTTTATAGTCATTAAAAGGAAAGATTTTTTTCAATATCCATCCCCTATAAAAACACCTCTACACATAAGCTCATCTAAAAAGTTTTATTTGTTCTATGAAGACAAAGGACATGATGTTGAGGATTGCTTCACCTTGAAAAAAAAAAGAGATTAAGTGGATGATTGCTAAGGGTTATCTTAAGCAATTTATGAAGGGGAATATCTATCTAGCCAACTTATTCAAGCCTTATCATAGATCAATATGATTTTAGAGGACATCTCGGTCGGGGAAATGCTTCCTATAGAAAACAAAAGTATGAAACACATGTTTTAATGATGGCTTATTAATAAATTCATGGCATGATCTTATCACTTTCGCTTCAGAAGATGAAGAGGGGGTAACTTACCCCCATGAATATGTGCTAGTAATCTTGAAAGTTCTAACTAATCATGAGGTTCATGAGGTATTGATGGAAGCTTAGTTAACATTCTTTCTAAGGATATGATGTCGTAAATAGGGATAGATTCCTCAAGAACAACTCTTATAAAGACCCTTTTGATTGGGATTGAAGGGTCAACAATGTTAGTAAAGGGTGCCCTAGAGATCCTAGTCACAATCGGTATTATCTTAATTTTTTTTTACTCTTCAACAAAACTTCATAGTGATAGATATGAATCTGGCCTACAACATTATAATAGGAAAGCCTCTCTTGCACAAGATCAATGTAGTCATTAACACGATATTTGGTCTTAAAATTCCATAATCTGAAGGAGGTGACTATTATGAAAGGAAATCAAGGGGCCTCGAGGCATTACGGCTCTACATGTTTGAAAGGTAAGAAGTTTTTGGTTTTTGACCAGTAAGGGTCTTTGAAGGAAATGCTGGAGATTATAACCAAGGCCATATAGTAGTTAAGAGAAGTGTGTATAGGGGAAGAGAAGGGAGATGTCACTAAGATAGGATCCACCTTGGAACAAAATTAATAGAAATTATTGACATATTTCCTCCTCACCCATGAGTCTGATTTTTCTTTTAAAACTTCAGATATGCCAGGGATTAGTCCAGAAATAAATGCTCATAGACTTCAAGTTAATCCAACTTCAAGTTAATGTTAGAGCAAGAATAGAAAATTCAAACTTGAAGATTTAGTGTTGATAAAGTTAGAAGCTACAAGCAACATAGTGAATAGGGGAAAGTTGGGCTCAAAATGGAATGGCCAATTCAAAGTCACAAAGGTGGTAAAGGTGAACATTTATCATTTTCAAGATATAGAAAAGAAGAGTCTCCCTCACGCGTGACACTCTCATCATTTGAAAACATACCATAGTCAATTAGCATAAGAATGTAAGTTCTTAACATATGTTTGACTTATTAAAGATTACAAAATATGTTTTCATTCTCTCAACGTGATGCCTAAGGGCTTCTCACCTATTTATCAAGGGTTTATCTCGAATCCCTTATTTTCCAAAGCAGTTTTAGACTAACATATTATTCAAGTGATGCCTAAAGGCCTCTCACCAATTCACTATAGGTTGATATTGGATCATTCATTCTCTAGTATAGTCTCAGACTAGCACATTCTCTAAGTGATGTCTAAGAGCTTTTCACTAATTCACTCGAGGATGATCTCAAATCCCTTACTCTCTAGTGTAGTCTCGGACTGATATATTCTCCAAGTGATGTTTAAGGACCTCTCACCAATTCACTAGGGGTTGATCTCGGATCCCTCATTCCCAGTGAAGTTCTAAAGTAGCATATTCTCTTAGCTAGATTAGAGTAACATTAATTCTTAAATTACAACCAAATAATAATTAAGTATACCTACAACCTAGATTTCCTCTTTATTCTACATAGAGGGTGAGTTCCACCTACTAAGGATAGTTAAAGTTCAAATCTTGTTAAATTTTTTTTCTCTAAGTATGAGCAACCTATATAGACTACCTAAAGGAGTTACTCTTTAAACGTTTCTTTAGTATGGGCATTTTACCTATTAAAGAAATTTCATTAACAATGGATGTTGGACCATTCAGACTAGACAAGTCTAGCAAAAATAATATATTTCTCAAAGAAAACAAAATAATAATATAAAAAAAGAGTCAATTTCTTTCTTGAAGGGTTATTTGTCTAGAAATGGTCAAATAACAATTGTAGCTCTCATCAGACATCACTTGAATGTTTGAAAGAATGGTCAAAAGCCTTATCAGGCTCCTTACCGCTTCTAAACCTTCAACCCTAAGGCTGAAGTTTCCTTTAATGTAGCCTTCATGGTATACTTTTCTTTCTTGGTCAAAGTAGAGATAGTGCATGGGTTTGACTAAGAACGAGGTTAGAAAAAACATCCTCAAGCCTAGGTTATCTAGCTCCTAGTAGTTGAAGAGTTCTCTGCAATTAAAAACAAGGGTGAGGGCATTGACAATAAGATAATCAGAGAGGTTGAGGCTACAATGCCAAAAACTATAAGGGTTGAGACCTTTCATCTCTTAAAGTGGGTAACAACACTTGTAGTCATTTCAAGAAGGGTCAACTCTGTTTAACACCCAATTAAAGAAGAACACCTTCCCCTATTAGTTCTAACCTCTAACTTCTTAAGAGTGACAAGAAGCTCATCTACATTGATAGGGTCATTTTCCATCTCTATGTTAATCCTAACTCCAAATAAGTTGAGGGATGAAGATGCTCTCCTAATTGTAGACCCTGCTGAAGACTTTCTTTCTCATTTAGTTGTTAACCCTTCACAAAAACAAATTTAGAGATGAATATTTAGATGCATAAAAATAAAAGTTAAAGAAGTTGCATACTTTGAAATAGGGCCTCATAATGCCCTTTGGCCATCTCATTGATCTCGTACTCGGTTATGGCCTAGGCTAGTATAGAACACGTTTTTCCTTAGTTGAGCTTAAAAGGGGTCCACTGCTCATCTCAGGGGGTAATTTCTAGTAGTGGGCACAACCCTAGACTTCTAACATGGAAAAGCTTACCATACAAGGTCTCCTTCATGGGTCTCTTAGGTCTATTAGAGAAGGTGAAAAACTAGTGGACATTGTTATCTCTGTTAGTACTACCAATCAAATTGTAGCATGCCCTAAAGGTATTCACAATAGGTTCAAGTCTGATGAGCCTAACGAATTTTTTAAAAGAGAATAAGATAATATATCTATTAAGATGCATATAGCCTAAACCCAACCTATAATAGTGAAAAACATCCCTTATAAAATCTTGAAGAGAGGAAGGGTACCTCAGCTTGTACATACATAAGGGGGTAGTTATTTCACATCGCTCCCAAGAGGTTACCATAGTCAATTAGCTAATCCTTTCAGTTGTTCCAGGTAGTTTAACCATATATTTTCTTGGCTGTCAGCAATTTACATAGGCCACTTATTTTATGGTCAATGTGTCAACCGTAGTTTTCTTAATGGTTTGAGACAACTTATCTCTCCTTCAGAGTTTCCTTGAGGTAGTGAGGGAGGGATTTCTTAGAGGTTGGAAAATACCTTCCCCCCTTCTAGAGGTGGATTATGGATTCCCACCCCTTATAGTCCTAGGTACAGTCTCATGAACCATTGTCCTCTAGTTTTTGATTGGAAATTAAATTCACCACCGGAAGAAGTAATATCTCTACTCATAGGGTCAGACATAACTCTTTTATAGTCCATGGTTTTTGTATGACTAACAAGAGAAAGAAGAAAGTAGTTTAAGGGTGGGGATTACCTAAAATAGAGTAGCAAATTCTCTTTTGGCAATTGAGAACAAATGATGCAACCATATTATTCGATAGTTTTATTAATATTTACCTAGTATTTTGCCCATGTTTTATATATAAAATGCCTTGATTTTTTTTTGTTTTATATTTTAAAAGTATTGTTGGATGTAATATTCTTAAAATAAGTAATTTAGACGTAAATTCAGACAATGTTCCAACTCATGTTGAATATTGACAGATTTGACCTTTGATTGATGTTTTATGCAAAACTTAAGTTGAAGAGGTCTAAATGAAGTGATTCTAGTAGAATTAGAAAGATAACATCCATACTTTTCCATACATATATGGAAAGAAAAATAAAAAAGAAAGAGCATGGAAATCTCAGCCATTAAAGATAAGTCTTGCATTATGTTAGTTTTGACATTCAGCCATTCCAACTTGAATATCTTAAGTTAGAGAAGTTCATTTGATGCAAACTTTTTTTTTTGAATTCCTGACTCAAAGACCTATCATCGTACCAAATTTCAGTAGAAAAGGAGCTCATATGAGATAAATGACTTTTTTAAGACAACCTATAAATTTTGTCAGCAGACAAGTTTTGTGAATAAACAAGTCCAACTTACTTTCCAAACATCCAAACTGACATGTCAATTATTTATTCATATAAAAAAGGTTTTTATTTGGGTAAATTAACTTCACTAAGTACAAAGTTAAAGTTTGGAAGTTTTATACAAGATTATGTTTCCTTCTTTATAGGAAAGAGTTATTGTACTATTTAAATATAGACTGTCTACTTTGAAAATAACTTCTAATTTTTTAGAGGATACAAATAGACTAGTAGGAATGTAACGATTAGGTTTTTCCATCAGATAAAGGAAAGAGAGATAAAAAAAAAAGGGAGACGGTCAAAAAGAAGAAAGAAACTCTCACCTTTTTTTACACTTGAAATTATATTTTCATTTTTTTCTCTTAGTTTTTTGATAGTCATGCAAAAATAAGTTATTTTTCTTGGTTGAGGGGATACAAAAACCTTTGGATTTTAAAAATTATAAGATCTATTTATCTTTTCTTTTCAGTTTATATGATGAGTATGAATGTTTTTCTATGTTTATTTCTTATGATTGTTTAGTTTGATCATTAGAGCGGACTCTAAGTTATTATTCTAACCAATCTATTGCTAAGTCTATCAAAATTAGAGTTGTGATATTTAACTTGTGAAGTGACCAAGTTTAAAAATGATGGTAGATATGTACTATTAATCTTAGGGAAAACATTCAATTAAATCGAACATAAACTGCAGACAATTATATTATCTAGATTTATCAAATTCTTAAAGCTGCCATTGAATTAAATTACTAATGTATATATTGTGGTTGTTTAATGCTTATAGTTAGTTATATTTAAAATCGATTAACTAACTAATATTAAGGAAAGAGAAATATTCAGAATATATATTGATGTATTGTTTCAATGATCAATTTTGATTTCTATCGATGGATGTTTACTTGAGATCAAAGTTTTTCTCTTAATAAGTTTCGGTTTATTTAATTTAGTTTGATTACTTTATTCATTAATCGTAGTATAGCTTAGATAATCTCAACTCCCCCAACTTTGAATCAGTTAGCATAAAGACCTTAATTAAATTTTTCTCATGGGATTGGCCCCTTGTTTGCTCTATATTATCATATTTGCTTAAGTTCGGGTAATTAATTTGTGTGACCGTAACATCACAGTAACAAATCTCGCCCAAAGCTTTTTTAGCAATTCATTTTTTTGGCAGAGAATTTTTAAAAGTGAAAGTAAAAAAAAAAAAGAATGAAAACGAGAATGATTAGGGTTATAAAGGAAATAACTTTTTATCCTCATTATTGGATGAATAACCTTTGATGTCACCAAAAATCTCTAAAAAACTACTCAATTATTGCATTAAATACACACAATTGTTTTCTCTTCCTAAAAGACTCTCTTTTAATTAGGGCAAGCCACTTAACCATAAGAATCCCAACCCAACAGTTTTGCTTGGGGATAACCTATCACGTGAGAAAGGTAAAAAGTCTCTCATTAAGAATTGATAACTCTTTAAATCTTTATGTATTGAATACATAAAATTTTGGGGGCTACTAATGAATCAATATTTATGGCGCTTTAAGAAAAAACCTTAGTCTCTATTTAGAAGGTCTAAAGGCAGGGTGATAACTCAATGATACGTGGGTGTGACTTGCATATATACTCAACATACCTAAGCTTGGTAAAGTGTCAAATCTAGATGACATGGGTCTAGCTTGCTTCTAAGCCCAATGCTTTTAGCCCTGGCTGCATGCCAAACCCATTAAGGCGTGGGTCTAGTGAGCTGCTAGACTCAATATCCTTGGTTTCAGCTACGTGACGAGCTCATTGAGACGCGAGTCTAGCAAGATGTTAGACCCAACATCTTTAGGTTCAGCTACATGTTGAGCCCAAACAGATATGAGTCTGATGAGCTGTCAGATCCAATATCATTAGGTTTACCTTCATACTAAGCCTAAGCGGACATGAGTCTAGCGAGTCGTCAGACCCAACCATCTTTGGGTTCAGTAACATGCTGAGCCTAAATAGACATGAATCTATAGAGATGTCATACCCAGCATCCTTGGGTTCATCTATGCGTTAAGCAAAAGAAAAAACACATGGGTTTGGCAAGCTGTCATACCCAACACCCTTAGGTTCATCCACGTGCTGAGCCTAAGCGAACATGGGTCTGGCAATTACGAACATGGGTCTGGCAAATTGCCAGACCCAACATCCTTAGGTTCATCCACGTGCTGAGCCCAAGTGAACATGGGTCTAACGAGCTGTTAGACCCAACATTCTTGGGTTTAACCATGTGTTGAGTTTAAACAGACATATATCTAACGAACTATCAAACCTAGAGCCCTTGAGCTTGGCTGCATACCTAGCCTAATTAGGCACGGGTCTAACAAACTGCCAGGCCCTTCGCTCTTAGACTTAGTTATGCGCCAAACTTATTTGAGCATGGGTCTAGCAACCCTCTCGACCCATCGACCTTGAGCTTGGTTATGAGCCGAACCTAATTGGGCATGGGTCTGATTTCTTACTTGACCTGATATCCTTAGGTTCGGTTATGTGCCAAACCCAAGTGAGCATGAGCCTGCCTCATTACTATACCTATTGACCATGGGTTTGGCAGTGTATCAAGCACAAAGGGCTAAAGGTCTGGCGATCGTTATAGGGCTCGTATTGGGCCATAAGGCTCTATTTTTTTTTAATCTTATGATTTTTAATATAAAATATTAATATCACGGATATTTGTCTTCCTATATCCATAGGTGTATAAAAAATATCCCAAGAGTCTACCATATTTTTATCTCATTAATAATGTGCAAGAGATATTTGTCCCTCATTAATATCGTGTAAGAGATATTTATCTCTCATTAGTACTATCAGGAGAAAATGACTCTACAACCCCTCCATTCCATCAAATTAACAAGGCTCAGGAGGCTATAAATACCCATTGAACCACTCAGGTAAAAGGTTAACAATTTGTATTCTCTAGACACTAATACATTTAAATCCTAGAACATTTATCATATCAAAATAAGAACAAACACTCTTGTTTTTAGAATTTAATGTTTATTCTCTCATTTATTGCAATTCTTTTCTTGAAAGTTACTAATTTTATCATATGAGAGTCCCTAAATCTCACAAAAAAAAAAAAAACTATTTTGTAGGTGTTAGGCTTTCTACCACTAATCATCCACTTCATAAGCTCTAAATAATAGAATATTAATATAAACATATGATTATTACCCATTGTTCAAACACCAAAAAACTCATTCGTATGCATGCTAGATTTTGAAACATCATCACTTTCTTTACTATTTTAAATTATTAATACTTTTTATTTTTTTTAGTTAGATTGGTAAATATGAGTGGTGTTAATCTAAATAAAAAAAAAAAAGAGAGTAAGGGATTTATTAATAGTTTAATATAGTACATTAAGTTAATCCAACAAAAAAGAAGAATAAGGATCTCCATCTAAATAACCAATAATTGAGAAGAAATTCATACAAACATGTATTTGGATTATTTGTATTATGGCATTAAAAATATGTTTAATTATCTTTGAGGAAGGCAAGTTATTGCCCCCTAAACTCATAAAATAATACTCTGACAAATTTACCCATGTAGCATAAAACAATTGAACTTATAGGAGTTGGGGTTAAAATGATTTTTTTTTTACCATGATACAATATCATTCTTGAATTATTTGGGGGTAGATTAATCTTTAATTTTTTTAAAAAATTAAAATACTTAAAGGGTGCCTTATGTAAAGGGGTTTTGATGTTTTTTTAAATTTTTTTGTTAAAGTTAAATTCCTTAATTGTCCCTTGGTGCCAAAATTAACAAAACAATCATCCAAGGTTTGTTTTTTTTTGGTCTTTTCATTATGTTTTTTTTTGTTAATTTCAACTTAACTTAAAGGTATTTTTGTATTTTTATAATTTTAAGTATTAAAAATAATCTTGCTGGTGTGTGCCATATACGTGCCAGAAGGTGAGCATCATGTGAAGGGGCGTCCAATCACAGAACACCATCTTCTACGGCAACGCTTGAAAGGTCTCGCAACCCCAACATGATGGGGAGGTATGCGTACCAAACACTCCTCCGGTTTGATGTTGATGACCATTTATTTTTTCTTTATTCTTTCTCCTCAAATTTCATGCCAGCCTCTTCAATATTTTAGACTAACTCCAATTTCTCTTTCCTTGACATTTGGTCCTTGTACTTTTGATTAATATTTTTTTTGAATAATCTATAAAGTTATAATTTTTTTTTCAATTTCACCCCTTTTTATTTTTTCAATCTTTCAAATTTGATCATTATTTTTTTGATTATATATATATATATATATATATATATATATATATAATTTCATCATTCTTTTATTTTTTTTCCTATCAAATTTGATTCTCATTCTTTTAATTGCTATTTTTGTTTTGCTTATACAAGTTTTTTAAATTAATATTTTTAAACTGGTTGGGAATGAAAGCTTTTGATTAAATCTGCATCTTGGATTTCACAAGATGTGAGTTTTAAAGATTCGACTAGGTTTAGGAAGTTTACTTAGATTTGCTCTTTTTTTCTTTGTTTAAGCTATTTTTTTTAATTTTATCTTTCAATATTTATTCAATTGAAAACCAGGTTTTGTTTTTTTACTTGCTTTCTGTAGATTTTTTTGTTGGTCTTGAAAATAACCCCGGTTATCTTGGGTCTTTTTAGATATCGTTCTTTATTGGGTTATTTTGGCTAATTTTTTAATTTGATAATTTTTTTCAATTCTATCATTTAATATTTGGAATGATTTTTTGAAAACAATTTATAAGATTAGAATTATTTTTCTATTTTATCCTCCTTTAATTTTTTAATCTTTTGAATTTAGCCTGATTCTTTTAATTGCTATTTATTTTATTTGAGATGAATTTTTCTTTTACATTTTATCCTCCTTGAGCTTTGTTTTCTTGTCAAATTTAACATCTATTATTTTTATTAAAATATATATATTTTTACTTTGGAAAATTTTTATAATTGTTATTGTTTTTCTAATTTCATCATTTGATATTAGATTTGTTGAAAATTGAGCTCCTTGACTAAACCCGGGTCTAAGATTTCAAGGGTCGTGGTTTTTAGAGATTAACCAAGGTTTGAGAGATTCATTTGAGTTTGCTTTGTTTTTCCTTCTTTTTTTTAAACTCATGTTTCTTAAGTTTTATTCTTTAATATTTATTCAATTAGAGGTTAGGTTTTATTATTTTTATTTATTTATTTTTTGTAAGATTTTTCACTGATTTAAAAAATAATCTAGCTTTTCTCAGGTTTTTTTAATTTGTTATTATTTATTAGATTTTGACTAATCGATATTTATTTATTTGTTGTTATTTTTGAGAACTTTATGAACACGCGTACTCAACCAATTGATGTAATATATTACAATTTTTTTGATGTAATGTAATATATTACGGCAATAATAATTCAGCAAAAAAAAAAAAAAAAAAAACATTTAAGAACACGCGTATTGTGTTACTATCTCACAGCATTAATCAAAAGGAGGACCCGGAAGCCAGGGAAGAAAGTAAAAGGCTCGTCGTCCCTTCCCTTCAATTTCTTTGCGTGCAAAAACCGAACTAAACTTGTTTAAGC
>Ga0325404_1006005_pt1 | contig 12774 bp, 12 predicted proteins | sample PopdelMetagenome_18_FD_205664 | JGI IMG/M metagenome (GOLD analysis project Ga0325404, IMG submission 205664) | Populus deltoides microbial communities from Bellville, Georgia, United States - Xylem-Control-R1 | ecosystem: Host-associated > Plants > Phyllosphere > Stem > Wood/Secondary xylem... | reverse complement strand
ATATATATATATATATATATTCACTTAATATTTTTTTCAACTTTTGCAAAAGGGTCCCTGATTCTATCTATTTACAAAGCAGGTATTAAAAACTAAGAATATTCTTCCCCAATATGAAAGGGAAAAAATAAGCATTAATATCTATACTTGTTTTAAGAGATAAGATTCGAAATTTTCTTTTTTTCATGCCTTGCGAAAGATATGAAGTCCAATGAAACTGAGGTGCTGGCTATGGAGCAAGCTTTGGGAATCTCCTCCTTTGCGCGCAACAAGCTCATTCGATCATAGCGACAAACTCTTTCATTGCAGCTAAGTGAATGGGCTCGACCTCTGATAAGCCATGGCTCTGATTTGTATGTGTTTTGGTCTTTTCATTCATGTATTTGTTCTTGATGGCTGGCCTCTTTTTTCTAACCCTCCATTAATAAAGTTCTTCGATTCTGAAAAAAATAAAAATAAACAGAAATTGAAAGTTAGCGATAGCATTCATATTGAATTTATTTTTTAAAATCATCACATTACTTAAATTTTGTGTACCATCATTTATATAAAGATATCCTTCCAGTTACCTATGGAGTTTAGGTATTACAGAGTGAGCAATTCTGAGAACTGACTGCCTGGCTCACTTGCCCTATGTTATCATTTATGAATGAAATACCTTCATATGTTATTCAAAAACCATTGAAAAAGGGAATGAAAAGAAAAGAAAAAAGAGCCTCCATCGCTCGTTTGTCATATTGCGCCTATGTTTGGGCAGCCATGTGACAGCGTAGAGCACACTATACATTTGGGAACTCGAAACACATCAAGGTCTAGCTCGAGAAGTCAACCCAACAAAGATATGAATGAATACTGGGCCCAATTGGAGGGCCCTTAAGATCACTAACTAGGGATCTACTCTGGATTGAAGCTCAAACCAATCCCAACAAACCGAAACCATCCAAAGGGACCTACACAATTCCTCAACAACACTTTGGGGCTTTTGGCACAAGCATGAACTCTCTTGCCCCATAAATGTCATGAAATGCTGGGAAAAGAATGAAGTTCATGGAAGTAGTTTCAAGGCAAACCTGCTGTAACCAAGCTATTGCAAGTGGTTAGGGTACGCACTCATGAATTGTTGTTAGCTATCATATCAGTAATAAAAGAAGCATTAAGCCCAATCATCATTAACAAAAGGCAGAGTTCCTACCATCGGTGTCTCATGCCTCATCCCATTTTACAACAAAGACGAGTTCTAGCATATACCTAATAATGTTTAGGTATTATGAATCATGGAAGTATTCACCACATTGTCAAACCCATACAGCATCAAGAAAACACATGCGCATATAAACGAATTGGTTCAGAAGAAGTATAATCCACCACAAGCAAAAGTAAACAAAAGAACACAACAGCAAGTGCAGAAAAAGAAATCATGATTTACTGGGTGTCATTACCTAATTTTTGACCAATTTGCTTTTAATTTAATTTTAAAAGGGTTAAAGTTTAAAATTTAAAAAATTAGGGGCTTGATTACAAAAATATCAAAACTTCAGTGATCAAAATAAAAAAAAAAGACCGCTCTTAGTCTATATGGTGCTGGTTTACGTTTCCTTATAGAATGTTATATATATATATATATATATATATATATATATATATATATATATATATAAGGATTATTTTAATTTTGTGATTCTTACAGTTACCGTCGTGTACTACCTCATACATATAAATAGAAAAGGTTGGCTAAGAGATAACTCAAGTCATTTTATTATTCTCAACTTAGTATAAGAGCCCTAAATAAATTAAAACACTTTCTCTCCCCCTCTGCAATGGACTTTTCTTTCTAGCCACCCGCTGCCTCCCCCTCTACAGCATCCCCGGTGCTGGTTTCCTCCTCTTCCGCAGCACCAGTCTCCTCCTCTGCTTTTGTCCTGCCGTTGCCACAACCAACAAATGGTGGTCAAGCTCTTGTCAACCCAAACAACACTCCTCTATTGCAGCATCAAACTACTGTTGCTACTACCATTGTCTCCCTCTTCCACACTCACCAAGTCATCTCTCTCAAATTAACAAACACCAATTATCTATATTGACGAATGCAGATGAAACCATATCTCCTAAGCTAAGGAGTTTTCGAGTTTGTTGATGGCTTAAATTCTTGTCCTTCTCCACATGTACTTGTTGTCGATGGTGCCTCTCTTAAGGTAAATCATTCTTTTCTTTGTTGGAAACAACAAGACCAACTCATTCTAAGTGCCCTTCTTTCTTCGCTATCCATGAAGGTTCTCCATCTTGTTGTTGACTGCCAAACTTCGAGTTCTGTTTGGCGTACACTTGAGCAAGCTCTAGCTTTCACGTCTAATTCTCGTATTATGCAACTTCATGGCTCCCTTCAAGATCTTCGACAAGGTGATGAGTCGGTAACTCAGTTTATAAAAAAGCTAAGGCATTATTTGATGAGTTAGCCGCTGTTGGCCGGCCTGTTTCGCTGGAAGATTTTAACTTGTATGTGTTTCGTGGTATTCGAGGAGAGTTTAAGGACCTACTAACAAGCCTTGTGACTAAGGCAGAACCCCTCTCGTATGCTGATTTTTATAGTCACCTTCTAACGCATGAATTTCTTCACAAGACGTCCCTTCCATCCATGGGGTCTACTGCCATTAATGCCCCTCTATTGCCCACGCCTAACACACCACTTTCAGCCTTATATTTCTCAACACTAGTCCTCTGGAAATTTTGATAGAAACAAGGGTCGTTTCCATGGAGGATGGCATCCTAACCATGGCAGTAGTAGAGGGAATAGGTCTGCTGTGTCCATACCAAATTTCTGCAGTTTCCATGAACCCTTCAACAGTGACATGAGGCAAGGAAATTGGCAACACAACAGGGGGCAAAATATATGTTGCTAATTATGCCAAACTTTCGGCCATACAACCCCTCACTATCCTTAACTTCAACAACATGGATATGGACAATAACTTAGTGCAAATCTGGCAGCGAGTAATGTCTCCTTAATAAGTACTGCCGATTGGTTTCCGGACACCGGTGCCAACCAACATGTTGCACTTGATCTTGCAAATCTGGTTGCTTCAGAATCATATCTCGGTAATGATAATTTGCATGTTGGTAATGGTAAGGGACTTCCCATATCTCATATTGGTCATACTAAAATTCATACATCACATCTTACTTTCACTTTGTCTAACGTTCTTCATGTCCTGCATATTATGAAACCTTTACTTTATGTTCAGAAATTATGTCTTGATAACAATGTTTATTTTGAATTTCACCCGTTTATGTTTTATGTCAAGGATTTTAACACCAATAAAGTACTCCTTTCCGGTCAGAGTAAAGATGGTCTCTATGCTTTGACCCAGTCTTTTTTCACGTCAATTCCTCAAGCTTATTAGTCTTCTTGCATATATGCTTCTGCTGATTTATGGCATTGTCAACTAGGTCATCCTACTTCTCGTATTTTTCAATTGTTAGTTTTGAAAAATAAGATTATTTGTAATAACAAACATCTTAATTTTCAATGTCAAAGTTGCCCATTAGAAAAGTTATCGTGTCTTTCTTTAGGACCTACGGGTCACAAAAATTTTGTTTCACTTGAATTAATGTTTAATGATGTTTGGGGTCCTGCTCCTCTTTTTTCTTCATATGGTTTTTGTTATTTTGTTATTTTTATTAATGTGTACATAAAATATATATGGTATTACCCTCTTGTTGCTAATTCTGATGTTTACTCTGTCTTTTATCAATTTCAGACTCTCGTTGAGCATCAATTTTCACTAAAAATTAAATTTGTTCAAACTGATTGGGGCGATGAATACCAAAAACTATCCACTTTCTTTCATACCATTGGTATTCATCATCATCTGATTTGTCCTCACACTTATGGACAAAATAGCATAGTAGAACATTGTCATAGACATATTATGGAAACCAGACTTACTCTTCTATGATAATGTAAAACACCATTAAGATTTTGGATTATGCTTTTGAAACCTTCGTTTATCTTATAAATTGCATGCCTACTCTTGTCCTCAAAAATAGATCTCTGTTTGATTATTTATTTCAATAGTCTCCTGATTATCATTTTTTGCGCACTTTTAGGTGTCTCTACTTTTCTTTTCTGCATCCCTATCACAATCATAAATTAGATTTTTGTTCTTCTCCTTATATGTTTTTCGAGTATAGCTCCTCTCACCTTAGTTATCGATGTCTTGGCATTGCATCTCAACGCATTTATATCTCTTATCATGTTCGTTTTCATGAATATGTGTTTTCGTTTGATAGATCTGAACAGATTGCACAACCCTCCTCTCCTTCCTCAATACCACTAGTTATTGCCCTCCTCCTAAATCTGCTACATTTACCATTGTTTCACACCCATACAACCTACCAAAATCACCCTTCTGCCTCTACTCACCCGCCACTCTCGACTCACTCGCAATAGCCCCACCCCTTACCTTTCCCATCACCATATGCATATTTATCTAACCATTCTGCTGCAGATATAGATAGTAAATCGGTTTCCTCTGGTTTCCAGCATGTAAACTCTACTGGTGTTGTGTCACCACATTGTTCCTATTCTGCTTCTCCTTATTCTGCCAACACCAAATCTGCTATAGATTTTGCCTCTGCTGCTAGTCCTCTACTACTTCAGCTGGACTGAATCTAGTGGTTGATTTCTCCTCTTATCCATTACAGCAGGGTACCACTTTGCCATCATTTTTCCTTGCATCACCACCCATAGTTAGCAGACATCTTATGGTTCTTTGACTGCGGCAGCTAAGACAAAAAATCTGATTGCTTTCATTATTGTTGTTCCTACTTCATCTCGGGTAATGTTCTCTCCAACCTCTTAACCTATTATATTCTCTGATGCTGATAGGTATGCGGTTTGGCATGATGCTATGTATGATGAAATTAAAGCCTTGCATTCTAATCATACTTGGTCTTTAATTCCCTTTCATCCTTTGATGAATGTTGTTGGCAGTTGATGGGTGTATATGATAAAATGTCATGTTGATTGTAACATTAAGCGTTATAAGGCACTCCTGGTTGCTAGAGGTTTTACCCAGCAAGAAGACATTGATTACTCTAAAACATTCATTCTAGTTATTAAGCAGGCTACCATCATATTAATCTTCTCAATTGTGGTTTCACATAATTGGAAGATTCATCAACTTGATATTCATAATGTTTTTCTCAATGATGTTCTTACTAAAGAAGTTTACATGAAACAACCTTCAGGTTTTGTTGACTCTGCTTTTCCATCTCATGTGTGTCGATTGCATAAGTCCTTGTATGGTTTAAAACAGGCACTGAGGGCATGGTACACTTGTCTAGGTGATTTTCTACTCTCTATTGGTTTTCACGCCTCCAAGGTTGACACCTCTTTATTTATCTTGTCTGATGGTACTAATATCTTTATATTTTGGTGTATATTGATGATATCCTACTTACGGGTAGTAACTCTCCTATGCTTCATCGCCTAATACAATTAATGAGCTTAGAATTCAAGCTTCGTGACTTACATGTAGTTCATTACTTTTTGGGTATTGAAGTTTAGTCCACAGGTTTGGGTTTGATGCTGCGACAACACAAATATATTCTTAACATCCTTACTCAGGCTGGTATGACTTCCTACAAACCTATTGATACTCTAGTCTTTACTTCAAAAGTTACCATACCGCCAAATGATCTATTTTCTAACCCTACATGGTTTCGTCAAATCATAGGTGCTTTTCAATATCTTACCTTCACCAGACTAGATATTTGTTTTGCTATCAACAGAGTTTGTCAATTTATGCATGCTCCTACAGAATCTCATTAGGCCATCGTTAAACGTATTCTATGATATCTTAAAGGTATGACATCCTATGGTTTTCGTATCGCTCGTAATTCCTCCTTTGCTCTACATGGTTTTACGGGTGCAGATTGGGAAGGTAGTATTGATGATCACAAATCTATGAGTGGTTACCTTCTCTTCTTTGGTCAAACGCTGATTTCATGAAAATAAAACAAGCAACGCATAGTTGCTCGCTCCTCTACTGAGACTAAGTATAAAGCCTTAGCAAACGGTACTACTGAGGTTATCTGGCTTCAATATTTGTTAACAGATCTATAGGTTCCTTCTGTCTCTACTACTAACATGTGGTGTGATAATCTTGAAGCCACTTATCTCTTAGTAAATTCTATCTTTCATGCTCGTACTAAACATGTTGAGGTTGATTTTCATTTTGTATGAGATCGGGTTGCGAAGAAAGAGATTTAGATTCATTTTATCTCCTCTCAGGATCAACTTGCATATGTCTTTACTAAGCCACTTTCGACTACTTCATTTACTGTCTTTTGTTACAAGCTTAGGGCCGATCTTTCACCATCGGCTTGAGAAGGCATATTATAGAATGTTATATATATATATGAATTACTATAGTATTATTCCAATGTTGTGATTCATACAGTTACTATTGTGTACTGCCTCATACATATAAATAGCAAAAGGTTGGTTAAGAGATAACTCAAGCCATTTTATTATTCTCAACTTTCCTATTCTTCACCTTCTTCCTCTGGAAACAGAGGATCCCACCTGTGTAAGGAAGAGAGAGAGAACAAAGGGGTGCACCTTCCCAACACAACCAAATATCCATTTTCTTGTTTGTCCTCTCAAACCCTACAAGACGCCATCAGAGGTGTGTAGGAAACCATTAGCAAAGACCCCTGCAATGGCAAGACTCCGGGAATCCGAGTCCTCATCAAACACCAATTCCCAGCATGCTTTATCCTCTTCCCATGAAGGAAGAGGCATGTTAGAAGACTGTTACAAAAACCCCTATAAATACCCAACGAGGCAGCCATTGAAAAAAAAAATGGGGAGACCTAGACGAACAAAAAAAAAAGCTTACAAGTCATGGAAAAGAAAAACGAGGAGTCCATAAGGGAATACACCTAAAGATAGTGTTAGATAGTCACATAAGTTAATCCTTCTTTATTGGAAAAAGAGATGATCAATTTCTTTGCCAATATTTTCAAGGCCCATACTTTGAATACCTGGTTGGAAGCTCTGCACAATATTGTTATGACCTAGTTGCTATAACTAAGAGGATTTAACAAGTCATCCAGTTAGGAAGGATTGCTGACTCGATTGAGGAGAAAAGTTTCACTGAAAAAAAAAAGAAATTGAGTTTCATAATATCAAAGGTGGTTATAAATATGAGAGAAAGAACTACCAAAACAAAGTCACCTGGAGATCAATCGTCTTAAAGATGAAGGTAATATGTTATTAGGCCAATATTGGTCTACGCGTGACCTCAACTAACTATTGGAAATGTGCCCTTGTCGAGGAATTCATAGGAGAGGGATGGTTGGAATATTCTAGAAATTTCAATCAATGATTGCTAAGTGTTTAGGCTTTTTATGTGTTACCTTGCTAGTAATCATAGCTCGAGATGTTAGCATAAGGTCTTTGTTGTTGAGCCTCTTTTCTAAAATTTCAATGAAATAATGAGTTTGTCTTTCAATTGTGTCTTTTCCTTTGATTTACAGCCAAATATCCTAAAATGGGTTCCCTTTAAGAACTCACAAATACACTTTTGAAGTCTCGTGTGATCTCATAAATGCGATTCATTGCTTTTACCAAAATCTTTTCCCCTATTGGAATTTTGAAAAATTAAACTTGCATTTTGATTTCAAAAATGATTTGATGAATGAAATTTTTGACATTCTACTTGTAGAATGACATATGAATAAAGCAACTCCTTCGTTGAGGTAACTAGACTACAAACTAAAATGCATGAATATAAAATGAACTGTCACCCTCACACCATGGCTCTCGAGCCATGTGTTTTTATTGTATACATAATGGTATGTAGTGAACTCGTTGCTCGTAAACTCATGAAATGTATTTCTTTGTAAAAGTCCAAACCATCACATGGGACAAGGTTAAAGTTTATTGATCTTAACTGCTTGTGCTTGAAATGAGGAAACACCATCCTTGTTATTCCTTTCACATTCTAGAAATAAATATATCTTTTGTAATCCCTTTTTTAGCCTGAATAATTTTTATTTCATGAAAAATCCTAACTAGGATCACACCCTACACTGGAGGTAAGTGAAAATTTCAATGATAAAAAATAGAAAAAAAAAACATAAAAAAAGCCAAAAACATAAAAGAACCTAAGAAATTCAAATGTTAAGGGGCATACCCAAATCACAAGAAAAAGTGATAGCTAAAACAAAGCGAGTATGCCCCAGCAAAAACAATGAAAATGTAAAAATCAAAGAAGAACAACAAAAGAAAAGATAAAAGACAAAAAGAATCGAACTGCTGATAGTGATCCTCAGTCTTTGAAACCCTGAAACACTCTTTGAGCCTAATGAATCATTTCTTTTCATATCCAAAACCACAGCCTACATTACGTGTTTGTAGAAGTCCTTTCTAATCAAGCAAGCAAGTAACCTGAAACAATAAACAATGCTCTCAAAATGCAAAGAGTATTTTTTTCATAAGAGTCATGACATCAAGAACAAGCTACTCATTATGAGTGTTCAAAAGGAGACATTTTTTTCTCAAACAAAATCTCAAATTTTTTTACTTTGAAACCCATAAAAATAGAAGGTCATCTCATGATGTACTTTCATCAATGGAAATATCGTTAACACAAGAGAAAATCATATCTTTTCCAAGAAAAAAAATAATAACCAATGAGTTGAAATATTTCAAATGCAAATTGTTTTAAAACTCATATCAAAACAATTTTTGTTTTCAAAATTGTTGCGATGTCACGGTCGCACAAATTAATTACCCTAGCTTAAATAAACAAGATAGAATAGAGCAAGTAAGGGGTCGATCCCATGAGAAAGGTTTAGTTTAGATTTTTATGCTATATGATATGCAACTGAGAGGGTTATGAAGTTATCTATGTTATGCTATAGTAAACAAAAAGAAGCAATCAATGCCAAATCAAAGAAAACTGAAATTTATCAAGAAAAACAAACCTTAGTCGCAAGAAAACATCCACCTATAGAAATCAGAATTGATCTTGGAAACAAAACGTCAATTTATACTCTGAATATTTATCTTTTTTTATGTTAATTAGTTAACAGATCTGTTGTATAACTAATCATAACCATCAAACAACTACAGTGTCTGCACTAGTAATTTAATTCAATGGCAGTCTTAAGAACTAGATGAGTTGATTAATCCAGATAACACAATTGTTTGCAGTTCATGTTTGATTTGATCGATCGAATGTTCTCCCTAAAATTACTAATCTGGATCCGCCATAATTATTAATCTCAGTTGCTTCACAAGTTTATATACCACAACTCAGGTTTTGATAGCAAACTTAGTAATAGATTGTTCACAATAATAACTTAGAGTCCGCTCTAGCAATTAAAATAAATTATCATAGGAAATAAGTATGGGAGAACAAACATATTCATTATTCATATAAACTAAAAAGAAAAGGTAAAATAAATCTCACAATTCTTGAAATCCGAATGTTTATGTATCATTGTAACTAAAAAAAAGAGTTTAACCTTGCATTTTTATTGAACAACTAATAAAAAAAGATAGAAAAATGCATGATTTTGGGTTTTTTAGAGGAAGGTGCATTTTTTCTCTCTTGGTTGGCCACTCCCCTTTCCTTTCTCTCTTTCTTTTTATATCCTAGGAAACTCTAATCTCTTTTCTACAAAAATAGTCATTTTATAAGTAGACAATTTACATTTAAGTAGTTCAATAACTATTTTCCAAAAAAGAAGAAATAGTTTTGCATAAAATCTTCAAGCTTTGACTTTTGATTTAAATGAGCTAAATTGCTGAAACAAAGACTTGGATGTCAGTTTGGATGCCTTGGGACGTAATTTCGACTTGTTTCTTCATAAAACCTGTTTGGTAATAAAATTCATGTGACATCTTTAAAAACTCATATCTCTCTCATATGAGCTCTTTTTCTACTGACATTTGTTATGATGATAGGTCTTCAAGTCAGGAATCCAACAAAATTGAGTTTGCATCAAATGAACTTTTTTAGCTCAAGATATTCAAGTCAGAATGGCCAAAGGTCAACACTGGCAGAATGCGAGATTTGTCTTTGAAGGCTGCGATCTCCATGTTCCTTCTCTTTTGTGGAACTCACAATAATCACTACCTCTAGATGACATTCAGTATTCATTTTCAAGAATTTTGAATGTACCAACATGTCGTACAACTTCTTCATAGATACCTTGAACACCTTGCTTTTATTCCCAACTTCTATCATGCACGCTTCATTATTACTTGCAGCATAATTAGGAAATGAATTTGAATTGATGTTGGGCATGTCTTCGAAAGACACCCACCCGCATCTTGATAAGCTTTAACAACCATTTTTTGAAAGCGTAACAGGTTTCAATTCTATGCCTAGGGTTCCAAGCATGGTACTCGCAGGTCAACTCTAGCTTGTACCAGATGGGAAAAGGTGGTTGGAGTGGCGGTATATAGATAGGAGTTATGTATCCAATGCTCAACAGTTTGGCGTACAAGTCTTTCAAAGGCATAGGTAGTGGTGGTAGTTTTTCCAAAGTATATCTTGTATTTTGCCTTTGGTGGTTGACTCTTTGTTTGATTCGGGGTAAAAGGTTTGGTAAAGTTCATGTTGGCAAATGGAGAGGTAGGCATATATGATTTCTAATAATTCACTTTCTTGTGTTTGTACCTGCCTTTCAAGTTTTTAACGTCATCTTTCATTTTCCTTACACTAAAACCTTTCTTCTCCAAACGCTTAGTTATACGCCCAACTTTAATCCCTTACTCTATTCTTTTAGCTATGCATACAACATCATAGAAATGCTGAGATGAGCTACCCATTAGATGCTCATAGTAAGGTCTTGAAGGTATTAGTGAACAAAGTCACCATCTATGTCTCTATCAAAAGGGGTTTGACATGTGTTGCCTCATCCCTTCATCTTTGAGCATAAACTCTCACTGATTATTGGATTCTTTTCTCCGGACCGAACAAACCTTATGTCAATGGAGAAAAGAAGTCTAGAATCAGCGAGGGCTTATGCGCAAAGATGAAAGGGTGAGGCAACACATTTCCACCCCCCTTTGATAGAGATATATATGGCGATTTTATTCGTCAATACCTTTAAGACACCTTACTATGAGCATCTAATGGGTAGCTCATCTCAACATTTCTATGATGTTGTACGCATAGCTGAAAGAACAGAGCAAGGGATTAAAGTAGGGCGTATAACTAAGCCTTTGGAGAAGAAAGGTTTTAGTGTAAGGAAAATGGAAGATGACGTTAATAACTTGGAAGGCAGGTACAAACGCAAGAAAATGAATTATTAGAAATCACATATGCCTACCTCTCCATTTGCCAACATGAACTTTACCAAACCTTTTACCCCGAATCAATCAAAGAGTCAACCAAACAACCACCAAAGGTAAAATACAAGATATACTTTAGAACAACTACCACCACTACCTATGCCTTTAAAAGGCTTATACGCCAAACTGCTGAGCATTGGACACATACCTCCTATTTATGTACCGCCACTCCAACCATCTTTTCCCATCTGGTACAAGCTAGAGTTGACCTGTGAGTACCATGCTTGCAACCCTAGGCATGGAATTGAAACCTATTATGCTTTCAAAAAGTGGTTGTTAATTCAAACTCATTTCCTAATTATACTGCAGGTAATAATGAAGTATGCATGATAGAAGTTGGGAATAAAAGCAAGATGTTCAAGGTATCTATGAAGAAGTTGTACAACATGTTGGTACATTCAAGATTCCTAAAAATGAATATTGAATGTCATCTTTTGTGAGTTCCACGAAAGAGAAGGACATCATATCAATGATTGCATTGAGTTTTGCCAAAAGATTGCAAAAATATTGATCATTATGGAGCTGACGATTGAAGTCATAGAGGACAGTCATGAAATAAGGATGATGGAAGGTTAAGAAAGGTTGTCAGAAGTATATAGAGTCCAACCAACAACTAATGGGCCATCGAAGTTAATCTTGGCTAAACCTTCCTGCACAAATAAAAGAGATCACAACACAATGCCTTACAATTACGGCTATACCTCCAACATGTGAGCCCCTCTTCCTTTGTTCCAAGCTGAGATCAGTAGGTTGACTCGGAGTGGTCGATGTTTCACACCCGAAGAGTTGATGAAAGCAAAAGGCAAAAAATGATAGATCTTAACAAGGAACTAAAGGTTAATAAGCCAATGACCGAAGAAGAGTCTAATGAATTTTTAAAGTTGATAAGCCACAACGAATACTGCATAGTAGATCAACTAAAAAAGACTCCAAATAGGATCTCCCTTATATCCTTGACACTCAGCTCTAAGCCGCATTGAAACACCTTGCAAAAGGTATTGAATAAGACTTATGTACCTCAAGACATTGAGCAAAAAACCATGAAGCATTTGGTGGGAAGGATACACACCACCAATTATATGTACTTCACAGCAGATGAGCTTTATACTAAAGGAACCGGACATAACAAGCCCTTGTACATTACTGTTAGGTGCAAAGCCTACCTCGTAAGAAAGGTGCTCGTCGATAATGGCTCAACTCTTAACATGCTACCAAAACACATGTTGAAAGAAATGTTGGTCGATGAATCTCACATAAAACCGAGTCCATAATGACTCACCTAGATAGATAATTGGGACTTTGGAAGTGGAACTATATATGAGACCACAAATGTTCTCGGTAACGCTTCAAGTTATGAATATCCACCCTTCCTATAGAATGTTGTTGGGAAGGCCTTAGAT
>Ga0325404_1006003_pt1 | contig 12775 bp, 10 predicted proteins | sample PopdelMetagenome_18_FD_205664 | JGI IMG/M metagenome (GOLD analysis project Ga0325404, IMG submission 205664) | Populus deltoides microbial communities from Bellville, Georgia, United States - Xylem-Control-R1 | ecosystem: Host-associated > Plants > Phyllosphere > Stem > Wood/Secondary xylem... | reverse complement strand
AGCATAATCACTCATAAATGTAATTGTATCACTAGGAAAATATACATCTAATAATTTAAAAAATATTTTCCACGCATGAATAGGTTGCAAATTAGATTTTTATAGGATTTAACCTATGATGTCATAACGACAATTACCTTTAATTAAAAAAAAATTAGGAATTCAAGTCTTGAACCCTTAGTAAGGATAATTTGTTCTAAAAGAATTATTGTAAATACAAGAATTCTAAGAGATGATAAGTTTGTAGGAAATCAAAATGCATAAAAATTAACGAGGGATAAAGAGAATAATAAAAAAATTGTAAATAAAGCCCTTTAAAGGAAAAGATAAATTGTTGAAATTGAATATGTGGGTCTAACTATTTTGCAAACCCTAGATAAAATAAAAATTTAAATTTAATAAAATGATAATATCATATAGTGATAATTATTTTAGAAAATAAAATTTTAAGGATTCAAAACCCTCGACATGATTTATTTTTAGAATGTCAATGAGATAAGATAATTGGTTAAAGAATAAACACCAGAATTTAAAAGAAAAGACATAATGATAAATTGTAGCACATTGAGGGATATAAATACACTATTAGCTTCTAAAAGAAGTCAAGAGTGGCTGGCTAATTGGGAAGGAGAAGGAGGGGGGAGATTTTGCCAAAATTCTTCAAATTTCTTTAAAAATTCCAAGCAAACACTTGAAATAAAAGATCAAAAGGGAGCTAAAAAGTATTTTAGCAAGGAAATTGAGGGAAAAACCATGGAAATGGATGCTTGAAGGGCAGTTTAGAGAAGAAAAGAAAAGAGAAATGAAGGGAAAAACTTGTTTTCTTACCAAATCCTTTATGAAATTGTGGTTAAAAGGTAAGGAACCTTAACCAAAACTTAATTTAAAGTTTTAGCATGAGTTTTATTGGATTGAGTATTGTTTTACTTTATAGAACATTGAAAATTAAGGGAATTGGCTGACGTAATGACTTGTTTAATGCTTGAAACATGGTTATTAAAGTCAATAAACAATGGGTAAGTATAAAATTAAGGGAAAATGAAGAAAAACCATTCCCTTCTTATTGGCTATAGGTTCGACCAAGTGGGTAGATGGAAAGGAAGAATAATTTTTCTAAGTTAGCATATAAATTATATTATAGATTGATTGAGTGCCTAATGAAGATTAACTAGTATGGATAAATTGAAGGAAAACGAAAGGAAACTTATGGTACCATTTATTGAACATGGTGAATAATAGGCCATAAAAAGGGAAAAAGAGGAAATGTATATAGATGGTGTCTGAAATTATCATAAAAAATGTGTTTGAATTAATTTAGGTTTAATCGACATAGAATTTTGAATATTGAAACGGAAATATAGAGGTATATGTATGATTTTGGGAAATAAAAATCAAAGAGTGTTAAATTAAGAAACATTGTGTAATGATTCAGTGATTTCGGGGGGAAAGAAAAATGATTAATGATGATGAAATTATCCTGTGATGACAGGGAATACTATTGCGAGCAGGCCACAAGCTGGAGCAGGAGCTGGGACATCACGCACTGCAGGTAGGTTTTTGACCTATCACATAATTATTTAAATATTATTTAATTATCAAATGCAAATTAATTACAATTGTATTTGATATTGAGAGAAATTTGATTTGGAGATGATGAAAGATTAAAAAAAAAAGAATTGAAGGAGATCTAAACTTGATTAATCATTCTCAAAATTGAGAGACTAATGATATCAATATAATTTATTGATATCATCACTTTCTAAACTTGATTAATCATTTTCGAAACTAGAAGACTAATGATATTAATAGAGTTTATTGATAATATTGACATTAATTGAGACTTGATTAGTCATTCTTGGAATCGAGAGACTAACAATATTAATAGAGTTCATTAATATCGGCATTAATTAATATTTGATTAGTCATTTTAGGAATTGAGCGACTAATAATATCTATAGTGTTTATTGATATCGACATTAATGATTTTTTTTGTTTTAAATTAATATTTTAGTATTTTTAGATTATTTTAATATAAAGAGAAAAAAAGAATGGATAAGGAAGAATTTAAATGTAATCCAATTTTATTAAATTATTTAATTGATTATTTATAATTAACATATCATATGTTGCATTCTTTTTCAGGGTCATCATAATCACGCTAAGAGTATATTACTTCTGCATCTTTTGATTATATAGGCTAGATCCAAGATATATATTTTGATTTGTAATATTATTTTGTTTGGCATGTAAACATAAATGCTCATATTTTGTGGATTGTAATTATCTAGCCTAAATGCACTCTAACACTTATGTATATTGTATTTAATACTAGTTTTTTAAGGATATGAAATCATCGTACTCTGTATATATATATATATATATATATATATATAATTGCTAAATATATTTGTATGGATGAAGTTGTTTGAGAAACATTGATAGATGGCGGGAATGATCTAGGATGATTGGATCAGGTAAATGAAATTGTATTGAAATGTGAAGTAAGTGTAGTCGATAACTTAGAATTTCATGTTATAGAGAAAACTTTGCTGAAATTTTATTAGAAATTTTGATGAGATTTGAAGTATACATTTGTTTATATATAAAAAATATTTTTGCTTGTAAATCTTCCCAGTAATAATTAGGAATGTTACATATTTAATCCTAATACAAGATAAATTCCTCTTCTAGTGACATACACATGAATCATAGTTTATTCTCTAACTTTTTTGTTAGTTATTCTATTGAAGATTTCCACTTTAAATAGGATTGTATCTCTTTGCCGTATTTAAAAACTCTATTGGCCAATCATTTTTTTTTTTATCAATTGCGACTTTTGTTCATTTAGTCAATTAGTTGACTACTCCTTCAATATTCTTGGTCGATCAAGGACTCTTCCAACTCGGTTGATTCTTTTTATTCATGATTGATTTCAACTTTCTTCCTTTTTTATGGTGAATAATTAGTGCTCTCTATGTTTGATGGATGTATTTTTATTTTAGATGTAAATGATGTTCTTATATTATTTTATTTCTCAAATGTTAACTCCACCACATTAGAATAATATGAAAATAATTAAATTCGCTTAAAATTAGTCAATGATGTTTTAAAAGATACCTGACATGTCAAATGATTTAGCTAATCATTTTAATTTAAAAATAATACATTATTTATATTTAGAAATGACATTTAGGTTTCTTTTACACAAAAATCCCTTAATTCTTTAAGAATCTTAGAGATTTTTTATTCAAAGATTCAATCATTAAACCCTAAAAAATCTCCTTCTTGTTAGAAACAAGAATGACAACTTCAAGTTCTGCTACATCAAAACCCATTATTGTCTCTTGTTATAAAAATCTCATAGTTTACTTACCCAACGTCAATTGATCTATAATTATTGCTACACTAGGAGGTATGAATGGAGAATGTCTTGGCTCGTTTTATAAAAAAAATGTCACAAGAAGTAGACGACTATCACTTTGTTCTAGACATTAAAAAAGAAAAGATTCTCTTTTAGGATGACAATGTAAATCTCAATATATAAATTAAGCCAATTAAAATATGGCCAAGCATTGCCCTTGGCGATTGTATCAATGGGTTTGGTAGGATGCAATAAAGCTTTAGTGGACAATGAAAGTGATAGAAAGTATTTGATGTTATCAAGCTATCTAGAATCACCATCAAGCCTAACAAAGAGGTATTAGCCGCTCTTTCTTTGTTGTGGTTTAATTCCGACAACGTTTTCCTCTTTAAATATAAGATATAAAATATTATTTTGCATGACTTGGCCTGACCTTAATTGAACGCCTATACCTATTGTGGAAGGAGCTTTGTGTTTTAAATTGAACCTTTACAAGATCCATTAAAGATATATTGATAAGTGCTCCTGAATTTGGTGCATTGCTAAAAAGAGGTAGGTAGAAGACAAACTTGTCCTTTCACAAGGAACATGTGGTCTTTTTATTGTATTGGGTATGCAGTTACCTAATCCTTTTTAAATTCAAGAAACCAACCAAACCCTATCTAAATATTACAATAGCTTAGGCCAAAGGCAAGATAATTTCCTTAAGACCCTTTATATTAAGCCATGTTTATAAGACATTAAGGGAATGCCAAAAAATAATAAATAAAGATCACATTTATGACAATAAACAATGTTTATGGAATTTTATGATAAACATAAATTTAAGTCACTACTATTTTAAAAAGTTTAACAACATTAGAGAAATCATGAACTTAGACTCTATTTACATAAAAAAATAGTTTACTCTAAGCTTATTTTAAGAACTCTTATTTCAGAAGATATATAGATAACCTTTTATATCTTACTAAAAGGACTGATGTTTTGATGTCCCTTTTTGTCTTATTAAGGATAAGCCTGCTATGGGTCTTCCTTTTAAAATACTAAAGACCATGTTCTAATAAATAAAAAAAACATTAAAGTTTTTAAAAGTATATTTGTATACAAAAATCTACACTTTAGGCTGGTGATTGATCCAGTGTAAAAGAACAACTATTGTTCTTATAAGCCATATAATTCTTATTTTATAGAAATATAATTGGGATATAACTAAGGTATTCACTTACCAATGCATTATACTATGAACAAGACTGGTCTATTTAGGTCAACTTTTGACAACTTAGAATAAATGGAAGAAGTTATTGAGATGGTTGAACACCACTTCACCTACTTCAATTTATAAGATTTCTCCCTTGTTATGAGTTATCATTAGGGTTTTATTATTTTTACAAGAAAAATATGGAACTTTTTTACACCATTATGTTAGAAGAAATGATAGAGATATTCTTGCTTATGAGAAGTCTTATGATAAAGGCACTAAGAGGAAAGCCTTTGACAGTTTGGTTAGAGGGCTAAACAAGAGGTTAACTCGAGGAGTCTCAAGTAAAAACAATATATTTCAATAATCTTAATTATAATTTATGATTTGCTTATATTCTTACAACACTTTCTCATGCATAGCTTCTCAAACTACTTTAAGTTCTCAAAATAATAAACGACCCTAAAAAAACTCTAAAATCTTTTTACACTAGAGGAATATAGTGAAGATGAAACTTCTATTATCAAGTTGAAAAGTAGGCATAAGGTAATATATATTATCAAATTCATAAACTTTTAATAAGTTATTTAACTTTTTAACTTATCTTATTTTTTTTTTGTTATTTGGCAAGTACCTACTGCTCATATTATACCTCTTCCTTTACTCCTATATGTAAAGATGATAACATAGATATGTTTTAAAAGTTTCCCTTGACTAAGAACCTTTTCGTGAAAATATCAACCATTTTTCATATTGTGGCTTCTAAAGTTTTGAGTGTTGAGGTTGTCAAATTAATGTTTTTTTCTATTATTAGTCTTCTTAGAAACATCAAATTAAGTTCCAATATCAGTGAGAGAAATCCTTCAGCTCCCACTATTATAACTAGTTCTCTTAAAATTTCAACAATAAAACCTCTAAGGGTTCGTGCTTTTCATGTTGAAGGTGTATCTACCCTATTAATGGATGTTGCTAGGGAAAATACCTTACTAAAGAGGTATTTTTATAGTTAAAAGGATAATAACAATGAATAAAGAGAATGAAACAATAAAGATATACATATTAACTACTTTTAATGCCACTAAAGCTCTACAATAATCTAGAGTCATGAACGATTTTATCCTCTTGCTTCTATGGTATGAGGTAAATGTGAAGGGAAATTATATTGAGAATAGCCTAGGAGATGAGCTTATGTTATCAACTGATCATCCCTCTATCAAGTTAGAGGAATCTCTATCTATATTATTAGATATAAATACTTCTTTATCTAATATTAAGGAAAGCCCATGTATTGATACTTTTTTTTTAATCTATCTTATTAGATATAGATAGATTATTAGAAAGTCCATGTATTGATACTTCTTTATCTAAGAGGAAAAGGAAAATGATATGGTTACTAGGGGTGATCATTTTCGGTTCGGTTCGGTTTTTACCCATAAAAAACAACCAAACCGAAAAAAAAAGACCCAAAACCGAACCGAACCCGGCCCAAACCGACCGGTTTCGGTTCGGTTTTTGATGCCCAAAACTGAAAAAACCTATATGCATTTTTTTTGGCTTCGTAATGGGTTTTATGATGGGCTTTTAATGGATTTTTGATGGGCTTGCAATTAATGTTGATATTATCTAATTTTCTTTGAAGATCCAAAAGTATATTTAATTTTTTTACCTCTAAATATTCATTTGTATTAAATTGTTATTGTCACTCTTATGTTTATTAAGTTTTTTGGCCACTGAATATTCATTTATATAAAATTATTAATGTCAATCTTGTATTCAATATATTTTTTACCTTCCTAATATTTTTCTGCTTTCAAAAAATTTAAATTAACACACTCACAATCACACACTAATAGTTAAAATTCAAATTACAAACCATTACGTTCAAAGGGCTTAAAGAAAAAAACAACAAATACCATTATCATAAAACACAAAAGATATCTAATAAACCTTTGCTATCATACTATCAATTGTTCCCAACAAGTTGTATATTAGTACACCAAGAAAACCCAATAGCAAGCTGTCCTTTGAATAGAGCATTCTGCACAAGCATGCGAGTGAATTCCTAACAGAATCAATGCATCATCATCTAACACCAAAAAAGAAGGAACTAAACATAAGGCATGGAATATAAAATAGCAAGAGTGTTTTAACTGGTGAGTGACACCAGTCATAGCTTAACATGCAGTCATTATCATTGCAATAAAATCACTTCTTCCGTATATAAACTTCACCCAACTCACCATTGCTCAAGTAACAACATAATCAATACAATTAGTCAATTATATGATAGATCTGCATTTTGATAGCAAGGAAAGGAACACAGAACAGCTTGAAACCATAGTGGCTGGATGCATGATTTTGGTAAAAACAAGAAGAGTTTTATGAGTAAACCTTAAGAACGATCTCAGATTTGAAGGTACCATAGTTCACTCACCTCAGATACTCTTCTTTCAATAGTTGCTTCAAGACATTGTATAATTCTTTGTCTCTCAGCCTCTGATTTTACAGGGGACTCATCAATATGCTTGATATAATATTCCTACAAAATAATCCATAAATCCATGAGCCAAAAAATCATTTGCAAAAGCGGTCATCCCTAAACACATTTTGTTAGCACTATCAACTTCAAGAAGTATTCCATGTTTGTTAGCACTATCAACCTGTAACACAATGAAATATTTAGTACCCAAAAAACAACAAGAATGATGGTCAAGACTGAAGAGCACACACCCACCAAAAAAGGACACCAGAACTCTTACCCTTATGACAGTAGCATTCTTGCAAGCTTCATTATCAATCACAACCTTGACATAAAAAAAAGAGAAAAAGAATTGAACAAAATGGATGTAAATCTGTTTTCACTTCAAAATCTAACATGTTGAAACTTTAGCATTGAATGAAACCTCAGCTTTGCCATAATACTCAGATTATGGATGCAATATATCATCACATTTACGAATTCTTTCAATAAGCCAAAATAAGTGGCAATATACATGCATGCTGGTAAGAGCTGCTATGAACATACTTACAAAACATTAACACTTATATATGGCTCAAAATCAGGGCTAGACAAGTTAACAGTAAGGTTCTGCATCAATAACAAAACCTGCAAGACACCAAAAGGAATTATATACAGAGCACATCGGGATAATCAAGAAAATTAGAACGTGCACGCACTAAAGTTATTTTAACTAACACCTTGATGGGAAAAATTTAAGGTCACTTTCACTTAGAAAATTAAAAAATGAAGATGATGAATCTGCATAATACATACCTAGGTGGATTCAATCTCCTAAAGAGTTTCTCATATTCATCATCCATGTCATTTGAAAAGCTCATGTTGACCTCTGTAGAAATTAAAAAATTTGAAGAGGAAAAGACAAAAAAACTATGAGAACAAAACCAGCCAATAAAACCAGAAGTTGGTTTATTGAAGAAGAACCATGACCAATGACAAGGTAAATAAGAAACACCCAAATCCCACATCAAAATCCTTGAAAACTAAAATAAAACACGACTAATCACCTCATCAACAAAAACCGATCACCCAAAAACAAAACGAGAGGAGAGGAAATTGATGCTTACCTATTGATGCTTCTGTGATGTACTCGTACTAAACGAAAGAACTTGTCTCAGTTCTCTCAAGAACTTGTCCGATAGACTAAAATATTTTGGAGAGGCGAGAGGGAGAGCCTCTAGTACTGGGGTGGGTGCTCTGGTTAGGGTTAGCAGAGAGGGAGAGGGAGAGGGAGAGGGGGTGGGATGGCGGGTGCCTTTTAGTTTGTTAGGGTTAGGCAAGAGGGGAAAACTTTCTATTTATACTAGTGGTGGTTAGGGACCTTTTTTTGAACCGGTTCGGTTCGGTCCGGGTTAACCAGTTTCTGCATTACAAAACCAAAAACCGAACCGAACCGGAATTTTTTCTAAATATTCTAATTGGTTTAATTGGTTTTTTTTTTCGATTCGGTTTTTTCGGTTAATTTTTTGTCGGTTTTCTCGGTTTATTCGGTTTATCAGTTTTTTTGCACACCCCTAATGGTTACCTAAAAAATGTGATCAATTTATATGTTTTTAATGTTTGATAGAATTTTCTTTTATATTAAGGAACCTTGAAAATCGTACTCTCTCAAATATTCAATCCTTTATCGATAGATGCTTCATCTTCTAAAATAAATCCTGAGAATAAATACCAACTAAGAGTCATTATGGTCTAATATTAAGGATTTCATGGTCATTCTTCTCTATTACCATAGTTGTCGGAAATAGCTAATTTGACTTCTTTTGTATTCAGTGTAATAAATGTTAGTGCATATGCCTTGTATCCAATTGGTAAGTTATACGTGATATTGACTTTGTTCATGCAAAACATATTTACTATTAATAAAGACATTCTTTATCTTTAATATTCATTTATGCTTAATCAATAAATTTAAAATAAAGATAAAGTCATTGGGACACAAATGTTTTGCTAAGAAATTATAAAGCGGTTATAATTATAAAAATTCTTATTTCATCAAAGCGTTGTTCCTTAAATGTTTTTGGTCAATGTTCAATTAATAATGGATATTAATAAGAGCCATTGAGACCGATACATATTATGTTCTTTTATTTATAAAAGAAAGTAGGTGTTTTTATATGCTAAGGTATGAGGGATACCTGGAGCTAAAATCTAGGTGCTTGTCAAATGACATGCATGAGGATTTTATAAGAAGAAATAAATTGATTCTATAGAAAGATTCATATGATAGTTATGTAAGTAATCCTTAGACTTGAGATCACCGAGTTATTTTCCATAAGAAATGTTGAGTGTCATAGGCAACATCTTAGTGAGCTGATTAAGATTTGATAGGTGATTGTCATTCTACCCTATTACATAATTAGTCCTTTACTTAGAATTTCTAAAAACTAGTTAGGGTTCTTAGTTACTATAAAACTAGGTGGTGACTCATTTTTTTTTAATTTTACCTTCAGCAATCCTATCTAGCTTGTTAAGATGTCTCTTGTGACAAAATAATGACTCCATTAGGGATCTTATTTAGGGCTAAGCTTTGTTTATTTGCTTTTCAATGATAAAGTGTTTGATGTGCTTTGATATATTTTTTAAATGTTTTTGTTAAAATTTCTCACCTAAACTAGTTAACGTGTGCTAATTATTTGTTATTGTTTTATTTGATTTTTATGTTTATTTTTTTTAATAATAAAGTGTTTGATATGCTTTGATACATGTTCTAAATATTTTTGTTATAATTGTTTACCTAAACTAGTTAATGTGTTAATTATTTGTCATCGTTTTATTTGATGTTTACATCTTTGTTTATATTTATATATGTTTAATTGTTTCTTATGTGCTTGCATTTCATGCATCGTATCTTTTTATTATTTTGTTTGGATTAGATATGGAGTAATGCACATATACCAGTTAGAAAACACTTTTAGCATACACATTATCTTTAGGTTAGCATGGGGATTTAGAAGTAAGTCAATGGTCATCAACTTGAGCAACACTCGTGAAACCTCTAAACTCTTATGAATAGCTTACTTGATTGTGATTAGTAAATGATGGGCTTCCACTGATTCTATACTTTTGGCCTCTTATAGGCCTCTGTTCAGCCTAATAAAACTTATTAACCAAATAGTGAAGAACCTTTTAAGACTAATTTAGTTAGCTAACCTTCTCTTAGAGTGTCTATTTTTATTATCATATCCATTCAATTATTTTTTTTATGAATATTTATTTTTATATAGGTTATGTAATGAGATTTTACATTGATAAAAAAGAAAACAAATATAAACAATATTTTTAAAACTTAATTTTTCCATATTTATGGAAAATGGAGAAAAAAGCTCTTTTTTAATAATACTAAAGAAAGATGTGGAATTAATGAGAAATGAGATTGTAGGCTTATTGATTGACATTAACAAAACTATCAGACTAGAAAGGGTTCTTTAACGGAGCACGTTTTAGAAATGTGCACTCCATATTACATCCGTAAAGCTCCTAGATCTCTTAATGTTAGGGTATAAGTATTTAATTTTTTTACTGGAATAAATTATAAAAGTAATAGAAAGCTAATTTTGTTTCATTATTACATAAAAAAATAGGGCAAGAAGTTGAGAAAAAAGAAAATTGAATTAAGAGTGAGAGTGTCCAATAAGAGAGGGCAAAACCATAAAAAAGGAAAAATGAATCAACTATTATAATTATTAACTAGCAATTAAAAAAATCAAGTCATGTGGTGATTTTACTATTGAAATGCACTGTTTACTCTCTCACAAATCACTGCGGAATGTAACAGTTATTTTTTCTAAATTTCTAATTTGATCCTTGATCTTTTGTCTTTTTTAGTCCAAATCAGCACCTAATTGCTTATTTTTTTTTTTGGAAAAAAGGATTGAATTGAAAAATAAAAAACCAAAGTGAAAATGACTGGAAAAATAAAGGATAACTTCGAATTTCATATGAAAATCTCATTTTAGTCCCCTGTTTTTTTAGTTAATAGGTAATCGATCGTTTTAATTATTAGTAATTCAATTTTAATACCAAACTTTATTTTCTTTATTTCTCAGTCCTTTTTCATAAGAGAAAAGAGAGAGGCTCGTCATGTTTCAATGTAGAGAGAGAAATTTTTCATCGATGACAATTCTAGCCACCAAAATGGTCAATATTGATATTAATGAATTCGTTTTGATTAGAGAAGTTCTACCTATATGTTTTTTTTTCCTTTTTCTTGCTCAAAGAGATAGATCTGATTGTGATAATATTTTCAGGTTTGGGTTGATTTTTTTTAAGGTCATAGATATATTTATCAAGATGTTTAGGGTGTCTTATAGGTGTTTTGGGTAAAAACAATACGTTAAAAAATGATTTTTTTAGCAAAAAAACTCAAGGCCTTGTTTTTCTAGCAACCTCTAGTTTCCAGATTTTGCAGAAAAAAGACAACTAGTCTTCTACTATTTTTTTACAAAAAACAATTAGAGCGGATGACTAGTTATCCACCCTTTAAGAAATAAAAATATATAGCCAAGCCTAGGTTTAACGAATTTTTCTATTTGTGTTAAAAAATTGATAAAAAAATCATTGAACACAATCAAGTCTATGAACTGAGTCGTAGGTTTAACGAATTAATTCACAATATCCGGACTATTATTTATTATTTTTTTAATGTTTTCCCTCAATTTAAAAAAAATATAATTTCACCCTTTATTATTAATGATATATTTTTTTATTTAACTAAAAAAAAAAAATTCACCATTTGTTATCAATGATATACTTTTGCTATCTCGATTCTATGTGCCTCTCACAATTTTTTTTCTTTTAAAAAAATATTTCATACAAAAAATTCTCATGCGTTTTATTGTTGTATAATTAAATGAAAAAAATCTCTAAGATTAAAAAAATTATTGAATCCGATGACGTACATGACTTGCATTGCATGATTAAAAATTCACAGCATTCGAGCTATTATTTTTTAAAAAAATTTTCCCCTCAATTTTTTAAAATATAATTTAACTCTTTGTTATCAATGATTTATTTTTTTATTTAACTCAAAACTAAAAAAAAAATACAATTTTGTCATTTGTTATTAATGATTTACTTTTGCTATTTGGTGTCATTATTACAATTTTTGTTTCCCTTAAAACAATAATGTTTCATATAAAAAAAATTTCATATATTTTATTGTTATATCATTAAATAAAAAATAATCTCTAAAACTAAAAGAATTTATTGAATCAGATGACATACATGACTTACTTTGCGAGTTTTTTTAATTGACTCGAGTTTATTTAATTTTTTTTAAACAAATAAAATTATTTTTTATCAATTTTACTTTTAATATTAATTAATTATAGATTCAGCTTTACAATTTATTTTTTTAAAATTATCCGTAAGTTTTGTAAGAAAACCTAAATATATTTCTATTTTAATATTAAATAAAGATATTCTTTTCTTAATGATTATTGTTTTTAAAATGCATGATTAATATCTTTTTTTTTTTTTGTATGTAATTTTTTTTTTCCTGATCCGTGGCGTGTCGCGGGACAAATCATTAATTGAATTATAAATGATAATAGTAATAATAAATCATATTAGCATCAGTGAAGAAAATCAAGGTGTTATCTCTGTTGCAGATGCAGAGATGGAGGGAGAGGGAAATTTGGAGAAATAAAAAGGGGAGGTGGGGGAATTTGAGAGAAAAAAGAGATGTCAGACCTTG